>JAEEGH010023386.1_pt1 | contig 12569 bp, 13 predicted proteins | sample 9134181 | NCBI WGS metagenome assembly JAEEGH01 (sample SAMN16246544, study PRJNA631951) | gut metagenome | biome: gut microbiome; feature: rumen; material: DP-attached | host: Bos | place: Iran: Karaj | collected 2018-10 | reverse complement strand
CACGTCTTGTTCCTGTTCAGGAAAAAGTAAAGGACAAAATCCTTCTTGTACCGCGCATCTATACCAACAAACCGCGCACTACAGGTGACGGCTACAAGGGATTACTTCATCAGCCGGATCCTAATTCTAAACCAGATATGTACAAGGGAATTATTGCAACCCGTTCATTGCACATGCATGCTGTAGAAGCAACTGGTTTTGTTTTTGCAGACGAAATGCTTTATCCGGAAAATCACAAATATGTAGATGATCTTCTTGGATATGTTGCAGTAGGTGCACGCTCTGTAGAAGACCAGCAGCATCGTTTGACAGCAAGTGGAATTGAAGTTCCTGTTGGAATGAAAAATCCGACATCAGGTGATTATGCTGTAATGATGAACGCAATTCTGGCTGCTCAGCACAAACACACATTTATCTATCGCGGTTGGGAAGTTCATTCTCAGGGAAATCCTTGGTCACATGCAATTTTACGCGGTTCAACAAACAAACATGGAAACAATATTCCTAACTATCATTATGAAGATTTAATTCGTCTTTGTGATGTTTATGATGAACGCGAATTGTCAAATCCTGCTGTTATTATTGATACAAACCACTGCAATTCAGGTAAAAATCCGTTTGAGCAGCCTCGCATTGTTATGGATGTTCTTCATTCCTGCAAGCACAACGAAAGAATCAAGAAGCTTGTTAAAGGCTTTATGATTGAAAGTTATATAGAAGACGGTTGTCAGAAGGTTAATGAAGGCACATACGGAAAATCAATTACAGATCCTTGTTTAGGCTGGGAAAAATCTGAAAAATTGATTTACGATATTGCTGATGTACTTTAATCTTTAGTATAGAAGATAAGGAATTGAATCGGGAAGTTTTATGAAACGATGTGTGATAATTGGCGCTGCCGAAATACAGAATTATGAAAAAATCAAAATATTTTTGCGTTCTGATGATTTTTATATTTTTTGTGACGGCGGAATCAAACATCAGAAAGCACTCGGAATACAACCCGATTTAATTACCGGCGATTTTGATTCATCAGATTTTTCTGCTGTTTCAAAATCAAACTGCGAAATTATAAAACTTCCTCGCGAAAAAGATGATACTGATGTATTCTTTGCTGTAAAAGAAGCTTTGAGGCGTGGTTTTGACGATTTTCTTTTTATTGGAGTAATAGGGCAGAGATTTGATCATTCTTTGTGTAATATTTCTGTCCTGCTTTATTTATACGAAAATAAAAAGTCCGCCCTTCTTCTTGACGATTATTCACAGATGCAGGTTATCGGTTCAGAAACGCTCCACAAGCCTGCTGAAATCACAAATGATTATGCTTATTTTTCGCTAATGTGTCCGTTTGGTGATGTTGAAGGTGTTACAATTCAAAATGCAAAATATCCTCTGGAAAATGCAGAAATAAAATGCAGCTATCAGTACGGAATCAGCAACGAAGTGTTAAAAGAAAAAACCGCCTTTGTTTCTGTCAAAAGCGGTCTTTTACTCTTAATTAAAATCTTTTCTGATTAGAATCTCTTATCTTCAATTCTCTTTGTTTTCTTTTCTGAACGTGGAAGTTCACCAATTCCTACAACTTCAACCTTTGGAGTCATGTTGTATTTCTGTTTGAAGATATACTGAACTCCAAGAGAAGCTTCTACACGGTCAACTCCCATTTCAACTTCAACAAATAAAGTCATCTGGTCTTTTCCGTCAACGTGTTCAATTACAGCTCTGTATTCGCTTGATGTTCCAGGAACTGATTTAATTACGTCTTCAATTGAACTTGGGAAAATGATGTTTCCTTTAACTTTTACCATATCATCTGAGCGACCGAGAATCTGAGTAATTCTAGGATATGAGCGGCCACAAGGACATTTTTCTGTTACAAAAGCAGCAAGGTCGTGAGTTCGGAATCTGAACAAAGGTGCGCCTTCTTTTACAAGAGTTGTGAGCGTTATTTCACCAAGCTGGCCTTCTGGAACAGGCTCGCCTGTTACCGGGTCAAGAATCTCTGTGTAAACGAAGTCATCGAATATATGAATGCCTTCTTCGCCCGGGCAGTTTATTCCGATTCCTGGACCGTAGCATTCTGTAAGACCGTAGATATCGTACAATTCTATACCAAGAATCGTTTTAATGCGGTTACGCATTTTCTCGCCCCATCTTTCTGAGCCGATAATACCTTTTTTAAGGAAGATTTTGTCTTTCAGGTTGCGAGCCTCTACCTGTTCCGCCAGAAGAAGAGCGTATGAAGAAGTTGCGCAGATTACGGTTGATTTCAAATCTTGCATCATCTGGAGCTGCTTTTCTGTATTTCCTGGTCCCATAGGAATAGCCATTGCGCCAAGTTTTTCGCAACCTGCCTGGAACCCGATTCCTGCAGTCCACAGTCCGTATCCGGGCGTAATGTGAAGCCTGTCTTTGCGTGTAATGCCGGCAAGCTCATAGCAGCGCGCAAACATTGTCGCCCAGTCATCAACATCTTTTTGTGTATATGGAATAATTACAGGCGAGCCTGTTGTTCCGCTTGAAGAGTGAATGCGTACAATTTCTTCTTCAGGTACGGCTGCAAGTCCCAGTGGATATGCGTCGCGCAAATCCTGTTTTGAGCAGAACGGTACGAGTTTTTCAAAATCCTGCTGAGTCTTTATATCTTCGGGATTCACATTCTTGAAGCGTTCCGTATAAAAAGGATTGCCGCATTTTTTTACGCGGCGTATTTGATTTCTTATCTGTTCAAGCTGTAATTCAGTAAGTTTCATATTATTCTCCTATAAAATAATTACTACGTGCTTTTGATACTATGTATAGTAACATACGAAAATCATCATTGTCAACCCGTTACTATGAAAAGAAACAAAATTTTTCACGTTACTATTGACAGAAACAAATCACTTATGTTACTATTCGTAGTAACAAGAATGTTTCTGCAAATAGAAACGCGCGGTATATTGCAGTGCATTCAAAAAAATTAGCATTAGGAGAAATGACTATGGAAAAGAGAGAACTTGAACAGAAAGAAAAAAAAGGACTTCCGCTCCGCGATCTTTTACTTACCGCAGTTTTGCTTGCAGCAGGTGCAGTATTGAAGTTCTTTGTAGGAACTTTTATCAATTTTTTCGGAATGAAACCGAATTTTATCATCGCAATGTATTGTATGGTTATTGTGCTTCTTCGTCCAAAGCTGTGGTACAGTCTTATAGTAGGAATTCTTGCAGGAGCAATTTGCCAGTTCTTCCCTGGAACTGCAGGACTTAACTTTGCGTCCGAATTCGCAGGTGCTCTTTGTATGGGCCTTTTAATAAAACTTCCATCAAAGAATCGTCCTATGGAAATTGGTCTTGCAGCTGTTAATACATTTGTAAGTACTGTAGTTTCCGGTGGATTGTTCACAATTCTACTTTTTGTCGTTATCAATTCAGAACCAAGTGCAATGGCGGCTTATGTACCGATCGTACTTGGAACGGCAGCATTGAATGCAGTTATTGTGGCTATCTTGTACGCTCCGTTAATGAAGGCAATTAAAAAGCCGTTTGTTTGCGAAAGCTCTAAATAGGAGCATGGAATGATAGAAATACAGGAACTGACTTTTAAGTACACGGATTCCAAAAAAAATGCGCTTAAAAATATTTCCCTTAAAATAGAAAAAGGCGATTTTGTTGGAATAATCGGGGAATCGGGTGCGGGCAAAACGACCTTTTGCAGTTGTCTTAACGGACTTATTCCGCATCACTATACCGGAGATTTTTACGGCTCTGTGAAAATCGAGGGGCAGGATACTTTTGAAGTAAAACCCGATAAGCTTGCGCTTAAAGTTGGTTCTGTATTTCAGGATATTGAAAGCCAAATTGTAAGCTATTTTGTGGAAGACGAAATTCTTTTTGGCCTTGAAAACTTTGGGGTTCCGGCGGAGCAAATAGAAGGACGGATAACGGAAGCCCTTGAAGCTTTAGGTATAAGCGAGTTGCGCCATCGGGAAATCAGCACTTTAAGCGGCGGGCAGAAGCAAAAGGTTGTTTTTGCGGCAATTCTTGCGCTGCAGCCGGAATACCTTATTCTTGATGAGCCTACGGGCGAGCTTGATCCGGCATCATCACTTCAGATTTTTGAGCTTTTGAAAAAGCTTAATGAAGAGAAGGGAATAACAATAATTATCGCAGAGCAAAAAATCATGCTTTTATGCGAGTTCGTGAAAAAGCTGATTGTACTTGAAAAGGGAACGGTCGTTCACTACGGCGAGATCCGGAGCACGTTGACGCATCAAAAAGAAATGGAAGAAGCTGGAATCAACTGTCCGCGTGTTCTTACGCTAACCGGCAAGATGATGGACGAAGGTCTTACTCCGGCAGGAATGAAAAAAGAAGAGCGAATCTGTCTTAACACACAGGAAGCCGCTGCTTTTGTAAAAAAATGTGTGGGAGGCAGTAAATGAGCGAAAACAAAACAGTTCTTGAATTACATAATGTGTGTTTTTCTTATAATGAAACGGCAAATGTTCAGAATCTTAATGTAAAAATAGAAAAAGGCGATTTTACGGCAATTATCGGGTCTAACGGTGCTGGCAAATCGACATTTTCAAAACTGTGTAACGGACTTTTACAGCCAAGCGAGGGAGACGTTTTTGTGCTTGGCGAAAATACAAGACGCAAGAAAGTTAGTGCACTTGCAAAGCATATAGGGTTTTTGTTCCAGAACCCTGACAGGCAGATATGCTGTGACACGGTAGAAGAAGAAATTGCCTTCAGCCTTAAAAACAACGGGCTTTCAAAAGAAGAAATTGAAAGCAAAGTGCAGGCTACAATAACAGAATTCGGCTTCGATCCTAAAGTAGAGCCGTACAATATGAGCCGTGGTCAGCGTCAGCGCCTTTGCCTTGCATGTCTTATCGCTCTTAATCCGGAAATCCTTATCCTTGATGAACCGACTACAGGTCTTGATTACCGTGAATGTATGGAAATAATGGGCAGAATCCAGGAACTGAATGAAAACGGAACGACGGTAATAATGGTTTGTCATGATATGGAAGTTGTACTTGATTTTGCAAAGTCTGTAATCGTAATGAATCGCGGTGAAATTCTTGCACAGGGAAAAACGCGTGAAATTCTTATGGACAACGAGCTTCTTCAAAAAGCACGCTTGCTTCAGCCACAGATTGCGGCGACATGCACTCTTTTGGGCGACGAATACAAAGGCATTTTTACGGTTGAAGAAATGATAAACAGAATGAAAGAACTAAAAAAGGCGGCAGAATAAAATGAAAGGATTTTTGGATTATTTACAGGGCGACTCCATTCTTCACAAAATGCACCCGCTCACAAAACTTTTTGTAGCGGCTTTGCTTTGTGCTTCAGCATTCGTTACATCAGAGTTTTTCTATCTTCTTGGAATAATTCTTTTTGATATTTTGCTAGGCTTTGTTGGAGAAGGTAAAACCGGCTCTGGGCTTTTTAAAAGAACTTTGGGCATTTTCAGGGGACTTCTTAAAATGTCGCTTTTCTTGTTTGTGCTTCAGATTCTTGTAATCCGCCGTGGTGACATCGTTATTCCGCTTGGTAAAAGCTTTGGTATAACAGATATTGGAATACGTAACGGTTTGCTTCTTGTTTTGAGGCTTACGGGCGCGACTTTGCCGCTTTCTGTTTTGATTTCGGTAATCAATTTGAATGACCTTTCAAATACAATGGTCAAAGAACTTCATATCCCATATAAATATGCGTTTACATTAACTTCTGCAATCCGCTTTATTCCCGTTTTTTCTTCTGAAATGTCAGGTATTATAGAAAGTCAGAAAGCACGCGGCGTTGATTTTGATATTAAAAATCCGTTCAAAAAGCTTGGAATGATTTTACCGCTTTGTTTTCCGCTTTTAATGGGTGCGGTACGGAAGATAGAATTCACTGCGAAAGCCGCCGAGTTGAGGGGCTTTTACTTCAGGACGCGTCAAAGCTGCACTAGAGTGTACAAGCATCATTTGTGCGATTATCTGTTTGCGCTGGTCGGCTTGGCAATTCTTGCGGGGGCTATTGTTCTGAACGTGCTGATGTAATTGTCGCATTGTCGCGGGTGCGGCGGGAGAGTGCCTGGCTCGCAGCGGCCCACGCAGACTTGCACTTGTATCAGACGTTACTTTTCTAGTTTCATGCCGGTAAACGTGACGAAAGCGATTTTTGTGCCGAGTTCGTCCGTTATGTTTATTCCATAAAGGCAGGTTGTCCTTCCGTCTTTAATGAGCGTCGATTCCGAAATTAGTTTTTTGCCTTTTGCTGCGCTCGTAAAGTTTATCTGGCTCGTAAGCGACACAGTTTTAGGCTGGTTGAAATTCGAAGATACTGCAAACGTAAAATCTGCAAGGGTGAAGTAAACACCGCCCATTACGCCGCCGTAAGCGTTCCGGTGGTCATCTGTCAATTCGAGCGAGCAGCGGGCATAATGTTCGCCAACTTCATCAATTTGAATACCAGTCATCTTTGTGGCGTAAAGGTCGCCGCCGAAGAATAAGCGGGCTTTTTCTAAATCTGTCATATTAACAATGCTCCACTTAATAATACTCAATGGCACGGACGTTAAGCTCGTAAAACTCCGGTTTGACGAGCAGCTTTAAAGCCTGCTTAAGTTCTTCTTTAGAAATTAACCCAGAGCTGCATGACGCGCCAAGCAGGAGCATGTTAACGACTTTGCTGCTTCCAAGCTCGCGGCAAGCTTCGTCCGTGTCAACGGCAACAACGTTTGCCGCCTTTTTCTGGAGATAAGCTACCATTTCGCCTTCATCAAAGACTTTGCCTCTCAAACTTGCAGTTACTGGCTGAACGACTTTTTTGCTGACGATTACAGATCCGCCAGTTTTAAGGTAATCTATGTTTCTTACGGCTTCGGCGGCTTCAAACGCAATCAGAAGGTCTGCCTGTCCTTTTGGAACGAGCGGCGAAAAAACGTCGCTTCCAATCCGTACATGACTTACGACAGATCCGCCCCGCTGCGCCATGCCGATTGTTTCGGCGGAAAGTACGCGTTCTCCGTTTGATATGGCGGCTTGTGAAAGAACCTTTGCCGCAAGAACTGTTCCTTGTCCACCGACACCGCAAATTAAAATATTTTTAGACATTCATATTCTCCTTTAAAGCCCGCAACGCCCCATCAGATTGCCGAAACAGGGCATACTTGCGCGCACAAACTGCAACCGGTGCAAAGTGTGCGGTCTATTGCCACAAGGTTCTTGCCTTTTGCATTTTTCTCTGTACTCACGCTGAGTGCCGGACAACCGAGTTCGTTTATACACTTCCGACAGCCTATGCATTTTTCCGTGTCCACAGTTTTTGCATCCGGGAACTTGTAGCCAACTTTCGACGCAATGCTTATACATGGCGACTTGAAAATTATCGCGCTTACGCCCGGTGCTTCGCTTGCCTTTTTGACGGCATCCACGGCTTTTTCCTGGTCGAACGGGTCTACTTGGATAATCGGAGAAACGCCAATCGCTTCAAGAATCTTTTGAATGCTGATTTTTTCAACGACTTCGCCCATCATCGTTATACCAGTTCCCGGATGCGGCTGGTGGCCTGTCATCGCCGTTGTAGAGTTATCCAGTATGCAGATAGTCTGGTGCGACTGGTTGTAAACAGCATTTACGACACCAGTTATTCCGCTTGCAAAGAAAGTGGAGTCGCCTATAAAGCTGAAGCAGTAGCGGTCGCTTTCGTTGTGAGAAAAACCTTGTGCCATCGTGATATCCGCGCCCATGCAAAGGCATGTGTCTGTCATGTCGAGCGGCTGGGCGTTTCCGAGCGTGTAGCAGCCGATATCGCCGCAGTAAACTGTTTTTTTGCCTTTCATTGCCTGTTTTACCGCATAGAATGACCCACGGTGCGGGCAGCCGGCACACAGAACAGGCGGGCGTACAGGAAGCTCCGGAACGCTGTCTGCGTTATTCGGCTTTTCTGTTTTTTGTGATGTTTTTGCGTCCAAAAGCGACTCGACTATTGAGCGAACAATTTCCACGCTCAGTTCGCCCGCTTCCGGCACTAATCCGTCGAGCTTGCCGCTTACATTGCAGTTTATGTGAAGGCTGCCCGCAACCCGGACGAGGTTGTCTTCTATAACTGGATCGAGCTCTTCAAAAACAACGACGCGCTCATGTTCACGCAAAAAGTTTTCGGCAAGTGTTTTTGGGAACGGATACGGTGTTCCGATTTTGAGGACTGGAATATCTTTTATTCCGAGGATGGAAAGAGCTTCCATAAGGTAGCAGTACGATATTCCGCCTGTAGCAAACGCAATATCGGGGGCGTTGCGGGGGTGCGTTTGAAACTTTGCTGTGCCCGACTCGTCGCAAATACCCCCGCTGGAGGGGGTTGCGGAAGACGGGAGCGATTCATCGCGACCGGCTGAAGCAAGGGGGAGGCATCCCCCTGTTATCGAATTCAACCTGTTTTTTGAGAATTCCGCAGGCAAAATCTTTTCGTTGCGCTCAAAAATGCGCTTGTGGTTCATGTATGAGGCACGCGGGAAAATTACCCAGCGTTTTGTGTCTTTTTCGAATGTTCCGCGTTGGCGGCACGGCTCAAGTTCTGGAAAATCCATGCTTTCATAGGCGTGGTCTACACGAGTGGTAGGACGCAAAAGCACAGGCGTGTTGTATTTCTCGGAAAGCTCGAAAGCTTCCTGAATCATTTCAAAGGCTTCGCTTGGTGTGGAAGGATCAAAACATGGAAGTTTGGAGTACTGGGCAAAATTGCGGGTGTCTTGCTCTGTCTGGCTGGAAATTGGACCTGGATCATCGGCAGAAACAATTACCATTCCGCCTTTTATGCCTACATAAGAAAGACACATAACTGGGTCACTCGCTACGTTCAGTCCGACCTGCTTCATCGTTACAAGCGTTCGGCTTCCTGAATAGCTTGCTCCGGCCGCGACTTCTACGGCGGCTTTTTCGTTTACAGACCATTCCACGTATGTTCCGGTCTTGTCCTTGTATTTAGAGATAAATTCAATAATCTCGCTTGAAGGAGTTCCCGGGTAGCCTGCCACAAGGTTTACTCCAGCTTTAAGGGCTCCGAGCGCAATCGCTTGATTTCCCATTATCATTTGCTTTGCCATGCAATAAGTATACAACAAAAAGATGTTTCTATCAATAATAACGCTCGCATTAGCTTAATTTATGATGTATTCGTTATGTATTTCTTCGCAGTGCTTATGCCAACATCCCTGCAATAGCCACAGGTTCAGCACTTCGTGCTTCAACAGTGGCTTGTAGGAATATTGGCATAAGCACAATGAGTCTAATAGTATTTTATTCTATATCTATTCTACTACTAAAAAAAAGACCGCCTTTCGACGGTCTTTTTCCATTCAGAAACTCTTTCAAACTGCTACGCACACCGTTTCTGGTTTACGCAGCAGAATGTTTTACTGTAACAGGCTGAGTACGTTCTGAGAAGACTGGTTCGCCTGAGCAAGCATTGCTGTACCGGCCTGCTTGAGAACCTGGTTCTTTGTGTATTCAACCATTTCTGAAGCCATGTCAGTATCGCGAATGCGGGATTCTGAAGCCTGCAAGTTTTCTGCACCGACTGTAACACCGGTGTATGCGTGTTCAAGACGATTCTGGTATGCACCAAGGTCTGCACGCTGCTTGTTGATTCTCTTCAGAGCCTCATCAAGAGTTCCGATAGCACGGTTTGCTGAATCAGGATCCTGCAGACTCATGATCTCTTCTGTACCAATCGTGCGCAGGTTGAGTGCTGACGCTGTCATTGTACCAATGAACATCTGTACGCGCTGATCCATGTTAGCACCAACGTGAAGCCACATTGAAGCCGTTACTGTGTTTGTACCTGTATCCTGAGCAAAGCGGCCTGTGAGCAGGTTCAAACCATTGAACTGTGCCTGGCTTGCGATGCGGTCTACTTCGGCAACGAGCTGAGAAACTTCGACCTGAATCTGCATACGGTCTTCTTCCGTGTAGATACCGTTAGAAGCCTGGATTGCACGCTCACGAATTCTCTGAACAATGTCGGTGGTTTCCTGCAGATAACCTTCTGTTGTCTGGATGAAAGAAATACCATCCTGGATGTTCTTAGCTGCCCGGTTCAAACCACGAATCTGTCCGCGCATCTTCTCTGACACAGCAAGACCGGAAGCATCGTCACCGGCGCGATTGATTCTCTGACCGGAAGAGAGCTTTTCGATGTTTTTCTGTGTTGACAGATTTGTCGCATTCGTCTGACGCTGTGCGAACATTGCACTCATGTTGTGATTAATAACCATACTGTATCTCCTTGAATTTACTGTATCGTTTTTAGCCAGCCGTACGCCTGCGTCTGACAACGCCAGACTGTATGCAGTTTACTTTGCTGCACTAATTAGTAACGATTTCAGGAGGACTTCATGTCCTGCTACATTAATCATCGGAGAATGAAAAAAAGACTTAACACTTTTTTGAAAAAAATCTCTAAAATTATTGATTTTTTGGATTCTGATTTTTTAATTTCTTGTCTTACAATTATTTATGTTTATGACATTCTGTACAGCCAGTGATGTGAACATGTCTTTTTCCCGTATCACGCAGAAAAAGATGCGCATCAAGATGACCGTTAAGCGGAATATTTTTGTGACAAACTGGACAAATCCGTTCTACCCCTGGCTCTGTCTTTGGATAACAATGCGGGCATCCAAGAATTGTACAAGCCTGATCTGTTGTATCTGTTCCTTTATATACGCGCGAGATTATATTTTCACCCTGATATAAAGGAGAATTGCAGATTGGGCAGTTTGATTTTGGCTCTCCTTTCGGATTCTTTCTATTAGAGTTATCTTTTCCAGATTTTCCAAAAAGCCCAGACTTAAAACACAGCCAGATAATAATCACACTTATTGCGATAAGGATAAACATCCATATTAAAGAGGAATCCATACTATATATATCGGGATATAGAACTGCAAAAACAAATATTTACACATCAAAAAAATCAATGTATAATAATTTTGTGTCGGTTTTATATATAGTAGCAACACCAATAGGCAATTTGGGCGATATCACGTACCGTGCATTGGAAACATTCAAGTCTGTTGATGTTGTCGCAGCAGAGGATACCCGGCATACGCTGCAACTTTTGACGCATTTTGAGATACGCAAACCGCTTATTTCTTGCCGTTCACAAAATGAAGAAATTGCCGCAAAGAAAATCATCAGTCTGCTTGATGAAGGCAAAAATGTTGCCTTTGCAAGTGATGCTGGAACGCCCGGAATAAGTGATCCTGGTGCGGTTCTAGTAAAACTGACTAGGGAAGCCGGACACACAGTCGTTCCGATTCCGGGAGCATCGGCTTTTGCGACGTTACTTAGTGTCGCTGGACCGGGCGGAAAAACTGTAATTTTTGAAGGTTTTTTGTCGCCAAAACCGGGCAGAAGGCGCGCCAGGCTTAGAGAATTAATGGCTACGGGATGGGCATTCGTTTTATACGAATCTCCATTCAGAATTGTTAAACTTTTGGCAGATATTGCCGATATTGAATATGAGCGACATGTTGTAGTTGGCCGTGAGCTGACCAAACTGCATGAGGAAATTGTGGAGGGGTCTGCCGGGCAAGTGCAGAATGACTTTTCAAGTAGAAGTAAGATACTTGGTGAGTTTGCTGTATTTGTTTCAGGAAATAAAAGCGCTCAACTTACAGAGGAAGATACCGATAAAAAGGTGAGGCAGGTCGAGGATGATGATAGATAGACTTGGTGGAATAAACCCACTGGACAGTATTAAGAGTACTCAGAAAACAACAGCAAAGGCAGCTGTAAGAAGCAGTTCAGACAGTGTAAGCATTTCTGATGAAGCAAGAGAAATGGCGGAAGTTTACTATATGTCAGAAGTTGCTAAAGAAACTCCTGATGTTCGCGCAGACCTGGTAGCTGAAATCAAGGCAAAGATTAGCGATCCGTCATATTTGAACTCCGCTGTAATCGAGTCCACTGCGGATAAAATTCTCAGCAGCTTCGGTTTATAATTGAAGCTTATCCATTGTTGACAGAAGGCGGAACAATGTTTCCGCCTTTTTTTTACGGAACACTTTTGGAAAGTTCCACAGCAGGCAGAAAAGATGGCAGATTTTACACTAAAAATATCACCTAACATAACCTTGGGCTCTTATACAGTCAGCAGACTAGGACAGTTTGTTCAGGAATGGGGTACACGTTTCATGCTTATCCTCGACCCCGTTTTAGGTGAATACGACATATCAGATAAAATAAAAAAATCACTTTCCGACAGAAACATTGAGTTTTTCGTTTTTGATGAAATCCCTTCTGGAGCAGACACGACTGTTTTGCAGACAGCTCTGGAGCTTGCACGCAAAGCACACATTCACGGAATTATTTCTGCCGGTGGTCAAAAAACAGAGAATCTGGGTAGAGCTGTCGCGACATTGATTCACGAATCACACAGTGTATACGACTATCTTGATGGAGCAACGCCTGTTTCTGGCGCGCTGCCACTTATTTGCGTGCCGACAACAATGCATGACTTGTTTCTGTTCGCAGACAGGACTCCTGTAATAGATGCGCGCACAAAGAGCTTAAAACTTCTTCCGAT
>JAEEGH010023385.1_pt1 | contig 12569 bp, 9 predicted proteins | sample 9134181 | NCBI WGS metagenome assembly JAEEGH01 (sample SAMN16246544, study PRJNA631951) | gut metagenome | biome: gut microbiome; feature: rumen; material: DP-attached | host: Bos | place: Iran: Karaj | collected 2018-10 | reverse complement strand
CAAACGCACCAGCGCAACCGCATCCTCGTCATGTTGGGCAAACTCAACGACACCAAGGATGTGGGCTACAATGTACACCAGTCGAAGATTGCCATCGGCTCTGGCGGCTTGACGGGCAAAGGCTTCTTGGAAGGCACACAGACCAAATACGACTTCGTTCCCGAGCAGCATACCGACTTCATTTTCTGCACGATAGGAGAAGAAGCAGGTGTCTTGGGCACCTCGGCGGTGGTATTGCTTTATGTGGCTTTGCTGTTGCGCATCATCATTTTGGCCGAGCGACAACGCTCCACCTTCAGTCGAGTGTATGGCTATGCGATTGCGGGCATTTTCTTCGTACACATTACCATCAATATCGGCATGACCATAGGCCTGATGCCCGTCATCGGGATTCCCCTTCCTTTCCTAAGTTACGGTGGATCAAGCATGTTGGCTTTCACGATGATGCTGGCGATTTTCATGAAGCAAGATGCCAACCGCTTGAATGTTCTTTAACCATAATTTTCTATTTTTGCCGATTATTTCACGACTATGGCCATACCAAGGGAAACAGTTGAACAAATCCTGCAAGCCGCTCATATCGAGGAGGTTGTGGGAGAGTTTGTTACACTGAAAAAGCGCGGTTCTAATATGTGGGGCAATTGTCCGTTCCACAATGAGAAAACGCCGTCGTTCAGCGTCAATCCCGCCCGAAACATCTTCAAGTGCTTCGGCTGCGGCAAGGCCGGCGACTCGGCCAAGTTCCTCATGGAGCACGAACATTTCTCCTATCCAGAAGCGTTGCGCTATTTGGCCAAGAAATACAACATCAAAATCGAGGAGAAGGAGCAGACCGCCGAGGAAATCATGCAGCAGAGCATCCGCGAGAAGATGTTCAATGTCAATGAGTTTGCTGACAAATATTTCGTTGATACACTTTGGAATACGGACGAAGGCAAGACCATAGGCCTCGAATATTTCCGCGAGCGTGGCTATTTCGACCCCATCATCCAAAAATTCCACCTCGGCTACAGTCCCGCCGAATGGGATGCCTTCACGAAACACGCCAAGCAAAACGGCTACAACGAAGAACTTTTGGAGCAAATCGGCCTCTCTATCAAGGGCAACAAAGGCCTTTATGACCGCTATCACGGGCGCGTGATGTTCCCCATCCACAGCCTCACGGGGCGCGTCATCGGCTTTGGCGGACGCATCCTTGTGAACGACAAGAAAAGCCCGAAATACCAAAATTCGCCCGAGTCGGAGATTTACGACAAGAAACAGACGCTTTACGGCATTTATTTCGCCAAAAACGCCATTGCTAAAAACGACGAATGTATCCTGGTGGAAGGCTATTTTGATGTGCTAAGGATGCATCAAATTGGCATCGAGAACGTGGTGGCGAGCAGTGGCACCTCGCTTACGATGGAGCAGATTCGCCTCGTGAAACGCTACACGAAGAACATCACCATGCTCTACGACGGTGACGCAGCGGGTATTCACGCAGCCTTGCGCGGCACCGACATGATCCTCTCCGAGGGAATGAATGTACGTGTAGTGGTGCTGCCTCCAGAGCATGACCCCGACACCTTCGGCAAGGAATTTTCGACCGAGTACGTCAGCAACTACTTGAAAGAGAACGCAAAAGATTTCATCCGTTTCAAGACGGAACTATTGCTGAAAGATGCCGAAAATGACCCCATCAAGCGCGGACAGGTCATCCGCGACATTGTGGAAACCATCTCCGTCATTCCCGACAGCATCTTCCGCATCACCTACGTGAAGGAGTGTAGCCGCCTCTTGGACATGCCCGAGCAGACCCTTACCAATGAGCTGAACAAAATTCTGCGGGCCAAGTTGAAAAAAACTTTGGGCATTGAGAATGAAGTGGTTACTGAAACGGACACCACGACAGTGACACAACCCAAGCAGGAGGAAACCCTTGAGGAACAGCTACCAGCAGGGTACTATCAAGAGCGCGAATTGGTGAAACTATTGCTGATGTACGGTCGGGAACTGATTACCGACGAGCGCATCGACGAGGACGGCCAAAAGATTTACGAGCAAGTCACTGTGGCGCAGTTCATTATCGATGACTTGAAAAACGACGGTTTCACGTTCACTAACGTAGTCAATAAGAAAATCTTCGACATTTTCGACCATGCTATTGACGAGGGACGCATCCCTGACGACCAATTGTTTGTATCTCATGAAGATGAAACCATCGCCCAATTGGCCGCCGACCTGCTTTCCTCGCCTTACAAACTCGACCAATGGGAAAAGTATGGGATTTTCGTCAAACGCGAAGAAAACGTACTGAGAACCACGGTGTTATCCTCAATTTACCGCTACAAAGACCTCATCATCGAAGAACGGCGCAAAGCCATCGAAGAGGAACTGAAAACCACCACCGACAGCGACGACCAGCTCATCCTTCTGAAGCGCAAGAAAGACCTCGACGACATCCGCAAGCAGATTAATAAGGAGTTAGGGATAGTTATCGCAAAATAGTATTCAAAAAAACACTATTTTTGCAGCCCAAATTTCAAACAGCATGTTTAATAGGCGTAAAAAATGGCGTGTGCCGGCCGGACAGGAACCGACAGCATTGGACAAGAAAGTGATGGCGATGGAGGCCAAAGGCGCAATGGTGCCCAAACGCAACCTCATCCGCACTCCAGAGCAAATCGAGGGCATCAAAAAAAGTGGCATCATCACCACGGGCATCCTTGACCTTGTGGGCGAAACCATCCATGCTGGCATGAGTACCTTGGAAATCAATGACCTTGTGCACAACTATACCATCGAGCATGGTGGCATTCCTGCCACTTTGGGCTACGAAGGCTTCCCCAAGAGCGTCTGCACCTCTATTAATGAGGTGGTCTGCCACGGCATTCCGTCCGCCAAAGAAATCTTGAAGGAAGGCGACATCATCAACGTGGATGTCACTACCATTTTGGACGGCTATTATTCCGACGCTTCGCGCATGTACATTATCGGGAAGACCTCGAACCGCAAACAAAAATTAGTCGATGTGGCCAAGGAGTGTCTATACATCGGTATGGAAGCCGCCAAGCCTTTTGGTTTTGTCGGCGACATCGGCAATGCCATCCAACAACACGCCCACAAAAACGGTTTCAGCGTGGTGCGCGATCTTTGTGGTCACGGCGTGGGTCTGAAATTCCACGACGACCCCGAAGTGCTGCACTATGGCAAAAAAGGCACGGGTATGTTGCTCGTCCCTGGCATGGTGTTCACCATCGAGCCGATGATTAATACCGGTACATGGAAGGTCTTCGTCGACAGCGCCGATGGCTGGACGGTCATCACCGAAGACGAACTACCCTCCGCCCAATGGGAGCACACTTTCCTCATGACCGAAACAGGGCTGGAAATTCTGACGCATTGATTGTTGCGACAATGACCATGCTTTACGACGAAATCCTCAAAAAGCAAGACCCCGCCCAAGTCGCGGGACTTTCCCGATTTTTCAAGACGGGCAAAGGTCAATATGGCGAAGGCGACAAATTCCTCGGCATAAAGGTACCTGTGACACGTGAAGTGGTGAAACAATGCTGGAAATCAACCACTTTTGAGGAGTTGGAAACCTGCGTCAGCTCGGAATACCACGAGATGCGCTTGGCAGCCTTGCTCTGCTTGGTGCAAATCTTCCAACACGCCAAAAAGGACTTTGACTTGCAACAGCGTTGCATCGACTTTTATTTATCTCATACCCAATACATTAACAACTGGGATTTGGTAGACCTCAGCTGTTACGAGCTGCTCGGCACGTGGCTTTTGGACAAGGACAGAACCTTGCTCTACGACCTTGCCCGCGACGGCAAAACGATTTGGGAACAACGCATTGGCATAGTCAGCACGATGCAATTCATCCGCCACGGTCAACTTGACGACACTTACGCCATCGCCGATATTTTCCTCGAAAAGCCCCAACCGCTCCACGACCTCCTGCAAAAAGCTGTCGGATGGCTGCTCCGTGAGGTCGGAAAACGCGACGAACAACGCTTGAAGGACTGGCTCGCAGACCGTTACACAACCTTGCCGCGCACTATGCTCCGCTATGCCATCGAAAAATTCCCGAAAGCGGAACAGGAATTTTTCCTACATTTGCCAAAAAAATAACCGCTTTGGCTATGAAACACATCTTTTACATCCTACTTTCCGCCCTCATTCTGTCCGCTTGCAACCAAACCATCAACCTGAACTTGACCAAGCTAACAGTTGAACAACAAAATGTAAATCAAGCAATTGCAACATCAACACCACGTTTCAGCTGGAACTACGACGCCGATGCCGAGAACGTTCTCCAAACGAGCTACCGTGTTATCGTGGCCAGCACGAAAGAAAAGGCCGAAAACAATCAAGGTGACCTTTGGGATTCGGGCGTAACTGACTCGCAACAAATGCTTTACATCCCTTACGGCGGCAAAGCCTTGGAAAGCCGTGACTGCGCCTATTGGAAAGTCATCACCACAGCGACCTGCAATGGCAAGAAAGTGAAGGCTGAAAGTGAAGTCAAGTCATTTGAAATCAGTTTGTTGAATCAAGACGATTGGGTAGCGAATTGGATTGGGCATGAGTTTGAGGACGATGTGTTGGTGGGTCATACCCGCGTGGCGGCACGTTATCTCCGCAAGGACTTTTCCCTCAACGATGAGGTCGATGAGGCACGGCTGTATGTCAGCGGCATGGGCGTGTACAGTGCCTACCTCAATGGCATCGAAATTGCGCCTGAAGAACTGCTGAAACCCACACTTTCTTGGTTTCCCAAGCGCGTGTATTTCAACACTTTTGATGTCACAGAGATGCTCAATGAAGGCGAAAATGCCATCGGCGTTATCCTCGAAGGCGGTCGCTACACAGCTATTCGCCATGACCTCAATAGTCCCAATGGTTGGGATGGCCCTGAACATGTACCGCATTTTGGTACGCCTCGTCTCATTCTTCAGTTGGAAGTGACTTACAAAAACGGAAGCAAAGCAATGATTGTCAGTGATGAAACTTGGAAAATCACCAACCGAGGTCCCATACGCACGGCCAATGAATATGATGGCGAAACCTACGACGAAAACCTTGAACTCGGCGACTGGAACCAAGCAGGTTATGATGACACCTATTGGCTTCAAGCCGAACTCGTTGAGGCTCCTGAAGGCCAACTTAGTGCCCAACCGAACCCCAACATCACAGTCATGGAAAAACTGAAACCTATCGCTATGTTCCAAAAAGGCGACAAGTGGTATTTGGACATGGGCCAAAACATGGTCGGCTTTATTAATATAAAGGTGTGCGGACAACAACCTGGCGACCAGATTACCATGTGTTTCGCTGAATTACTGACCCCTGACAGCCTGCTTTACACCGCCAACCTGCGCGGCGCGGAATGTACTGACAGATACATCGTTAACAACAACGCTAAACCCTCAACTCCAAACTCTCAACTCAACTGGCACCCGATGTTCGTATATCACGGTTTTCGCTATGTGGAGATTTCGGGCCTGCGCGAAACACCGAATTTGGATGATTTTGAAGGCTGGGTGATTTACGACAAAATGCCTGTTACAGGCTCGTTTGAGACCTCCAACGAAATCATTAACGCAGTGTATCACAACGCTTTCTGGGGCATTCGGGGCAATTACCGCTCCATGCCCACTGACTGTCCGCAGCGCGATGAACGCATGGGTTGGACCGGCGACCACACCACGGGTTGCTTTGGCGAGTCGTATGTTTTCAACAACCATCAGCTTTATGCCAAATGGCTCACCGATGCCGAAGACAGCCAATGGGAGAACGGCTCGCTGCCCAATGTCATTCCTCCTTATTGGCGCGGCTACACTGACAATATGACCTGGCCTGGTGCCGTGGTCACAGCAACTGAGATGCTCTATGACCGTTTTGGCGACATGGAACCCATCCGCCAGCACTACAACGCATTGAAAAAGTGGATGTTGCACATGAAAGACAACTACATAACTGGCGGCATCATGAGGCGCGACACTTACGGCGACTGGTGTATGCCGCCCGAGTCGTTGGAGCTCATCCATTCCGTCGACCCCAAACGCATCACTGAATCAGCGGTCATTTCCACGCCATTTTATTGTTATCTTTGCGGTAAGATGGCCCGTTTCGCAGAACTTTTGGGCCGACCCGAGGACGCGGTCTTCTTCGACACCGAAATTACTGCTTCGACCATCGCCTTCAACGACAAATACCTCAACCGCGACACTGGACGTTATGCCAACAACACTGTGACAGCCAATATTTTACCACTTTGGTTCGGCATGGTACCCAAAGAAGTTAGGGACAAGGTGTTTGCAAGCATTGTCGACAAGACCGAAAACGAATGTGGCGGTCACGTTTCAACGGGTGTGGTCGGTATCCAACAACTAATGCGCACTTTGACGGAATACGGTCGCGGCGACCTTGCCCTTCACATCGCTGCCAACGACACCTATCCAAGTTGGGGCTACATGGTACGCAACGGTGCCACCACCATTTGGGAACTCTGGAACGGCAACACCGCCGACCCAGCCATGAACAGCGGCAATCATGTCATGCTGCTCGGCGACCTCATCCTTTGGGAATATGAGTACCTTGGCGGCATCCGCGCCTTGGAACCCGGCTACAGCAAAATCCAACTCAAACCCTATCCCATTGAGGGACTGGACTTTGTGAACTGCGCCTATGAGTCGGTTTCAGGTCGCATTGAGAGCAATTGGAAATGCACAGACCACCACTTTGAGTGGGATTTCACCATTCCTGCCAACACTACGGCTGAGGTTTGTTTGCCCACTGCAAATGGCTATGAAACAAAGATTTACGGTAGTGGATGCTACCATCTGTCATCGGAACTCTAACTTTCCAAGAAGCAAACAAAAATCGCCCGTCTATGTCATTCCAGAATGGAATCTATAGACGGACGATTCTTTGAATCTATGAGGATTACTCAGCAGTTTTGTGCAACTTCTTCTGGACCCAACCATTCATTCATGGTTTCGTCCACTTTGGCATTGATTTCAGGCGTAATCTTGTCTTGCACCTTTTTGATGACATAAAGCACAGCCAAACCTTCATCGAGCGCACCAAGAATTCTATGCGACTTGGCGGAAATCAGGCTGAAAGGCAAGACTGTGTAAAGAATCGCACCCACAATGAGAGCCTTTTCGAGTGTGGTTGTTTCGCCCATGGTCAGCACATAATAGAGCTGAAGCAACGGTTTGGTGGCGATGCGACCTGCCTTTTTGGCATACGCGCCGATTTTTCCGAAAATCTCAGACGACTTGGACTTCCAATCGACATCTTTCAGTTTGTCCACCTGTTTGTCAGTGTTCTTGCCGCCAATGAAGTAGGCCAAAATAGTGATGCAAATGATGGTGATGATCATATCAGTTCGTGTTTTTAAGGTTAATATTCGAAAAGAGGAATGTCACAAATACCATTCCAATTTTCAGCGTGTCATGACTTTACGCGGTCGGGGTTTTCAGCGATGAATTGGCTCCAGTCGGGGCGGCGGTGCGCCTTGGCTTTTTCGGTAGTGTGCTTAGTGTAGTTCACGTCCTTGCCCTTCGAGATAGAATGGCACACAGCGGCGGCCACGGCATCGGTGGCGTCGAAAAATTCGGGATTTTCGTCGGTCTTGAGGATGAAATGTACCATCTTGGCCACCTGTTCCTTCGAGGCGTTGCCATTGCCCGTGATGGTCTGTTTGATGGTCTTGGGCGAGTATTCGAAAATAGGAATATCGCGATAGAGCGCAGCAGCCATGGCCACGCCTTGGGCACGACCCAACTTCAGCATCGACTGGACGTTTTTCCCGAAAAACGGGGCCTCGATGGCCAGTTCGTCGGGATGATAGGTGTTCACGATTTCCAACACACGCTCGAAGATTTTCTTCAATTTCAGCGCTTGGTTTTCCAATTTCCTCAGGTTGATGACACCCATCGTAATGAGTTCCAACTTTTTGCCCTGCTCACGGACGACACCGTAGCCCATCACCATCGTGCCAGGGTCGATGCCCAATATGATTTTTTCTGAATCCATTCTTTCAGTTTTTGCAAAAGTAGAGATTTTCGACTTACATTTGTCCATTACACCAAAAATCATTAATTTTGCAGCCTCAAAACCAATAGTAACATCTAAAATGGACGTACCTAAAGACGACGTAAACTCCCAGTTTACATTCACTTACGACGACATCAAAGGCACCGTGCATGTGGTTGACCACCAAACGGGTGAAGAATATGACTTATTGAAAGAAGACACCGGCTGGTTTGATGCCGAATTCAAGTTTGACGTATAGGATTTTTCTCACGCAGAATTCGCAGAACTATGAGAATTGGATTGTCCTTTCTCATAATTCCCATAATTCTGCGTGAGAAAATCTCATTTATTCCGCTTCCAAGTTTGCGAGCGTCCCAACAGCCCGGCTTTGTCCAACGAGCCGCGTAGGATAAGTTCGTCGGTCTGGTCCTTGTAGGAAACCTTGCCGAAGTAGGTTTTTTGGCTTTCGGGGTCATAAACCCTGCCCTTCAAATGGTCGCCGCTAACTTTCATCTCGCTGAAAAGTTGGGTGCCCACCACGCCTTCGTATTCCTTCGCGTAAGGAGGTTGCATCACTTTGTAGTTTCCGTCGGCGTCTTTCTCGTAAAGCCTGATGACTTCACAATTATACACGCCGTCTTTTTCCGTGATGTTGACACACGAACGCATGTCGCCCGTCTTGTCGTCGAAGGTGTTCCATTGTCCGAGCATCTTGCTCACTTGGGCTTGGGCAAAAGTCCACGTGGCGAGGAAAAGGAGTAGGAAGAGGAGTTTTTTCATAGGGATAAATACTTTTGGAATGTAAACGGAAGAATTTGAGGATTATTTTGTCAACTGCCGATAAGTCACCAAATTAATCCGATACTCCACGCGGCTGTCGGTCAATTCATCGCGGCTTTGCTTGAGAAGGGTTTGGGCTTCGAGCACGTCCGAAAGGGCGACCAAGCCGGCATCGTAATAGTCTTGCGTGATTTTCAGGTTGGCTTCAGCGTCTTTCAAGGCGGTTTGCGCCATAGTGATGCGCAGCCAACTCTGTTCGAGGTTGAACCACGCCTGATTGGTTTGCAATTCCATCTTTTCGGTGAGGTCGCGACGGGTGTTTTCGGCTGTCTCGGCCTCCAAGTCGTGCTTTTTCAGCTTGTACGAAGTCTTATGCCAGTCGGTGATAGGCACTTGCAACATGGCGAAGACCATCGCATTGGGTTTCGTATTTTCAAAAATGGTGTGATAACTTGCGCTACCGCCCACCATCAAGGAAGGCAAGGCTTCACCAAGAGTCATCTTCTTTTTCAGGTCTTCGGCTTTTAAAGAGAGGTCTAAAAGATGACTTTCGTTTCGTTGGGCTACGGCGTTTTCCGCGATTTGAAAATAAGTCGAAGGTTCCATTTCAAATCCAAGCGTGTCTGTAAGGGTCATGGTTTGCCAGTCTGCGCCGATGTATTGTGCCAAAGCCATTTTTAATAAGGTGATGCCATCGTTCAGTTTCTTGCGGTTGAGTTGGCTTTCGTTTTGTTTTACGCGCAGTTTATATTGGTCGGTGGGCAGGGCCAAACCCGCTTCGATAGCACCGTCCAAATATCTGTCCAAGGTATCCAAAAGGCGGTCAAGGTAGTTCAAGGTGACGTTTTTTTCCTCCAAAGCGATGATTTGCCAATAAAGGCATTCCGTCTGCAAACGCACCTCGTCTTCCTTTATTTTTGATTGATATTCAGCAGCTTCGATGCCCAATTTGGCGAGTTTGTTTCCATTGCGGATGCGCCCGCCGGCATAAATCGGTTGCATGGCCATAGCGTTGAGTATCACGCCGTCTTGCACAAAGGAATACTCTTTTTTTAGACCCAATTGAGCGCCATATTCGGCATAAAGCGTATAGAGGATTTGCCGCACTTGTGCGTTGTCGATGTCGTCAATGCCGAAGGAAAGCATCGGATTGAGGGCATCGAAAGCCAAGGCCTGCGCCGTGACGGTGGGAAAATAGGCTGTTTCGGCCTCTTTTTTCGTTGCTCGGGCTTTGTCGATTTCCAACTGGCTGTTTTTCAATTCAATATTGTTCTCCAAAGCCAAATCGATGCAATCTTGAACAGAGAGGCGGAGCGAATCAGTCTGAGCCATGACGCCACTTGTCAGCAAAAAGAATAATATGATGAGGACTTGTTTCATGCGGCTTGAAGTTGTTTTTTGCTCTCATGAAAAATCAGCCAATACATCACAGGCATTACAGCCAAAATGATGACCATCGAAAGCACCACGCCGAAGCAGATGACCACGCCCATCGGCATCCAAAGCGGATTGCGGGTGATAATCATCGGGAGCACGCCGAGGGCGGTGGTGGCCGAGGTAAGGAAAATAGGCCTCATACGGCGGCTACCAGCCTTCATAGCGGCTTCCTTGGTAGGCAGGCCTTCTTCAAAACGAAGCGTTTCGGCGTATTCGTACATCACGATGCCGTTGCGGACGATGATACCGATGAGGCTGACGATGCCCAACAAAGAGGTCATGCCGAAATCGAGGCCGAAGAGCCACTCGCCGAAGAAGGCTCCGAACATACATAAACTACTGGAACACAGGGTCAACAGGGCAAGGTTAAGTTTCTTGAAATAGGCCACGAGGAAGGCCAACATCACGGCGATGGCGGCAAACAGGCTCTTGAGAAGTTGCGGAATGACCATAGTATTGAGCGACGACAGGCCACCGTATTCGATGCTCACGCCCTCGGGCATGTTGGGTCGCACTTCCGTGTCGATGTAGTGTTGCACTTTTTTCATGCTGGCGGTCTGCGACTTCCAGAATTTCATATCGGCGGCTACCGTGATGGCGTTCTTGCCGTTGTAGTGTACCAAACGGGCGGGATGCCAGTCGGGAGCGATGTCGGCGACCTGTCGGAGTGGAACATTGGTGCCAGGCACCATTGTCGGAATCAGTTGATTTCCAATAGTTTCATAATCGTCTGGGTCGTAGTTCTGCTCAGCATATAATTTGACAGGCAGGCTGCGGTTGCCTTCCCAAACAGTGGTCAAAGGTTGTCCGTTGAGGCTGCCTGCGAGGTTGAGGGAAAGCATGGTTTTGGTAATACCGAAACGGGCACATTCCTCGGGTTTCATAGTCACTTTCACCGAGGGCAAAAACTCGTCATAGTCGGTATGCACCCAACGGAGTTCCTTGTCTAAGGTGAGCATATAGTCCTTGATTTGTTGCGCCACAGGAGCGGTTTCGGTGTAGTCATCGCCATAGACATAGACCTCCACTGGTGTTGTAACAGCCTGATAGTCAATTTGGCGGAAGCGCACGTGAGCCTCGGCAAAATAATAGGAATATTTGTCGTCCATCTCCTTCAGCAGGTCTTCTGTGGCTTGCTTCGAGGTGGTATTTACGATGAGTTGCGAGAGATTGTTGGCTGGGATGCTTGGCGCGTAGGTCACGTGGAAACGTGGCGCGGTTTCACCGATGAAAGCGGTGATTGAGGTGATGCGTTTATCAGTGAGCATCATCTGTTGCAACGAATCACTGATGCGCGTGGTAGCTTCGAGGCTGCTTCCTTCGGGCAGGCGGATTTCCACCGCGAAGCTGTCGCGCTCGGCCATAGGCATCATCTGCACATTCAGGGCAAGGAACATCAAAACGCCCAAAACGATGGAACCCACGCCCATCCCGATGGTGAACAAAGGATGGTTGAAACAGTGGCTTTGCAGTTTGTCGTAAAGCCGTTGCAAGAAAGCGAAAAACCGCATTTGTGCCTTCAAGAAACCGTTGTGTTTGGGCTTGTAGTCGGGCTTGATGAACATAATCTCCAACGAGGGAATGACGAGCATAGCATAGGCCAACGAGGCCATCAGCGAGAAGGCGACGGTCCACGGGAAGAGCTGGACGAAATCGCCCAAAGGCCCGGTGATGATGCGCGTCATCGGGAAAAACATCGTGGCGATGGCACCCGTAGCGATGAGCATTGGCATAAACAATTCCTTGGCGCTGCTCACGGCGGCATCGAAGGGCTTGTAGCCTTGGCTCAACTTGTCGATGTAGCCGTCAATATTGATGATGGAGTCGTCCACAATCATACCAAGCACGACGATAAGGGCGGCCAAAGTGACTGTATTCAACTCAATGCCAAAGAGATACATCAATCCAATGCTCATAGCCGTGCAGACCGGCAATCCCGAACTGGCGATGAGTGCGGTGCGCATAGGAAAGAGCAGCAGCATCACTGCAATCACGACAATCATTGAAATGACCAAGTCGCGCAAGAACGCGCTGACCGACTTTTCGACCACTTTGGGCTGGTCGGTGATGCGGTACATTTTCACACTGTCGGGAAGGGTTTTCCTGAATGTGGAAAGCACTTTTTCCACTTCCCTTCCGTAAGCCACGATGTTGAAGCCCTTGCGCATCTCCACGCTGATAATCAGTGCGTTGTTGCCGTTGAAATTCACCACTTTTGAAGGTGGGGCCAAACGCCTTTCAACGGTGGCCACATCGCGCAGGCGCACAGTGTTGCCCGCCGCGTCGGAATAGATGATTTGCTCCTCAAGTTCCTC
>JAEEGH010023374.1_pt1 | contig 12573 bp, 9 predicted proteins | sample 9134181 | NCBI WGS metagenome assembly JAEEGH01 (sample SAMN16246544, study PRJNA631951) | gut metagenome | biome: gut microbiome; feature: rumen; material: DP-attached | host: Bos | place: Iran: Karaj | collected 2018-10 | reverse complement strand
TCGTTGTCGCCGGTCTTTTCTTGATAGAAACTCAGTTGGTCGCCGGCATGTGCCTCGGCCACGTAAGCTATCTCGAAACGGCGGATGGAGTGCTTGCGATACCACTCCAAAGGCCAAAGGTCAAGCACGTGCTCAATATATTTCACACTGTTGATGTGACCGTTGATGTCTACATCGTTGTAATAGGTCTCAATAGTGCGTACCAGTTCGGCATCGTCGCCCATTTTGACACGACCGCCTTTGTCGATAGGACATTCCTTGTCTTTGACAATCCACTGGTTGATGGCGCCGTTATCGATGGCCAGAATATCTGTCGGCTGACGTGACTCGGTGTCAATCATCGCCCAAATGCTGCGCCCATAGCCGTAAGTGTGTCCGTCGTTTCCTACGACGGCAAAGTTGCGCGAGGTAAAGTAGCGCATGGCACTTTCTACCCACGTCTCCACATTGAACTTCGTATACTGTTCGGGCATCTCTGTCATCTCAATAGCCAGACGGGAGAGTACCCATGAGCGTTTGATGGTCATGAGATATTTCATGCCGAAGCCGCGGGCAGAGGAATGGAAGTCTGCCGCATTGAGCATATGATTGCCGAGATGGCCCATAAACAGCCGCCCGGAAAAGTCGCAATGAAACGGCTCTGCAAGAAATTCGTATTTTCCTATCTTATCCATTGTTCTCACGTTGTTCTAGAAATTCACTAACCTGCTCTTGCGTGCCACGAGTGACGGCAATGCGACCGCTGCGCGTATATTGCAGCACACAGCCAAACTCGTTGAGCGCATAATATAGCGAGATAATATCTTCCGTGCGACCACTTTTCATGACGATGCAATAGGTGGGGTTAACCTCCGTAATCACGGCATCGTGGCGACGGATGGTGCGCGAAATCTCAGGGTTCTGCAATACGAGATCGGTCTGCAATTTGTAGAGGCCTGCCTCGCGGATAAACAATTGATCGTCAGTGAAGTAGTTGGCCTTGACGACATCAATCTTCTTCTCAATCTGACGTGTGATTTTCTCTATCTGGTCGGCATCGCTCCATGCGGTGATGGTGTATTTATGGACACCCTCAATCGAGGACGCCGACACGTTCAGACTTTCAATATTCACCTGCCGACGAGTAAACACCGCAGTAATCTGATTCAGAATACCGGCGATATTCTCTGAATAGACTAAAAGGGTATATAACTTTTTTTCTTCCATTGCAATCAATAAATTATACTTCTACCTCCAGCATCATATCATCGACGTTCATGCCTGGAGGGGTCATGGGCAACACATTGTCGTCTTCGAGGATGGCACACTCAAGGATATATGGGCCATCAGTAGAGAGCATTTTCTCGACTGCCGCAGCAAGATCCTTACGATCAACTACCGCCTGATAAGGGATGCCATAACCTTTGGCTATCATCTCATAGTTGGGATTCAACATCTTGGTAAATGACTTACGACGTTTCCAAAACATATCCTGCCACTGACGTACATTGCCAAGATAATGATTGTTCATCAGGATCATCTTGACCGGGCACTGCTGCTCCATAATCGTGCCTAACTCCTCAATACACATCTGGAATCCACCGTCACCGGCGAAACTGACAATAGTCCGGTCGGGCGCTCCGAATGTCGCGCCAATGGCTGCAGGCATGGAATAGCCCATGGTACCCAGACCACCACTGGTACAGATGCTACGTTTCTTGAGATATCTGAAATAGCGAGTTGCAAATAACTGGTTCTGTCCGACATCTGTTACTAGGACAGCATCGCCCTGTGTAGCCTCCGCTACCGCATTGACTACCTCACCCATCAACAAAGGTCCTTCCGTTGGATGGATGGCAGGCTCTATCACCTTCTCACGCTCCTTCTGGTCCAGTTCCTTGAAGGACTCGCGCCACTCCTGATGCTCATTCTTATTCAGCAATGCAGTAATAGCGGGCAACGACTCCTTACAATCTGCAATGACAGCCAAATCGGTCTTCACATTCTTGTCAATCTCGCTCTTGTCAATATCCAGATGGATAATCTTGGCCTGCTTGGCGTATGTCTTCGTATTTCCTGTCACACGATCAGAGAAGCGCATGCCAATGGCTATCAGCACGTCGCACTCCTGTTCTTTCAAATTGACAGCATAGTTGCCGTGCATGCCCAGCATACCCACATTCAGCGGATGGTTAGAGGGCAATGCACTCAGACCTAACATGGTGCGACCTGCAGGAATATCAGCTTTCTCCAAGAAAGCCTTCAGTTCTTCCTGTGCATTTCCTAATTCTACTCCCTGACCAACAAGTGCCAAAGGTTTCTTTGCATTATTGATGAGTTCAGCAGCCTCGCGAACAGCATCCATATTCAACTTGGGATATGCCACATAAGAACGGATGAAATCCACCTTCTTAGGCTCCCAGTCTATCTCCTCCACTTGTGCATTACGAGGGAAGTCGAGCACCACAGGACCAGGACGACCACTGCGGGCGATATAGAACGCACGACTAACGGCCCATGCCACATCCTCAGCATGGCGAATCTGATAACTCCATTTGGAGATTGGCTGAGCCACACCCACAAGGTCAACTTCTTGGAAAGCATCCGTACCCAGTGCGCCAATAGCCACCTGGCCGGCAATCACCACCATAGGCGTTGAGTCCAGCATAGCATCAGCCACACCCGTCAGGGTGTTCGTGGCTCCAGGACCGCTGGTTACCAAAGCTACGCCAACCTCGCCACTTACTCGGGCATAGCCTTCTGCAGCGTGCGTGGCAGCTTGTTCATGTCGCACCAGTATATGGTCAAAACACTTCTTTTCACCTCGTGTGTAGTCGAACAGCGCATCATAAACGGGCATGATAGAACCTCCAGGGTAACCAAAGATGGTTTTTACCCCTTCAGCCTGCAAGGCTCGCATTAGCGCTTTCGCTCCTGTAATTCTATCTCTCATATTATTCTATTATTATTCTAGATGTTCTAGTGGTTCTAGATATTCTAGTCTATAATTCTTACACCTCCCTTGTCAGCAGAGGATACACTTTGAGCGTAAGCTCGAAGCGCCTTGCTAACCACGCGATTGCGCTTCATGGGCTGTTGCGGACGAGCCTCCAGTTCCTCGTCGCTCAGTTTCACATTGATAGAACGATTGGGAATGTCAATCACAATGATGTCGCCATCCTTAATCTTGCCAATGTTACCACCAGCAGCAGCTTCTGGCGAGATATGTCCGATGCTCAAACCTGACGTACCACCAGAGAAGCGTCCATCGGTAATCAGCGCACACTCCTTACCCATGTGCATACTCTTGATATAAGAGGTGGGATAAAGCATCTCCTGCATTCCAGGACCTCCCTTCGGACCTTCGTGGGTTATCACCACGCAGTCGCCTTTCTTCACCTTGCCACCCAGAATACCCTCGCAGGCATCTTCCTGAGAGTCGAAGACTACTGCAGGACCTTCGAAGTGCCAGAGACTCTCATCCACGCCAGCAGTCTTCACCACGCAACCATCCTGAGCAATATTGCCAAAGAGCACAGCCAAACCACCATCCTTAGTGTAGGCATGTTCCAAGTCGCGAATACAACCATTGGCACGATCAGTATCCAGCGTGCCCCACTCTTCCGACTGCGAACCCATCTTCGTAGAGAAGCGATTGCCTGGAGCGGAATAGTAAATACTAGTATTACTAGTTCTTCTAGTATTACTAGTAATATCGTAAGCCTTCATCGCTTCGCCCAGTGTCATACCGTCCACACGAGGCGCAGAGCCATCAATCAGGCCACCCTTGCTGAGTTCGTTCATGATACCTAAGATGCCACCAGCGCGTCCGCACTCCTGTACCGAATATTTTTGTGTATTAGGAGCCAACTTGCAAAGACAGGGCACCTTGCGTGAAAGGGCGTCGATATCCTTCATAGTAAAATCGGCACCAGCCTCTTGCGCCACAGCCAACAGATGGAGAACGGTATTCGTCGAACCACCCATCGCAATGTCCAACGACATGGCATTCAGGAAGGCCTTGCGGGTAGCAATGTTACGAGGCAATACGCTCTCGTCGCCATTCTCATAGTATGCAAAAGCATTCTTCACCACCTGACGAGCCGCTTGTTTGAACAGCTCTACGCGATTGGTATGAGTAGCCAATATGGTACCATTACCTGGAAGAGAGAGTCCGATAGCCTCTGTCAGCGAGTTCATCGAATTGGCAGTAAACATGCCTGAGCATGAACCACAACCAGGACAAGCACATTCCTCAATCTCCTTCATCTCCTCGTCGGTGACAGAAGGATCTGCGCCTTTCACCATTGCCGTTATCAGGTCGGCATTCTCGCCACGCCAGCGTCCAGCCTCCATAGGTCCTCCTGAGCAGAACACCGTTGGAATGTTCAGGCGCATCGAAGCCATCAGCATGCCTGGGGTCACCTTGTCGCAGTTCGAAATGCAAATCATGGCATCAGCCTTGTGCGCATTCACCATATATTCTACGCTATCGGCAATGATGTCGCGACTCGGAAGACTATACAACATGCCATCATGTCCCATCGCAATACCATCGTCAATGGCAATGGTATTGAACTCAGCGGCATAGCAGCCCATTTTCTCTATCTCTTCGCGAACTATCTGACCAATCTCATGCAGATGCGTATGACCAGGCACAAACTGCGTGAACGAGTTGACGATGGCGATAATCGGCTTGCCAAACTGTTCATGCTTCATACCTGTGGCTACCCAGAGTGCTCGCGCTCCTGCCATTCTTCTTCCTTCCGTGCATACCGCACTACGCAATGGATGTTTCATATCTCTAATTTAGCTTCAAAGTTATCTCATTATAAGCAATATGGGTGCAAAGGTACGAATAAGAAAGCAAAAAGCCAAATTATTTCGAGTAAATGATAGTTACTTTCGGAGTAATCTGAATTACTTTCGGAGTATTTTCATTTACTCTTGGAGTATTTGCGACTACTTGTGGAGGAATGATGCAGAATCCAAAGAAAAAAATCTTTGTAACGTAGAAAATAATATTTCAGGCCTTGGAATATATATTCCAGGACCTGAAATATATATTCCACGACTTGAAACTTCTAATCCGTGAAAGCATCCATGATGATGGTGGGTTTACCGTCTTGGAATGCGCCCAAGGGATATTGTCCTTCAAGCTCAGGAGCCCAGTAGAACACGCCCTTGCAATGGCCATTGGTATTGTTCTTGGAAGCATGGATGATGGCAGACATAATCTGCTTACCCTCAACGGGTTTCTTGACTTCTACACCTGCCTCGACCACCATTAGTGGCTTGTGGTATTTCGTCCACATGCGATTAATGTTGGCAGTGAATTTCTCAATGGTTTCTTGCCACGATTTGGTAAGGTTAGCCTTCACATCCCAATAGGGATAGACGCTCAGGCCAATCATGTCGAAACGGGCTTTATACTTCTTCAACCCATCGAAGATGAAGTCGTAGCGCTTGGGGTCGCAACCTCCGTCCAGATGGATAATAACCTCAGCCTTGGGATAGACAGCTTTGACAGCCTGATAACCTGCATCTGTCAAACCAGCATATTGGCGCATATTCTCCTCTGCACGACCTATAGGCCAGAGGAAACCATGCGTGGTTTCATTGCCTACCTGCACCCAACGAACCTCTACCCCAGCCTCTTTGATAGCTTCCAGAACCTCGCGGGTATGATTCGCCAAGGCCTGCTTCATTTCCTCGTAACTCATTGATTTCCATTGCGCTGGAATGTTCTGCTGTCCAGGGTCAGCCCACCAGTCGCTATAGTGGAAGTCAATCATCAGCGCCATACCCCAGTCTTTGGCTCGCAGGGCCATACGCACCACATCTTCCTTGTTGCAGAAGTTGCCGTGTTCCACAGGATTTACCCAGACGCGCAAACGAACGGCATTCAAGCCCAATTCACGCATCAATGCTGTATTCTCGCGAGGTTCACCCTTCGCGTTTCGCAGTTGCTTGCCCTTAGCTTCCAACTCTGTTGTTCCACTGATGTCAGCACCCAACCAGAAGGGCTCTTGAGCCTGAATGGTCAGGGCTACGAAAACGAGCAGTCCTATCGCAAATGTTTTCTTCATTTCGTAGTTTCGTTAATCCGTAGTTCCATTATTTGGTTGTAATATGAAGGATTGCAGGTTTCATTTTGCCTCGCTGGTCCTTTACTGTCAGCGTTACATTTCCAGCCTTTTGGGTTGGACGTAATATCACAACAAGCTCGCCATTAAAGAGCTTCATCTTAGGCTGCTTGAATGATTCGAGCGAGGTAGCATCACCATTGCAGACGGCCTCGAAATGAGCCTCACCACTCACGCTGAACGTCAAGCCCTCCTGACAAGTGGGCACAGGCGTTCCGTTCTTGTCATTCACACTCACGCGGACATATATCAAGTCCTCGCCATCTGCCTTGTGTTCGCTGGTTTCAGCCTGAGCCACCAATTGCACGGGTTTGCCAGCAGTCTTGCGCACATCCTCGCCAATCTTGTTGCCTTGCTCATCATAAACCACCACCTTGATTTCGCCTGGCTCATATTTCACATCATTCCAGCGCAGACGATAGCGGTCTAAGCGCTCGGCAGGATTCTTACGGATTCTGCCCTGCGACTTTCCATTCACAAAGAGTTCGCCCTCAACGCCATCGGTATAGCAATAAACGGGGGTCACCTTACCCTTGCGCTCAGGCCACGTCCAATGAGGCAACAAATGAACGGTGTGCTCTTTCTTGTTCCAATGACTCTTGTACAAATAGTAACGGTCCTTAGGCAGACCAGCCAAGTCGCAGATGCCAAAATAGCTAGAGCGCGAAGGCCAGTATTCATCGTAAGGAGAAGGCTCGCCCAAATAGTCATAGCCCGTCCATACAAATTCACCAATCACCCAGTCGTAATCATCCTGCCAACGCCAATCGTCATCAGGCAGATTAGACCAAGGACAATATTCCACATCATAGCCAGAACATTGTCCATCAGCCGTCTTGATGGCATTGGGGTCGTACTGATCACACCATGAAGAATAGCGCCCATTATCGTCAGGAACTACAGGGAACTTATAGACGCCACGCGACGAAACGGTAGAGCAGGTTTCAGAACCCAGCAGGAAACCTTGAGGCAAGCGCTTGATGCCCTCAGCATACTTGTGTATACGATAGTTGAAACCTGGAACATCCATGGCCTGAGGCGTGCCTCCCTTGATGGCTCCATCCGGATTGTCAAGCCCCTGGGTTACGGTACGTGTTGGATCAAGGGCGTGACAGAGTCCTTGTAATTGAATGCTAAGTTGGCGACCTTCCTCGCTCCACTGCTCTGGAATCTCGTTGCCTATCGACCACATCACGATAGAAGGATGGTTTCTGTGATTCAGAACAAGATTGGTGATATCCTTCATAGCCCACTCGCGGAAATGACGAGCGTAGCCATTCTTGCACTTCGGATAAATCCACATATCAAACGACTCAGCCATCACCATCATGCCAAGCGAGTCACAAATGTCCATCTGCCACGTAGAAGGCATATTGTGAGACGTACGGATAGCGTCGCAACCCATTGCCTTCAGCATCTGAATTTGGCGAATCAATGCTGTCTTATTAATCGCAGCTCCTAAGGGTCCTAAGTCGTGATGCAGGCAAACGCCCTTCAGTTTGCGTGTCACACCATTCAGTTGGAAACCGTTTTCACGACTGACGCGAATAGTGCGAATGCCCGTATTGATTTCTTTGCTATCCAACAGTACATGATGTTCAGGGCCGACGGGACCGATCTTCTGCACCTTAGCCCTTACCTTATATAAATAAGGTGTCTCGGGTGACCACAGCTTAGGATTGCGGATGGTAAATTTGGCATAAACCTTCCCATCATGCTCAATACGAATGTCGTGACCGCCAGCAGTACGACCATCAGGCGAAATCAGCGTCACATTACCCACCATATTCTTATCAGCACTGATTACCCTGAACTCAACCTCAACAACAGCTTTGTCTTTGTCGATACTCATCGTGCGAGCATATAGACTCCACTCATCAATATGAGTTTTCTGTGTCAACACCAGCTTCACAGGGCGATAAAGTCCAGCACCAGGATACCAACGACTACTTTCCTCCAAATTCTGAAGATGAACGCTGATGTCCAATTCTTTGGTTATCGTCGTAGGCGGATTTTGGAGAAAACGTGTTGCATCAACGCGGAAGGCATTATAGCCGTAGGCCCAATAGCCCGCCTCCTCGCCATTGATAATCACACGAGGCTCAGCCATAGCACCGTCGAATACCAGTTCAGCAGCATCGTAGCCCTCAGGCACACTGATTGTCGTACGATACCAGCCTTCGCCAATCCAGGGAAGTGCCCCACTGCGTCCAGACTTTTCCGTAGCTTCCGTCTCACCATTCTGAACAATAGCCACACGTTGCAGGTCCCATTTCTTGTCAAACGGTCCCGCTATAGCCCAGTCATGAGGAATATCAACCTTCTCCCACGTCTTTTGATCACGTGAGAATTCCCATGTCTTCAAATCAATTTCGCGTCGTGTCTGTGCGGTCAGCAATTGACAAGACAACAGTACTGCAAGTAATAGTTTTAGTTTCATAACATCAGTAATTTGCCTACAAAGATACGAAGAATTAGGCAAAACTCCAAATAAAGACAAAAAAATTCCCCGCAGAACCAAATCTGCGGGGAATAATGATATCTAAATATTCGTTACGGATTACTGCTTAGTAGTATCGATGAACATTGCAACACGGTTGAAGTCAATCTCGTCAGACAGCTTGTCAGTTGCACCCAGACCCTCAGTGGTGATGCGGCTGGCAGCAATCTTATACTTCTTGATGAGAGCGTTCTTCACAGAAGCGGCACGAGCCTCAGACAGCTTCTGGTTCAGCTCAGCGTTGCCCTCAGGAGAAGCGAAACCGCGAACGATAACCTTAGCGTCCTTGTGGTTGCGCATGTACTTAGCAACCATCTCGATGCTAGCATACTGAGCAGCGTCGATAGTGCTCTTACCCTGACGGAAGATAACCATGGGCTGCAGGATGTTCTCCTTCTTCTCCTCAACGATAGTCTGTACGGGACGAGCCTCGCAAGCAGCAAGCTTAGCCTTCAGGTCAGCAATCTCACGAGCGTTAGCAGCGAGCTTGCCATCCTTAGAGTTAACGTCAGCACGCAGCTCGTTGATCTTAGCGTTCAGACCGTCGATCTCAGCCTGGTCGCGGAGCTCCTCAATCTTGTAGTTGTGAGTACCGTTGCTGTTCATGAACTTGTAGTTAAGACCAGCGGTCAGCTGGAACAGACCGTTGTACTTCTTCTTGCCGTCAACGGGATCAACTTCTCTCTTGAAGGGGTTAGCCCAGTTAGCAGCCAGACCACCGAAGACCACAGCGGGCTCCAGATAAACCTGAACAGCCTTGGCAGCACCGAGGTTCAGAGCGAAGTCAAGACCAGCCTTTACATTGATACCGCTAGACTTGCAGTTTGAGCCTTTGTAGACGTCGTCAGCACTCCACTTACCGAGTGAACGAGTATAACCAGCACCGGCTAATGCGATAACCTCGAAAGGACGGGGCTCGCCTTTATAACCAGCGAAGAAGTTGTTCAGGTTCATGGTAGCGATAGCGTCAACAGTGAAACCATCAATAAAAGTAGAACGCTTCATCAGTGACTTGTTAGAGCCCTCGAAGTAAGCGCTAGCATCAACTGCCAAACCGAAAACGGTAGTCAGATTCTTACCGATGCGCACACCTACAGTAGGAACAACGCCCTTCATGAAACCATAATCCTCAGTACCAGTCAGGAGACCAGTCGCAGAAGCAGTAGGAATCTTAAACTTGTTCATAGCAGTGGCAACACCACCGTTGATGCCAATGTACCAGTTGTCCTGTGCCTTATTAGCAGTAATAGTAGTACGCTGGGCACTTGCACTTGCTGTCAGCATAGCTGCAGCCATGATTAAAAATAACTTTTTCATTGTTACTAAATTAATTAGTTTAAAAAATAAAAATAATCTGTTTCTTTCTAAATTTTCTGCAAAATAAATAAAAAAAAATATAACTTCCAAAAAAAACGACAGAAAAGTGCATTTTTAGGGCTATTTTTTGACCTAATTCAAGTATTTTGCTCTAAAATGCACTGTTTTTTTAGGAAAAACGCTAAATTTTTTCAATTATCTTGCCGCCCTCCTCAATGGCCTGCATATTGAGTGGAATCAGACTATGATGACGCTCAGGCAGCGTCTTCTTCAACGCCTTCTCCACACCGGCAGTACCCACCACAGGACAAACCTTCAGCAGTCCGCCGAGGACAATCATGTTAAAAACTTTACCATTCTTCATCTCGGCAGCTTTGTCCATCGCATTGATCTCATAAACGGTGATGTCCTTGCGCGTCGGTTTGTTGATGATGCCGAAGCCGTCGTAGATGAGTATGCCGCCAGGCTTGATTTTCGGCTCGAACTTGTCCAGTGAAGGTTGGTTGAGCACGATGGCAACGTCATACTTGCTGAGGATGGGCGACGAAATACGATCGTCGCTGACAATGACCGTCACGTTGGCTGTACCGCCACGCTGTTCAGGACCGTAGGCAGGCATCCAAGTCACTTCCTTGTCCTCCATCAGTCCGCTATAAGCCAGAATCTTACCCATCGAGAGCACACCCTGACCTCCGAAACCTGAAATAATTATCTCTTTTTTCATACTTCTTGCTATTATTTGACAACGAACAACACAGATAATTACGTCATAATAAATCCGCTAAATCCGTGTAATCCGTTGTTATATTTATTCATTCGTAGTGTCCTTGAGGTCTCCTTTGGGATAGAAGGGGAACATGTTCTCCTTCATCCATTCGTTAGCCTTGGCGGGAGTAAGTTTCCAACCGCTGTTACAAGTAGAAACAAACTCAACGAGTGAACTTCCCTTGCCAGCCATCGAAGCCTCAAATGCCTTGCGCAAAGCTTTCTTAGCCTTCAGAATAGCACCAACACTTTCCACACTCTGACGAGTGACATAGCAGGTACCTTCCAAACCGGCAGCGATATCTGCCATCTTCAGGGGATAACCGTGCAACTGAGGGTCACGGCCATAAGGACAGGTCGAAGTCTTCTGACCAATGAGCGTCGTGGGAGCCATCTGGCCTCCCGTCATACCATAAATGGCATTGTTGACGAAGATGATGACGATGTTCTCGCCACGGTTCAGGGCGTGGATGGTCTCGCAGGTACCAATACAAGCCAGGTCACCATCACCCTGATAGGTGAATACCAGACGATCGGGCCAGCAACGCTTGATGCCAGTAGCAATAGCGGGAGCACGACCATGGGCAGCCTCCTGCCAGTCAATGTCTATATAGTTGTACGCAAAGACAGCACAGCCTACGGGTGAAACACCCACAGCCTTGTCTTCCATTCCCATCTCTTCGATGACTTCGGCAATGAGCTTATGCACTACACCATGACTACAGCCTGGGCAATAGTGCATATTGTTGTCGTTCATCAGCGTCGGCTTCTTGCAGACGATGTTCTCGGGTTGAACTATTTGATTTCTATCCATTTTCTTACATTACCTTTTTAAGTGCTTCCACAATTTCTTCTGGATCGGGAACAATACCACCCAGACGGCCGAACTGCTCAACAGGAATGGCACCGTTCACAGCCAGGCGAACGTCCTGTACCATCTGTCCGGCATTGATCTCGGCGACGAGGATGCCCTTCACTTTCTTCGACAACTCAGTAATCTGCTTCTCAGGGAATGGGAACAGGGTGATGGGACGGAACAGACCGACCTTGATGCCCTGCTCACGGGCAATCTCTACACTCTTCTCAGCAATACGGGCAGCAGAGCCGAAGGCCACGATGGCATACTCGGCATCGTCCATCAGCTGCTCCTCGTAGCGCACCTCGTTCTCCTGAATCTTGGCATATTTCTCCTGCAGGGCGATGTTGCGCTGCTCCATAATCTCGGGCTTCAGCTCCAAAGAGGTAATGACCACACGCTCACGGTTCTTGGGTTTACCAGTCGAGGCCCATGGGCATTGCTTGATAACCTCCTCGTCCGTACGACGGGGCTTGAACGGGGGCAGCACCACCTTCTCCATCATCTGACCGATGACACCATCGCTCAGAATCATAGCGGGATTGCGATACTTGAAAGCCAGCTCAAAGGCGAGGTCCACGAAGTCGGCCATCTCCTGTACTGACGACGGAGCCAGCACGATGACCTTATAGTCACCATTACCACCACCACGGGTTGCCTGGAAATAGTCACCCTGCGAAGGCTGGATAGTTCCCAGGCCAGGACCGCCACGCTGCACGTTGACAAATACACCCGGCACCTCGGCACCAGCCATGTAAGTGATACCCTCCTGCATCAAAGCGATACCAGGAGATGAACTAGAAGTCATGGCACGCTTACCGGCCCCGGCAGCACCATAGACCATGTAAATCGATGCCAGCTCGCTCTCAGCCTGTACCACTTTCATACCAGTGGTCTCCCAAGGCTTCAACTCAGCCAGCGTCTCAATCACTTCACTCTGCGGAGTAATAGGATAGCCGAAATAGCCGTCGCATCCGCAACGAATAGCAGCATGGGCAATAGCCTCGTTG
>JAEEGH010023367.1_pt1 | contig 12577 bp, 8 predicted proteins | sample 9134181 | NCBI WGS metagenome assembly JAEEGH01 (sample SAMN16246544, study PRJNA631951) | gut metagenome | biome: gut microbiome; feature: rumen; material: DP-attached | host: Bos | place: Iran: Karaj | collected 2018-10 | reverse complement strand
TGCAGGTATTTACGTTTCTGGTGGTGCAAAGTTATTTATGGATACACAATCACAAGTTACATATAATACTGCGATAACAAAAGGTGCTGGTATTTACATAGCTACTGACGGTTATATTAGAATACACCAAAGCTCTCAGTGTCATGTTTCGTATAATAAGTTTGTTCAAGGTTCTGCCCAGGTAATGGGCGGTGGTGTTTACCTCGAAGATAAAGCTGTAATGGAACAGTATGGCGGTTATATTCACGACAACGAAGTTAATACAAATAATGCTGCCGGCGGTCTTGGATCCGGAGTTTATGTAAGTTCATCTGGAAGTGGAACGGATGCTTCATCTGCATTCTACAAAACATTAGGTTATGCACAACTAAGTTATGAGGATGCTAATGTTCCAAATGATATTTATCTTACGGGTAGCGCAAAAATAGAAATCTCAAACACAATGAATGCAGCCCATACTCCAAGAATAATCACCCTGGATAGTTATGAAGAAGATAAAGAATTATTCACAGTTGCAACGGGAGTTTCTTCTTCAATTACTTATATGAATTTTTTTGAAATTACTCCAGAAACTCCTTCCGATGGTTCTAAACGATATTGGGGTATAGAGAATTATACTGGAAAACTAAAGCAGCGCGCTAACTTAAAAATGACGGTTACAATTCCAACAGAAGTCCAAAATGATATTCAGGTTGCAATAACGCAAAATGGAACTGCCGTTGAAAATAATACGCTTCTTACTGGCGGAACGATTGTCTTTACCGTAACAGATTCAAGTAATTATGACAAACTTGAATGGTATTTGGATGGAGAATATGAGTACGATGAAACTTCGTATGAGTTCAAATATTCTGAGCATTCAAAAGGTCTCTACGTTATTTATCTGGAAGCAAAAGATGATAGCGGATATTATTATTCATACACCGCACAAGTAAAGGTAGAATAGGAGGGCAGAAAATATGAAGGCAAATAATATGAAAATCAATATGACAAATATTTATAAAGCTGGTTTTACTGTTGCACTTCTTGCAATTCTGCTTGGATTTGTTTCTTGTAAAAATCCTTTTAGCGATACAATTTCTCGCAAAGCAGATAACAACACCTACCTTATGATTTGTGACGGTGATGTTTCTATTAATTCGCGTACAATCAATCCTTCAGAAGATTATGCTTTGGAAAATCTTACAGAGGTTTATTTGTATGCACTGAAAACAAAGGATGTTAATGGAAATTCCGTTAGCGTTAGCGAAAGAGTCTTAGCAGGTTCTGCATCTCTAAAGCTTTCTGATTTATATACAAAACAACTGCTTTTGGAAGATGGAGCGGGCGAATATACAATCAGAATGAGAGCAACCCTTGACGGTATTTATTTCCACAAAAGATTGGAAAATGTTCAGATAACAGCTAATGTAACAAATCCAGTTTCAATAGCACTTGAACCTGTAAAATCGTCTTCTAATCTAAATACACCTTTTGATGAATACGGTGGTTTTTCGTTTACAATAAATGCAGATATAGGAACCGCGAATGTAGATGTAGACAGCATTTACGTTACCCTCAAACATCTGGAAAGCGATGAAATTGTTGAGCAAAGATACATAAATAGAAGTACAACAAGTCCAAAGCTTACTTCCAAAACAGTTTATTCACATTCAGCAAATGTATCCGAAACACAAACAAATGGCAGAGTTCCCGCAGGAACATATCGTATTACTTTTGATTTTCTTGCTTTGGATCAAAGCCTTAATCAAGACATCGTAATAAATTCATACTCTTTCATTATGAATGTCTTAAAAGGCCGAAACACATATTACGAAGAAACCTTTGAGTTGAATAAGGTTTATACAATTACTTATAACGATGATGGTGGAACTCCTGATACAGGAGAAATAAAACGAACAAAATTTACTTCTAAAGATGAAGTGGATTTACCATTTTTAATTAAGAATAAGTATACATTTTTAGGTTGGAAAGACGAAAACGGAGATCCAATAGAAAAAATTGAAAAAGGTACTACAACAAACAAGACTGTCTATGCCCAGTTTGCCGAATCTGTATTGTATGTAGATGCTAATGGTAATGATGATAATGATGGTCTTTCTGCTGCCCATGAAAACGATCATGCTCCGTTGCTTACCCTTGGTGCTGCTCTTGCAAAAATCAAAGCTCTTGATCCTAATGATAAAAAACTCGACTGGTACATTTACATGACAGGAACTTTCACTAATACAAGTGTTTTAATTTCGGATTGGAATAGTAGTGGCGAAGTTTCAGAACCTCTAAATGCAAACTGTATAACGATTGTTGGTGGTAACGGCTTAGATAACAGTGGTGTTCCTCGAGATTCAATCACTGGAGACGGAACTCAGCCTGTATTCACAATAAGAACCGAAGTACCAATATGCTTTAGAAAGATACAAATTTCAGGCGGTAAAAATACATCTAGTAAAGAGGGTGGAGGTATTTCTCTTCAACAAGGTTTTGTTGCAATTGAAGAAGGAACTCTTATTACCGGTAATACTTCAACTACAAATGGAGCTGGTATTGCCGTTTATGATAATGCTACATTAATATTGGGCGGCGGAACAATTCAAGGTAATACTCTCGAGGGAACCGGTTATGGCAAAGATGTATATTGTCAAGATTCTGGAAGAATATCTTTGTATGGCAATCCTGTTGTTGGAGAGCTTTTTGTTTCCAGAACTACCGTTGAGAATGCGGCTGACGGTGTAATCACTTTGGCAGATAATCTTAAAAATGGTGCAGATATTACAATTACACCAAATTATTATCATGGACCTTCTATTGCAGAAGCTGTATTTGTTAGCCCTAATCAGTATATCTTTAATTCTACTTTAAATCCTTCAGTTAATATTACAGACAGTGTTAAATACATTCATGTTGTTCAAGATCCTGCTCATCCAGAAACAGAATGGTATATTGGTCCTGATGGCGGTTTGAACCACGATGTTACTGTCAGCTTTGGAATTGACGGTATTGATGCTATAAAGTTCCCATCATGTAGCATTATTAGTAGTGATAACAACCCGCTGCCTGTGCCAACCAGGTCGGGATATGTTTTCTTAGGATGGTCTTATACAAAAGATGGTTATCAGCAACCATTTGAATATAAGGAGTATGAATCGGATTTGTACTATACTATCATTGAACAAGATATGGAATTACAAGCAGCCTGGGTTTATGATAGTAATACTATTTATGTTGATGCTGTCAATGGAACTTATTTAGGAGATGCAGATGGTTCAGAAGCACATCCATTTAAGGAAATACAGTTTGCGCTTAATGCAATCTATGTGCTGGAAAAACCAGACAGGGATTATACAATTGTAATGAACGGAGTTTCAAAAGATGAAGGTTCATATGTTACAAGTGACTATAATCTCATAATTGATGAAGATACACCTGCACACTCAATAACTTTACAAGGAACACCTTCTGACGGAACTGTTGATGATGGAATTTATCTTGACCGAGTTCCAGGTAACCCAGACATTCAATCAATAATAATGGTTTCAGGAAAAAATGTAACTATTAAAAATATGACATTCCATTTTGAGCCAACTAATAGAGCCAAAAAAGATGGTATTGTTTTAAGTGTGAAAGATGGTTCTGCTGTTACTCTTGAAAATGTAAAATTTGAAGCTGGCGGATCTCAGAACTCACTCACAACTGGTAGCGCAATTGCAGTTACAAATGGTTCAAGAATAATAATGAATGGAAACTCTCTGATTACAAACTGGCAATTCCCTGACGGCGCCGTAATTGTAGATAATACAAGTTCATTTACAATTAATGCAGGTAGCATCACGGGTGGTGTTACTGGCGTACATCTTAAAGCAGAAGGCTCAAAGGTAGCAAACTTCACAATGAATGGCGGCACAATAAGTGGCAACAGCAGTCATGGAATATACATTGATGGAACTCCTGATGCAGGAGTAACAGGTAAAATCACCTTAGGCGGCACTGCTGTTATTGCTACAAATAACGACATCTATTTGCCAGATTATATGACAATAGAAATTGCAAGTGAACTTACAGCCTTGGACGGCGACAATACCAAGATTCCAACAATCACACCTGCAAGTTATACAAGAACAAGTCCTGTACTTGCTCTTGCGCAGGGAGCAGCTTCTAGTCTTGTTTCTGAATTCAGCAAGTTTGGGGTAACACCACAAACTATTACAAATGGATCGGTTCCTTGGATAATTACAAGTTCTGGAAAATTGTGTCCAGAAGGATTTGTTGAAGTTGAAGGTATGACTATAAATACTGCAGTTCAAGATTCTTACATATTTATAGCAGGTCGTACATTACAGATTAATGATTTCTATATGTGTGATCATGAAGTAACACAGAAAGAATGGCAAAGACTTATGGGAGCTATTCCTAGTGATGAACATTTTACAGATGATCAAAAAGGAGATAATTATCCGGTTCAATATGTAAGCTGGTATCAGGCTATAGCTTATTGTAATCTGTTAAGCGTGATGGAAGGCCTAGACTGTGCTTATTCTATTTCTAGTATAAGTGATTGGCAAAACTTTGATTTAGCCGGTATCCCTACATCAAGAAATGCTACTTGGGATGCTGTTACAGTAGATATGAATGCAAGTGGTTATCGATTACCTACCGAAGTTGAATGGGAATATGCAGCCCGTGGTGGAAAGAGACTTGAAACATACAAATATTCTGGAAGTGATGATTATACTAAAGTTGCCTGGCTCGGGGGAAATAGTAGTAATAAAGCACATATTGTAAAAGAAGATAAAACAGCAGGAATCGATTCGGCTAATTCTCTTGGAATTTATGATATGTGTGGTAATGTGAACGAATGGTGTTGGGATATATATGTTGCTACAGTATCTACAGATCTTTCAATAACAGGACCTGCTTATACATCAGGTTCTTCTATAAAGCGTGCAAAACGAGGTGGAGGTTGGGATAGTGATGACGACGATGATGCAACACTATTTAGACATGACAGCAATACAGAACCTTATAAAAATGGTGGGGATAAAAATCGTGAGTTCTATTTTGGTTATGGCTTCCGTGTAGTCCGCACCGCCACAGTCCAGTAATTTCAAAATATCAAACCAAAACAAAAAAGCGGCTTTCAATTGAAAGACGCTTTTTTTATATGAAAATTTTATTAAAAAAGTTGTAGATTGCTTCACCCCTGATGGGTTCGCAAGGACAATTCGCTCTCAGATTGTATAGTTATCTACTCCAAATACCCATAAACATACCTGTACGGATCCTCAATCATCCCGCAGGTATCGCCAAACTCTAACAGGAGGCCGCCGCTTTCACTGGTAGTCTTCCAAACCGGAAGCGGCGCCCCCTTTGTGTCATAGCCATTTGGGTTTCCGGTTTTTACAAAGTTTATCCAGCACGAGCTCATAATTTCTTCAAGCTCATAGTCGCGTTCATTGTAATTTTTGGTTTTAGGGACGTTGCGGTAGGCGTAGATCAGTTCGCCGGAGTGGTTGGTGCCTATTTCGCCGTTTTCGCGGGTGAAGTAGTATTCGTAGACAGGCTTTCCCTGAGATTCAATCATTTTTGTCCAGCATTCGTGAGGGTAGGTAAAGCAAACGACAGAAAAAATATCACTGTAGAGCTGTTTGGCCTGTTTATTTGTGGCAGGCTTGTATGTGTTCACAAACTCTTCCGTACGCTCTTTAAAAGTAGACTCAAGCATTGAAGCAAGATTCCTTTTAGTAACCTTTGTAAAGAAGGTAAATCCAAAACCCTCTCTTGCATTAAAGCCGTGCATCAGAGCTTCTTCGTGATTCAAGCCTGCGCTGTAAATTTCATAAGGAGTTTGTGGCAGCGCATAACCATCAACTGTCATGGAGCTGTTTTTATATTTTGTTTTTATGAGCTTACTTGCAGGCACCTTTCGAAGCTCCTGAACATCAGCAACACGGAACTCCTTTTTAATATCATCACCCATCTGCAAGGCATCTTCCATTGTGCGGAAGGTATGTGGCGGAACGGGTTGAATAACAGAAGAACTTTCTGCAATTGCGCGACGGAAAAATCCTTTTGTGAGAGGGCTTGCACAAAGAGCGTTTACAGAAGATGAGCCTGCAGACTCTCCGGCAATAGTCACATTGTTAACATCGCCTCCAAAGGCTGTAATATTATTGTGAACCCATTCGAGCGCTTTAATCTGGTCGAGTAATCCGTAGTTTCCTGTTGTGTGATTTGGAGATTCTGCGGCAAGCTGTTCGTCTGCAAAATATCCGAATACACCAACTCTATATTCAATGTTTACAACAATAATTCCGTTGCGTGCAAGATTTTCACCATCATATTTCTGGTACCAACTCTGGCCTGTCATAAGACTTCCGCCATGAACATAAACTAGAACGGGCAGTGGGGCGTCAGCGTTATCACCAGCATTATCCACAGGCTTCCATACATTAAGATAAAGACAATCCTCGCTCATTGGGCCATGATAAGTCCTGTCGGGAACAGAATGTATGTAGGCATTCATAAGCGCATTAAACACACTGTTACCTTCTGATTGCATTGGCATAGCCGCAAAATGATCTGCATCCAGAACACCGTCCCACGGAATTACAGGCTGTGGTTCTTTCCAGCGAAGCTCTCCAACAGGAGGGGCTGCAAACGGAATGCCTGCATATATTTCTACAGTCTTATCCTTATTCAAAATCCCACGGATCAGGCCGCCTGTAACAGAAACAGCCTCTGTATAATTTTGAACCTCAAGCCCAGTAGGATTTGTCTTTTCGATTTTTGCCGAAGCACATGAAACAAGGCACAAACAAATAGCGGCAATAAAAATCGCTGATTTGAGAAAACGGATTTTTTTCATAAGCCTATTTTTTGCTCTTCCAATAATTATAAAGTTCCTCTGTCGCCAGAGCCATTTTTGTAACCGAAAATTCTGTGCCGGTTGGGTAAGTGTAAAGCGTATCATTTATTGTATTCAAATCAACACAGTCGGTTTTCTTTCCAAGATAATCATACTCAATGTGAACAGAATATTGCGAAGCCGCAGGAAGCTTTACTTCATAAGCCTCTCCCTGATATTCTCCTGTAAGAGTAAAGCCTTCCATGTTGTGAGTAAGCCTTGCCATGCCAATATCAATGTAGCGGTCTGCATTTGGAAGCGCATCAACCTGTGCAGGCCCAGACCAGGAATAAGTGCCTGCTTCAACTTCTTTACGAACCTGTTCTCGTTCCCATTCATACCAGTCTGGAATATGTGAAAATTCCGTCTCACCTTGTTTAGCCCGCAATTCTCCAAGCTCCGTCATTTCCCATTCTTTACTGCAGTGATTGCAGCGAAGTGTAATTCCATCCGAACTCATTTTATATTCAGTCTTACAGGCAGGACACTGATACAAAACTTTATGAAGACCTTTTGCGCGCTGAGGGTAAGTAATCTTAAGTCCCTTATCCTTTTGCCACTTAAAATCATCGTAAATAAATTCTTTTTCAATTCCCTGCATAATCTGTTTGTGATCAAGCTGGGCAACCTGTTCAGCAGTAAAAAGACATTTCATTGTCGCTTCGGTTCCCTTCACCTTATGATCAGGCAAGTTCCAGAAAGGAGAGTTTACATGATGCCCGTGACAAATAAGAGTTACAACAGGAACCTTCAAAATCTTTACAAGCTTACCAAGAGACTCCGGTAAAACGGCAGTCGTTCCACAAAGCGAATATCGTGCCTCCGGATAAATTACAGCAATGTCTCCACGGTCAATTACATATTTAAGCTGGCGAACCAGAGTAATGTCGTTAGTAAATTTTCTTTTGCAGATACAGCCAATCAAACGGAGCAGCCATTCGCGTTTCCAAAAGCCGTCAATTGCAACAACATAATTTGCACGGTGCGGAAAAATCGCTTTAGTTGCAACCTTAAAATCCATAAAGGCGTTGTGATTACACAAAAGCAGATAGGGTGGTTTTACACCTTCCATATTAATTTTTGTAAGCTTATTCTTGTGCGAAATTACATCAGGAAAAGAAAGCAGCCATGCAAGTGGCAAAAGATGCTGCCGCATTGGTTTTGCGGCCATATCAAAGCGTGGGATGTTATCGAGCATAAAGGTCTCCTGTTTTTTATTTTAACACATAAAGGAGGGGGAAGTCTCCCCCCGCGGCCGCACTACGTTGCGTCCTACCCCCTCAAACGGGGGACACCCCCGTAACGCCCCCGTCTACACCTATTCCAAACAATGCGTAGTCCGCTCTAGCCGGGTCCCCAGGGAAAATCTCGTTCATTTTTGTAGTAAGTTCTATTGCCGTCTTCCGCGAAGCCGTAGCCTTCTCCGCAATCAATCCCAACTTCTGCCCCTCCTGCATAACATGTACATCAAGAGGAATGAGAAGATCTGCAGGCGAGTACCAGCTCCAAAGTCCAAGATCAACAGGCGAGTTCTGCCTTACCATCCAGCGCAAAAACATGTGGATTCTTTTATTGGCACTGGACTTTCCTTTTGGAACAATCTTGCTTTTTGGAAAGCTATGCGAAATTATATCTGCAAGGTGAGGGGACTGCCCGTTTTCCTTATCACAGGCCTCCATCCACCTCTTCCTAAAAAAATCCCCAATAGATTTTTCACAATTGAATATTTCAGCCAGCTCATCAAAGAAAATCTGCATGTCGTCAAAAGAATAAAAGCGGTAGTACTTATTAGTACCACGTAAAAAATCCTTCTTGTAAGCGCCATTTTTAAGCCAGGAGCAAATGTCTCCCGCAGAATTATCAGCAGTTTCTAAAATAAATCTGATTTTTGGAATAAACTGTTTACGGTTCCCAAAAGCGAGCATTGCAGCAATAAAAGAAGCAACCTCAATATTTGCCTTACCCTTTTTATACCAGTGTAAAAACTGCGAAGGGTCTTCATCGCAAAACGAGGCTACTTCATATTTATCTGCAAGAGCTATTAATTGCTGTTTCAATTTCACTTATGCTTTTCCCCGTCTGTCGTGCAATCCGTGCAAGATCTTCGTATTCATATTTACTGCGGCTTACACCAAACCCTGATGATTTTTTTATACGCACAGGGCCAAACTCTGTCTGAACTGTTTCTATTGTTCTTTCCAAAGTAAAGCGCTCACTTATATTCTGGCGGATACCCAATGTTGTTGTGTGCTTAAAAATTGTTTCAATTATTCTTTGTTTGTCCTGCTCCTTACACATTACGCAAAGAAGATTTCCCGGGCGGGATTTTTTCATTGTAACAGGAACAGTATATGCTTCAAGCGCACCTGCATCAAAAAGCTGTTCAATTGCAAAACCAATCTGTTCTGCGCTTATGTCATCAAGATTACAGGTAAGCTCAACTATAGATTTAGTATTCTGGTTAGTTGTTCCTAACATTGCACGTACACAGTTTGCGGCTTCAAAATCTTTTTGACCCATTCCATAACCAATTTTCTCAGTTGTAATTGGAGGCATGCTTCCAAAGCTTGATGCAAAATGTTTAAGCAGGGCAGCGCCTGTTGGAGTACACAATTCTCCTTTTATCTGATTATTATAAGTTGGAATTCCCTGCAAAATAAAAGCAGTCGCAGGAGCAGGCACAGGAAGTATTCCATGAGCACAATGAACCTGTCCGCTTCCAACATTAATTGGGGATGCAATAATCTGATCTGCACCAAGCATTTCAATGAGCATACAAACAGAAGTGATATCTGCAACAGCATCCATTGTTCCAACTTCATGAAAATGAATGTCGGTAACAGGCTTGCCATGTGCATGACTTTCGGCCTGCGCAATGAGGTTATATACTTCAATAACATTCTTCTTTACAAAATCAGAAACCTCAAGGTGCTCTACAATGTGTTCAATATCATGAAGCGAAGTGTGGTGGTGATGATGTTCGTGGTGGTGCTCCTCCTCGTGATGAAGTTCATGTTCATGATCATGATGATGTTCATGCTCACCTTCTTCTTCCCCATTCACTAATACTGTAAAATGCGTGCCCGTTATTCCGCACTTTACGCTTGGCTCTGCACTGACACTAACCCCGTGAATGCCAGCATCATTTATTTTTTTAAGGAATTGTTCCTTCTGGTTTTCATCTAAAAGTTCAAAAAGTGCTGCACTAAGCATGTCGCCGGCAGCACCCATCTGTAGGTCGAGGTATATTGTTTTCATTTTTCCCCCATTTGGTTTATCATGCTCGCTTGATACCCTGCACCAAAACCATTGTCTATGTTTACAACAGAAACTCCGCTGGCACAGGAATTGAGCATACTTAAAAGGGCGCTCAAGCCTTCAAAGGCGGCGCCGTAACCAACGCTTGTTGGAACTGCAATTACAGGACAATCAGCAAGGCCTGCTATAACACTTGCAAGGGCTCCTTCCATTCCCGCAATTGCAATAATTACAGAAGCGCTCATAATCTCATCAAGATGGCTTAGTAAGCGGTGAAGGCCTGCAACTCCAACATCATAAAGGCGTACAACTTCGTTTCCAAGTGCCTGTGCTGTAAGAGCGGCTTCTTCTGCAACAGGAATATCACTTGTGCCGCCTGTAGCAATCAAAATTTTTCCATTACCGGAAGGTTGTGGCAGCTCTCCAACAATCGCAATTCTTGCATCCTTGTGATAATCAAACTTTGCAGACTCGCCGCTCGCAGCCAAAGCCCCCTGTACGTCAGAAGCTTTTTCTTCATCTATTCTTGTTATAAGGATTGTTTTTTGACCGTTCTGGAGCATTGTATTTACAATTCCAGTAATCTGCACCGCTGTTTTTCCTGCTCCATAAATTACTTCAGAAGCACCCTGGCGCAGTTTACGGTGAAAGTCGATTTTTGCAAAATCTATATCTTTGAAAGGTTGTTTTTTTAATTCAAGCAGGGCGTCCTCGGGACTAATTGTCCCAAGTTTAACGCTCTGCAAAAGTTCTAGAATCTCATTATTCATTGCATCAAATTATTTGTTTTTCTTGAACAAAGCTGCTCTTACAACGCCTTTTGGATCTTTTACAAACAAAATTACAAGCCAGATAATAAGTCCAAGTGCTGTAACAGAAAGTCCAAGATATAAATCGTTGAGCATATCAAGAGGAGCTGGAATAAAAGAATCAGCTCCTTCCCGGGCGTATTCAAAAATAGCATCGATGAGCCACATAAGAGAAGCTCCCCAATACATTAAAACAAGTGTTCCAACTTTGAGCGAGCGTGCATTTTCACTTTTATACCAGATTATTGAGCAGATGATTGCTGCAAAAACTGTAGTTAAAAGTGTCATGCAAGACCTCCGGCGAGGCTGCCTGCAGCAGCAGAAGGTTTATCTGCGTGTTTTTCAAAAATCGAAACGACTCCAACCATAATTCCCCATACGGCTGTTACAATCAAAGCCATGCTTACACCGGCAGTTGCCATTTCGTGAAGCATTTCTGCGGCTTCGCCATTTTCTACAGCTGTTAAGAATGGGAAGAAAGGAACAACTTCGCCGTGCCATACGTGTTCAAAAGCAAGCAGAGCCGAACCTCCCCAGAGCATCTTATTGAGCCAGCCAATTTTTGTAGAAAAAGGAATTTTTGGAGCATCAGTTGTATTCTTAGAAGCATCAATTGTCTGATGTTTTTCTTTAGATTTAATGATTCCACCTGCGATTGTTGTGATAATTGCTTCAGCAGCAGGTACTGTAAAACATGCCATTTTTAACCTCCTGATTTTAGTTAAACGCTAATGTAATTATATTATACCCCATTTTATAGAGAAATATATAAAAAAAATGTCTAAAAATTGTACAAATGATATTAAACCTTGAACAAACCAACGTCGTCGCTGATCTTCTGGATAGCAGCGCGCAGTTTTGCAGATGTTGAACGAAGATTTTCGGTACTTTCATTTACGTAGTGGGTTCCTTCGTTAATATCAGAAACTGCCGTATTGATGTTGCTCATACTGTCGCGAAGCTCTGTAACATCGCCCTTGATAGTTTCACCACTACGGGTCATTTCATTACCGGCATCACGTACTTTACTTGTACTTTCATTCATTGCCTGCAAAGCTTCAAGAATCTGCTGAGAACCAGCCTGCTGTTCTTCCATAGCACCACGAATCTGTGTAATCAATTCACTTGTAGTGTTAATGCGAGAAGATACATTCTGGAAGGATTTTTCTGATTCAGAAGAAGCTTCTACTACATGCTGAATACCATTCTGGATTTTTGAAAGTTCTTCACCAATTTTATTTGACTGTTCTGCAGAAGTTTCGGCAAGCTTACGAATTTCATCGGCAACTACAGAGAATCCTTTTCCTGCTTCACCCGCGTGTGCCGCTTCAATTGCAGCGTTCATAGCAAGAAGGTTTGTCTGTTCTGCAATGCTCTGGATTGTTTCGTTGGCATCCATCATTGAAACTGACTGATCAGAAATTTTCTGGATAAGTTCGTTTACAGAAGAGTTCTGTTCAATTCCGTTCTTTGTATCAAGCTCAAGAACAGTAAATTCTTCAACCATCTTAATAACCGATTTATCTACAGAGTTGATGTTTCCAATCATCTCTTCTACAGCCGCAGACGCTTCTACTACAGTTGAAGCCTGTCCCTGAATCATAGAATC
>JAEEGH010023363.1_pt1 | contig 12580 bp, 10 predicted proteins | sample 9134181 | NCBI WGS metagenome assembly JAEEGH01 (sample SAMN16246544, study PRJNA631951) | gut metagenome | biome: gut microbiome; feature: rumen; material: DP-attached | host: Bos | place: Iran: Karaj | collected 2018-10 | reverse complement strand
GATGGAGGTGCTGAAGGAGCTGAGCCGCGAAGGCACCACCATCGTGATGGTAACCCACTCACAGCGCGATGCCGCCTGCGCCCAGCGCACCATCGACCTCTTCGACGGTCAGATAGTATCCGATGTGAAGAACGAATTATAAACCAATAATACTAGATTCTGGTAGAACGAAAGAATAAGCAGAAGTAGCATGAAAAGTTATCTGAAATTCCTCTCCCGCAACAAGCTCTACACCGCCATTGAGGCGGTGGGGCTTGTGGTTTCTATAGCATTCGTTATCCTTATCGGTAACTATGTCTGGCAACAGTATAGAATCTCCTATGAGAATCCTATCAGTGAAAGGGTGTACGGCGTGGGCAGCTCGAGTTTTGTGGCATTGTCTTGGTGGGATAAAGCAGAATTTGATTCAAAGTTGCCAGAAGCTGAAACTGTGTGCCGAATCAGCAATACGGAAGAAGGGGCTATTGTCTCTATAGGCGACAATAAATTAACAAACTCAATGACTCTGGTAGATAAAGAGTTCTTTGAGGTATTCCCTAACTACCAACTCATTGAAGGGTCTTTGGATGAGTTTGCCCTCAAAGGATATTGTCTTGTGAGCGAATCTTTTGCAAAGCAGATAGCAAACATAGTCGGGACAGACGTTATCGGAACACATCTTCGTGCTGAAACCTATTTTTCTGGACAAGAGCTGACTGTTTGTGGCATTTACAAAGATTTCCGAAACACACTGATGCCCGATGTAGGTATTCTAGCCAATGCAGAGTTTGATCCATTCTATTCCACAGGAGAGTTGCGTGCTTTCAGTACTATCGGCCAGTATATATCGTTAATCAAAGTTTCAGAAGGAACAGACCGGGAAACACTGGCCGATCATATTCACGACATATGTATCGCCAATTATGGCAAGACTTGGATTCAAGATTTCCCAATCTATTCGCTTCCAGAATTATTCTTCAGCAACCAACAGTATTTCTTTAAACGGGGAAACAAGTCTCTGCTTCAAATGCTGACTGTAGTAGTTCTGCTCCTTCTCATATCAGCCATCTTCAACTATGTCAATTTAAATCTGGCTCTCTCTGGAAGACGTGCAAAAGAAATGGCTACCCGACGTCTGCTGGGAGCTTCGCAAAGAGGCATAATGCTCAAATATATTATTGAATCTATAGCCTTTACAGCTGTATGCTTTGCCCTTGCTTTATTATTGGCATGGTTTCTTCTTCCGATGATGAATAAGCTACTTATGGATGTTTCCGATGTTGGCAATACTTGGGCTTATGTCCAAATAAATCTGAATCTGACGACTGGGACTTTTGCATTTTATGTCTTCTCTATCATTATGATTGGCACTATCGTTGGTATCGCTCCTGCTCTCATTGCTTCCCGCTATGAGCCTATTGACGTGGTACGCGGTACATTTTGCAGGCGCAGCAAAATGGTATTCAGCAAAATATTCATTATTTTCCAGAATGCCATCTCTGTATTGCTCATTGCCATGGCCATCCTGATGAGCGTACAACTCACACATATGATGAACCGTCCATTGAATGCCCGCAGTGAGGGTCTTTTCCGTTTGACTTTTACTGCTCGGGATTATTCTGAAATTAAGCCATTAGTTGATCGTTTGACCCAGATTCCACAGGTAAAGCGAGTTGCTTATGGTGCTGGTTTCCCTGGTCAGATGAGCATGGGATTTGGGTTCTCTACCCCAGAAGACAAGACCGCAAATACACAACTAATTATCTGCACACCAGAGTACTTCGACATGCTTGGACTTAAGATAAACAAAGACTATGGAACGCCTCGTGAAGGATCGGTATGGATGTCAAAGCATCTGGCCGATGAGATACAACTCAGCGATTCTACACTATCCTACTACGCCCCCCGTTTCAGGATTAACGGTGCTGCGACTGAATATGTTGGCGGTGTGTATGAAGACATTCCTACCGCAGATGCCTCTTCCGAGAATCCTGCGGAAAATTCAGCAGTTGTAGTTTCCACCGCAGATAAGATCTTGTACGGAAACGGAGTGATGATAGAAGTCGATGGGGATGAAAAAGAGGCGGCAGATGCCATCTTAAAGGCATATTCCGATTTCTGTATCGAGAAAGATGGAACTAAAGTAGAGCCCTCACAAGCTGGTTATATAGTTGATGTCCTGAACGAGCAATTGGTACCAGAGAAGATGACCCTTCGTCTTATTGAGCTTTTTATGATCTTGGCAGTGCTTATTTCATTATTAGGCCTGTTGGCGATGAGTGCATACTACTCTGTCGAGAACACCAAAATTATAGCTATAAGAAAAGTATTTGGCAGCGATATCACTCATGAGATTTGGAGAACAATAAAGGGCTATATGGTTTTAGTAGGAATCGCCGTTATTATCGGTATAGCAGTCGCCACCTGGATAGCTGAAAAGTATTTAAGCCAATTTGCTTACCGCATCGAAAACTACAGTTGGGTATTTGTGGTAGCAGCCTTTATTTCCATAACCATCGCTTTCGCCTCTGTCCTTTGGCAGACGCTGAAGGCTGCAAGAACCAACCCTGCTATAGAACTAAAAAAAGAGTAAATATGAAAAGTTATCTGAAATTCCTCTCCCGCAACAAGCTCTACACCGCCATTGAGGCGGTGGGGCTTGCTGTGAGCTTAGCGTTTGTGATCATCATCGGCAGTTATGTGTGGCAACAGTTTGCCGTGACGCGGGAGAATCCGGACCGGGAAAGGATTTATTTGCCAGGGTTGCCAGTCACCCCGGGTCTTACCTATGCTTTCCCCGATGTGGTGACTGAAATACCGGAAATAGAAGCTGTGGCTCGCTTGTGCCCTCATGCGATAACGTTCAACGATAATGAGGTGCTTTATGGCGCAGCGGCTGACTGTTCTTTATTAGAGATGTGCCCAGCTTTTCGGTTTCTGGAAGGGAGTGCCGAGGCACTTTCTTCTCCTTCAAATGTGATTGTGTCTGAGCATTTTGCTAACAAGAAACAGCTCTCGATAGGAGACGTCTTGATGCTGAATGGTTCTGATTATACCGTAGCTGCCATTTACAAGGACTTAAATGGAACAGTTTTTCGGAATTATGAGCTGCTAATGAATGCCGATATCTTCAAGGACCGTTGGCAACCCTTTGATAATTTTGGAACCACCATCACTTTTATAAAGGTGCGTCCTGGAACGGACCGGCAAGTGCTCTATGACAAATTGGAAACGGTGTGCAAAGAGGTTTATTCTGATGTTTATGGCCGACTTTTCTTCGAGTATCTGAATCTGTTCCGTTATGATGAACTTTTCTTTCGTGACACCGACTTAGAGTTTAAGCACGGAGATATCAAAACAATCAGGATTCTTCTTTTGGCTGGACTGCTTCTTCTTCTTTCCGCCATCTTCAACTATGTCAATCTTTCGGTAGCGCTCACCGGTAAGAGGGCTAAAGAGATGGCAGTGCGACAATTGAACGGAGCTACAAAAGAGAACATCATCGGCAAATACATCGGGGAATCCATTCTTTTCACAGCCTTCTGTTTTGGGGCTGGACTCTTGCTGGCAGATGCTTTCTGTCCGATGATAAACCGCCTCCTAAATAACCCAGATGTCCCTATCCGTATAGCATGGTCTCCCGCTTATCTTCTCGCATATTTTGGAATCGTTATCGCCGTCGGTGTCCTCACCGGCGTTATTCCTGCTGTCATTGCGGGCAAATACAATGCGCTGGATGTGATGAAAGGCAGTTATAGACGCAAGAGCAAGATGGTCTTCAGCAAGGTGTTCATTGTCTTACAGAACGCATTGACCGTTATTCTGATTGCCCTTGCCATCACGATGGAGGCACAGATGCGAAAAACGCAAGAACGGCCGATGCATTGCAATCTAGCCGATAAGTTTTATCTTTCATTATACGCATATGATGGCGATGCGCCGCTTAAAGAAACTTTGGAAAAGCTCCCCTTTGTGAAACGCATCGGCAGGAGCCAAGGGGTGCCCGGCTCTAATCCCGGAGGCCAGTACAGTACCACACGGGATGGGAGGGATATCCTGTACCGTTTCTTTCAAATGGACAGCACGGCTTTCCGTATGTTCGATTTTGAAATCTTGAAGGATTATGGCGCACCGCTGTATAATAGCGTCTGGTTCTCCGATGATAGTTTCTCGGCTTCCGGATTTGACGAGGAATACCATGACATCAGTGAACTGTCGTCAAGGACAAGCGGCTGCGACCAGTTGGCCGGTGTTTTCAAGGCATTCCCCACGAATGTTGCCAATATTGGGGAAGAAGAATATGCCATCATTTCCGTGGTTCGTACGGAGGATATTGATGTAGGAGGTTGGGTGATAGAAATTATTGGAGACAGGAAAGAGGCGTACTCGAAGATAATGGAAGCCTATGAAGACTTCGCCAAAAACCGGGATGTCTATCTGAATTCTCCTTTCTGGATAGATGACTACATCGCTGAAACCTGGAAGCCAGCCCAGAATAATATGCGTCTGGTGGAAATCTTCATGCTGCTTTCCATCATCATTTCCCTGCTCGGTTTGGTAGCCATGAGCACGTATTATGCCGACGAGAAATCTCACGACATTGCTGTCCGCAAAGTCTTCGGCAGTACGGTGAATACAGAAGCCTGGCACACAATTCGTGACTATATGGTACTCGTTGTCATCGCCTGTATTATCGGCATCCCGATAGCCGTTTATGCGGCCCAGGAATACCTGAAAGACTTTATCTATCGGCTCGAGAACTATTGGTGGATCTTTGTCCTGTCTGTGTTAATCACGTTTGCTATGGCTTTTGGCAGCATCCTTTGGCAAACGCTGAAGGCAGCAAGAACCAATCCTGCAACGGAACTGAAGAAGGAGTGAGAGAAGAGGAAGCCCCGCTTTCTCTTCCGAGCGACGATGAAGAAAAGCCCCGTAAGGGCTTAACTGAAGAAAGAATAATTGTAAAGAATTTGACAACTCTGTAAATCCTTTTACAATAGCTTACAAAAAGAGAATTATTGAACTGACTGATACACAGTGCTTTGAAAGTTTGGCACAAAATGTGCCTAACAACTAGAAGAACCAATAATGTATGTATTATGAAAATAAAAAGTGATATTTTGATCAAAGTGTTATCTTTGGGTGTGGGACTGGCGGTAGCCATCGTGCTCATAGCAAAGGTATTCTTCGAACTGAGCTACGACAGCTTCTATAAGGATGTGGATCGGGTTTACATTATTAAAACGGGTTACAGCCAGCAGGGGGAATCACACGACTATGGGCAGGTGAGCGGTGCCACTGCTCCTGGTTTCAAGGCGGAAGTGCCAGGCGTGGAAAGTGCTACGCGTACTACCTTTGTATTCAACGAAGACACCTATCTAGACGAGGATGGCAACAAGATCACTGGCACGCTGGTGTGTGCCGATACTTGCTTCTTCGAGGTATTTAATCGCCCCATTTTAGCTGGCGACCCTGTAAAGGCTTTGGGTAAGTTCGGCACACTGATGGTGAGTCGCAGCTTTGCTGACAAGCTGGTCACCTCGCCTGGCGATTACTCTTCCATCATTGGCAAGCAGATAGCCAATACCACCATGGAAGGACTCAAACTCACCATAGAGGGCGTGTATGAGGACTTTCCCAAAAACGGCACTTTGGATTATGACATACTGCTCTCTATGGATACCTATGGTAAGCAGAGCACGGAGAACTGGTTAGGAAACGACCGCTACAAGGGCTATGTGAAACTGACTCCAGGTGTGGATCCCAACGGCCTGAAAGATGCCATCCGCAAGATGCAGGAGGCTCACCAACCATTGGAGCAGTTGGAGAAAAATGGCACTACGCTTTGGTACTTCCTCTCTCCTTTCGACAAGATGCACACCTCTGATCCTGAGGTGAAGAGCCAGATCATCCTGCTCTCCATTGTAGCAGCACTGCTGCTTATCATCAGTCTGCTGAACTATATCCTTATCGTAATCTCATCGATGGTGAAGCGCTCTAGGGAAGTGGGTGTGCGGAAGTGCTATGGAGCAGAGAGCAAGCACATCTACGGCATGCTATCGCGTGAGGCTTTGCTGCACTTGGTACTGGCACTCATCCTGACTGCCTTGATGATCTTTGCTGGTCGTGGCTTGATTGAGAACCTGCTTGGCGTACCATTCACCACGCTGCTGGTGCCCCAAAGTATCATAGCCATCGCAGTGGTTATCGCCTTGGTGCTGTTTATCTCCATCGTGGTGCCTGCCAATCTCTATATGCGCATCCCTGTGTATGAGGCGCTAAAAAACTATACGGAGCACTCACGCAAATGGAAACTCGGACTGCTGGGCACTCAGGTGCTCATCAACGTATTTCTGGTGGTGATGATGCTTATCATTGGTCTGCAATATAATAAGGTGGCGCACAGCAATCCTGGCTATAACTACGACAACCTCTACTATATCAATCTGTTTGATGGTGAACGTCAGGCACAAGTACGTGCCGCAAGCACCTTGCAGAATCTTCCTGAAGTAAAGGGTGTGGCTGCCAGCTATAATCTGGCTTTCCAAGGTTCCAACGGTAATAACATCTTTCTACCAGGTGACGACAAGGATCTCTTCAACATAGCCGACCAGATGGAGTGTACTGACACTTTCTATGACCTTTTAGACATCAAGTTCTTAGAGGGCCGTGCTCCGCGTGATTCTTCAGAAGTGGCTGTGGATGAAAAGTTTGTGGAGAAGATGAAGGAATTTACAGATTGGAGCGATGGGGCTGTGGGCAAGCAGTTCAAGATAAGCGGACATGACCGAAACGGGGTACAGCCAGTGTTCACCATCGCTGGTGTTTACAAGAGCTACCTGATAGGCAATCTGACGGGTGTGGATGAGCGTCCAAGCGCCCTGTTCTATGGGGAGATAGGCAGCATGGACAACTGGATGCCACACATCTTCTTCAAACTCAATCGCACGGATGAAGCGACCCTCCAGAAAGTGCAGCAGACGCTCTCTGAGGCACTGGAAGGGAAAGAAGTCAACCTCATCTCTTACGCAGAATCCATGCGTGCTGCCTATGCCGACAGTAAGAAGATGCGCAATACGCTGGCTTTGGGAGCGATCTTCAGCCTCCTCATCGCCATGCTGGGTCTTATCGGATTCATCCGCGACGAAAGCCTGCGCAGAAGCAAGGAGATGGCTGTGCGTAAGATCAATGGTGCCACTACACATGATATACTAAGTATCTTTGCTTGGGATATCCAGAAGCTCTCCATCGTAATGGCACTGATAGGCATGATTGCTGCCTACTATGTGGCAGGTAAATGGCTGGAGCAGTTTGCTGAGAAGGTGACGCTCAATCCACTCTACTTCATCTGTGGAGCTTTGTTAGTGCTGGCCATTGTTTTAATAGTCGTGGTATTGAACTGCCTCAAGATTGCCCATGCCAATCCTGTAGATTCTTTGAAAAACGAATAATCTCTTCTATGTTAAACACATAGCAACAATACATGTAGCTAAAATAGAATGAGCCCCGGAAACCAAGCGGCACCTGTGAAGGCCCCGCTTGGCGGAAAGGGTCAAAACCTTCAAAATGCATTTATCAGATTTAATGTTGAAGGTCTGAGGCTGCTTTTATCCATTTCTCTTTAGGATAGGCAGCCTCTTGTTTGTAAGTATATTTCCCTCTAAGTCTGTCATTACCCAAGCCACTTGCACCAAGTGGTCCTGGTCCTTATCCAATCCTGTGAATTCAGTATCGAGGAATAAGAGGCGATTGCGATGCATAGTTATTATTAAATGAACTTCATGATTTGTATTTTCCGTGCAAAGGTAAAGAAAAGTAGTGAAAGTAGTCCATATTGCTAGTAAAGAAAGTCAACTATTTTAGTACAAGACACTGTCAACAATATCAGTAAATGTTGTCAATCATATCAGGAAAAGCAGTAAACGATGACAGAAATGACAGATGACAGTTTTATTTTCGCTTATATCATTCACAGGCCTTCCACTCTGAAATGACCCTATATTATAATTATATATATATATATAATTATAATATAAATATAATAGTTATAAAATTTAACTAATAAACAACACAAATTACTACCCCAAAAAATAACTGTCATCTGTCATTACTGTCATTGCTAAATAGGCCTTTTTTATTTTCCTAACTAGGAAAATATTTTTTGTTAACTAGAAACATAAAATTTGGCTTTTTCGCCCTCCCGACTACTTCTGTCATTTTTCATCCTATTGACATATTTTAACACATTAGAAAGTGTAAAATAATTAATACTTTTTAAGATCTCAACCCTCGAAAAAGTGTTAAATATTTGGCGACACGTTGTTGCGTGTTGTAATTTCGCAACAAAAACGGAAAAGAAGGGATTATGACAAAGATACAGGAAGCTAAGAAGGAACAGGCTGCGAAGATTGCAACGCTCATCATGCTGGCAATGACTCATGAGAGTTGTCGGTGGTTTGCAGGTCCACAGCATACGTTGGAGGATTTCCACGCACTGATGACAAAGCTGGTGGAACGCGAGGACAGTCAGTACTCTTACCTTAACACGCTGGTAGCGATGGAGGATGACAAGGTGGCGGGTATCTGCACGAGCTACGACGGGGCTTTACTGCTGCCACTGCGACAGGCGTTCATCGACGGGGCACTGGAGGCGTTCGGCATAGATTACAACGGCTTCGATGAGGAGACACAGGCAGGGGAGCTGTATCTGGATAGTCTGGCGGTTTTTCCCGAATACCGCGGAAAGGGAATAGCCACCCATCTGATAAAGGCTACTCTGCAAAAGGGGAAAGAAATGGGACTGCCAGTGGGTCTGCTGGTGAACAAGGAGAATCCCAACGCTGAAAAGCTGTATCGCTCTCTGGGCTTCGACTATGCGAATGACACCACGTGGGCTGGTCATGACATGCGTCACTTAATCTGGAATCATCATGCAAAAGATAGCTGACTTCATCTCCCGTTGGATGGGTGTGCTGGTGCTGCTCACTGCAGTAGTCACCATGCTGTGGCCTTCGCCTTTCTTGCACGTAGGAACGTGGGTGATCTCTCCGTTGTTGGGTCTCATCATGTTTGGTATGGGACTGACGCTGAAGGTGGAGGATTTCCGTGTGGTACTGACGCATCCCAAGGATGTGCTGATGGGTTGTCTGGCGCAGTTCACTATCATGCCTCTGTTGGCATGGGCGCTCACGAAAGTGTTCCAGCTGCCTGCGGAACTGGCCATTGGTGTGATACTGGTGGGATGCTGCCCAGGAGGTACTGCCTCCAACGTGATTACCTTCTTGGCGAAGGGCGACTTAGCGCTTTCAGTGGGCATGACGGCAGTCTCCACGGTATTAGCTCCCCTACTCACTCCCCTACTTACTTTGCTGTTGGCAGGTGAGATGGTAGACGTAGACACCTGGGGCATGCTGCAGTCCATCCTCTACGTGGTGATAGCGCCCATCTTGGCTGGTTTCTTGATACAGAAGTACTTCCCTGCATTTACACGAAAAGTTGTGCCCTATCTGCCTGCTTTCTCCACATTGATGATCACGGCTGTGGTAGCCATCGTGGTGTCGCACAACGCGTCGAAGTTGCTCACAGGCGGACTGGTGGTGGTGCTGGTAGTGGTGCTGCACAATCTGGGAGGTCTAGGCACAGGTTATCTACTGGGGCGACTACTGGGCATGTCGGAAGCGAAACGCAGAGCCATCTCCATTGAGGTGGGCATGCAGAACAGTGGTTTGGCAACAAGCCTAGCAGCCCTGCACTTTGCAGCTTATCCTATGGCTACCATCCCTGGGGCTGTCTTCAGCGTGTGGCACAATATCAGTGGAGCATTGGTAGCCCGACTGTTTAGTGCGAAGAAGGAAACTCAAACATAATGCCCGTCTGTTTGCAATAAACATAAGCTATATTGCATATTTATGCATTCTTCGCGGCCTTTTTTGCATATACCTTTTTTAATCCTTAATTTTGCCGAGATATAAGAAGGATTTGAGGATTTTGTTTGGTAGAATTAAGAGACATGGAGATTATACCCTTTCTGATATAACTGCGATTGAATTAGTTGTTTTTATACCCTTTCTGATATAAAAGTATAAATAATTATTAAAATTATACCCGAAACGATGCAATATCTATAGAATTATTGTATCTTTGTTCTTAAATATGGTAATTTATGACAGAAAACAGATTATCACAACAAGTAAAAGCTTTGCGCAAGCAATATGGGCTGACACAGGAGGAACTGTCCTATAAGTCTGGCGTGGGCCTTCGTTTCATCAGAGACTTGGAACAAGGTAAGAACAGCCTGCGGATGGACAAAGTAAACACCGTATTGGCCATGTTTGGAAAAGAACTTGGAATGGTGGATCTGCAGAGGGAAGGTGAACAGACATGAGAAAGGCAGATGTATACTACAGGAACATGAAAGCCGGACAACTCGTTGAAGACGCCAACGGCTATACTTTCAGATATGACGCAACTTTTCTGGCATCAGATGAGGCGGTTCCCATCAGTCTTTCATTCCCGCTGACAGACACACCCTATCAGTCGTCAACGATGTTCCCTTTTTTCGATGGGTTAATCCCTGAAGGTTGGTTGCTGGATATTGCCACCAAGAATTGGAAACTGAATCCTAATGACCGGATGGGACTGCTTATGACTTGCTGTAAAGACTGTATCGGAGCAATCGGTTTAATAGGACTAGAGGAGGAAGAGGTGTATGTGTAAGTGCTTGTTTTGCTATCAGCAATTAGAAGAGGGACAGCATGATTTCCATCCTGCTTGCGCGAAGAAGTTCTTTGGAAAGGCAGAAGTACCTATTTTGCCCTATTCAAGGGATAACATCAACGACTTGGCCAGGGAAGCTGTACTGAGTAGGACTGCTGTGACAGGTGTACAGTCGAAACTGTCGATGGATGTCAATAAGGGGGGCAAAGATGAACCCGACCGTTTGACCATCGTAGGACTTTGGGGCAGATACATCCTCAAACCCAAGTCGGAGGATTTTCCGTGGTTACCAGAAGTAGAAGACCTCACTATGCATCTGGCCAGTATCGCCAAGATAAAAGTGGTGCCACATACGCTCATCAGGTTCAGTGACGGCGAACTCACCTACTTGACAAAAAGAATTGACCGCGACAATCGTGGAACGAAACTCCTGATGGAAGACATGTGTCAAATAAGTGAACGGCTCACAGCCGACAAGTACAAGTCGTCGTATGAAAACATAGCAAAGATGATCAGGAAGTTCTCGTCTGCCCCAATGCTCGACCTGGTTAATTTCTGGGAGGTTGTTTTGTTCTCATGGATTACGGGCAATTCGGATATGCATCTGAAGAACTTTTCTCTCATTAGCAAAGAGGCAGGTAATTATGTGCTCTCACAAGCTTATGACTTGATCAATGTGCATCTGGTTTTTCCTGAAGACACAGAAGAACTGGCCCTAACACTTGATGGCAGGAAGAAAAAGATTGACAGAATGAACTTTGTGCGGGCAATGGAATCATCAGGTTTGGAAAGTAAAGTCATTGAGAACATTATTAAGAAATTCATGAATGCTGCCCCCAAATGGTACGATTTCATTGACATCAGTTTCTTATCTCAAGAACTGAAAGAGAAATATAAAGCAGAGATAGCTGGCAATCTAGCAAAGCTGTAATGGGTATACTACGGATGGAAATGTACCTATGCCTGTGCTATTTTGCGCTCCATCCTCCACGCATAAGCGACCATCACCACAAAACCAATCATTGGCACAATGAAGGCAGCAGAGAGGCTAACGACATCGGCCAACAAGCCCATGAGCATGGTTCCTATGGCACCACCTATCGGCGTGAGCATCAGGATGCTGGATCCTCGCTTAGTGAGGGAACCCAATCCGCTGAGGGAGAGGGAGAATACGGTAGGGAACATGATGGCCTCGAAGGCATAGTTGGCAATCAACGCATAGAGCGACAACTGACCAACGTTGAGGAAGACCAAAGCACAGCAGACCACCGTGCCAATGGCGCAGATTAGCAATACCAACTGAGCACGTACACGACTCATCACCCCACTGCCTACGAACCTCATGCACATGAAGAGCAGGAAGCCAAAGGAGAGCAAACGGGAAGCCGTGGCAGGATCGATGCCTCGCACGCGCTCCGCATAGTTGATAAACAAGCTGTTGATGGAAATCTCTGCTATCTCATAGAAGATGAGGGCGATGAAGCCAAAGAGGAACAGGCGGTTGTGCAGCAGGCTACGATACCCTTCTCCATCTGTGGCAGAGACTTGCTCTGTCTTGATCTCTGGCAACTTCATCCGACTGAACGACAAGGCGATGATGACCACAGCAATACCCATCACGGCATAAGGCATGGAGATGCTAGCTGCCCCTCCAGAGAAGAGCAAGGCCCCACCCAACCAAGGTCCGCAGATATTTCCTAAGCCATTGAACGACTGCGCTAAATTCAGTCGACTGGCAGCAGTGTCAGGATCACCAAGTTCCGTCATATAAGGATTGGCTGCTACCTCCAAGAAGACCAATCCGCTGGCGATGACAAACATGGTGAAAAGGAAGAAGGGGAAGCTCATGATGCGCTCTCCTGGTAGGAAGAGCAGACACCCCAGA
>JAEEGH010023356.1_pt1 | contig 12582 bp, 11 predicted proteins | sample 9134181 | NCBI WGS metagenome assembly JAEEGH01 (sample SAMN16246544, study PRJNA631951) | gut metagenome | biome: gut microbiome; feature: rumen; material: DP-attached | host: Bos | place: Iran: Karaj | collected 2018-10 | reverse complement strand
AGGGTGGCGCCGGAGGGGAGGACGCGGGTGTCGCCCACGGCGAGGGTGACGGCGGAGTCAAGGACGATGGTGTCGCCGCCGAGGAGGATAGTGTCGCCGCCATGGAAAGACAGGGTGTAGCCCGGCTGGACGACGAGGGTGTCGGTGGGGTTGGCTGTGGTGTCGGGCGGGGCAATGATGGGGAACATCAACCAACGGTAGCGGGTATAGTTGGGCAAGAAACTCCAGGTGTTGTCGTTGGGATCATACATCACCCTCAGCTGCTCGAAACTCTCATCCCATGGGCTATCCCAATCAACAAGATAAGTGTATGTCGCACGATATTTTGGCCCACGCACATGACGATTACCGGTGGAATCGTAAATATCCTGCTGCCAATGTGGAGTGCGCATAGTGTGGCACAGAAAGGCCACGTTACTTATCGTGACGGGTTCGTCGAAATACTTCTCATACATCGGGAAATCGTTTCTCATACGGATGTTTCCATCATACGAAAAAATATGTGACAACGGGTCGCGTCCGGGGCGGAACATCAGAGGGGGGGCGATAAGCCTCAACGAGTCGGCACTCCGCTCATACAGGCCCGCAAATTCGTACACGTTCTCCAATGTTGTGTCCGTGAAATAATAGAAGTTTGTATCATACCCCAGGGCATTCGTGTCGAAACAGCAGGCCAGGCCATACACCGTCAGCATGTCGCCTTTCGGATTCACTTCATAACCCATTAAACTATTATTTCCAGTTGTGTTGTATACAAGAACCCCCACCTCTATATCTTCCGAATCCATCCAGTATTGATAAAAGTATCCGTCCTTGGGATACAGCGAATGGAGCGTGTCCTGCTGCGCCATGGCGCCCAGCGCCACGTACAGCATTGCTGCCAGTAAAATGATTCTTTTCATGATGATTCCTTTTTTATTTTTATTTGATGTAACATTCTGTTTCGATAGTCACCTTTTTTTTCATGCACTCCATCGGAACGGCGGATATGGGTGATATCTGCTATTTTTAGGGGTGTCTCTATTTCTTCCATGACGTCGGCTGTGGAGGTGACAACATCATGAGAATAATTCTCTTTTTCCGAATGATGGCAAGCGGAGAGCATGGCTAAGGCCATGCCTCCTGCTGCCAGCATCATTGCCAAACAGGTTTTTCTCATCGCTATAAAGGATACGTGTTGTTAATGACTGGTGTTATTCCTGTTTTTTTATTGAACCCGCCTCAAGGTGTCGGAGACATCCTTGGTGTGGGTGTTTGACGAGGCGTAGTATGTCTCGGTTAAAGTTCCTTCAACCACCATCTCCGTTGATGAGATGGATTTGATTTCGACGTCAATATTCTCGTAGGACACGTAGTTATCATGTATGGCATTGAATTTGTTCCCTTTCAACGTCCAATTATAATCAATGCCATTCAACCGGGCTTCATGGTTGGCCTGGATTTCCAGCGTGCCTCTCGCCGCTTGCCAGTACCACTTGCCCACAAGCTGGCTTTCTTTAATAGATGCATCGTCATCCTTGTCACAGGATGCGAAGGCGAACATCGCCGCTGCCACAAAGAGCAGCATCGTCATTTTGCTGAATTTTCTCATGGTTATTTGTTTTTTATTTATCCTTGATAGCAGATGTTTTTCAATCTGTCTGATTTTCTTGGAAATTATTGGTTTACTCGACTACGAGTTTCATCGTCTGGCTGCCACTCTCGGTGGTAACGGTGGCATAGTAGACATTGCCTGACGGCAAGTCACCTTCAAAACGGTACAAATCCTGCTTTTCTTCCCTGAAGGTCGCCTCAACAGCGCCTTTTACATTGTATATGGTCACTTGGATGCGTTCCGCACCACTCACCTCGATGGTATAATGACCTCTGGAGGGATTGGGGTATACCCGAGCCGCGAAATGGCTCTTGACAAGCAATTCGTCGTTTGCCTCCTTGTCGCCGTTTCCGTTATTACCACCCTTAGCATTTGACTGTGCGAGGCGCCATAGGTCAGCACCCCGACCGAGTGTGAAACGGCTGCTGTCCGTGGGGAAGACCACACCCCTGAAGACTATGCTGTCATGACCAATCTCGGCAGGCAGAAAAATATAATTGTCGACGAGCAGCACAAGACTGTCGTCAGGTATCGTCATGTTACGTGTATTAAATGACAGGGAAACCTGGGTGGTCTCTATTGAGGTGGCCTGTATCTTCCAGATGCGCTTGAGTGTCTGGAATTCCAACCCTGATTCAGGAACACTCACCTCATCGAATGCCAATGGCTCGTTGTTGTCGCCGAAAACGAGGAAAGAACCCGAAACAAGATCGTCGACAGACAAGGTAACCATGCCTCCCTCCATCTCGGAACAACTGCGGAGCTGCCTTAATCCCGACAGCGTGTCAACGCCCACACCGGCAACACGGTGATGGTACGTCCCGCTGTCTCGTGCCGGTTCCCAGATATGGGCGCCGTCTCCGGCAAGATAGTTGACTGGACCGAGAGTAATTCCGTAGCGCAAAGCCAATGCCGTTTGGACACGACGCAAAGCTAAGTTGCCCAATCGATAGTTATAGTACAGCACTTCGGCAATCTTGAGGTTGCCGTCGCCTACTTCCAGACGGGCATAAGGAATAGTCGTTTCAGGAGCAAACTGGCGAAGGGTATGGATTACCGGCTTGTTGTCATAAAATTCCGTATAGTGGATAGCTGTGCTGTCGGAGAAGATGCGATGTGTGGTCAGACGTCGCTCTTTCCCGTCGCCAAAAGAAAGCCTCCATGCCATTGCCTCTGTGTCAGCAACGGGTTTATAGACCACCACCATCGTATATTCTTCCGCATAGGGGATGCTGTCAAACCGCTGCGATGCAACACTGGTAGGGTTGAAGTTCAACAAGGAGTTTCCATCGGTACACCTCCATTGGTAGGCCGGCTGAGGAAAACTGTCCGACTGTCCTAATGCGACGGCATGAGGGAGTATTATGCATACTACAATAAAAAGCTTGATTTTCTGTTTCAAAGGGTTCATATTTAAACGTTGTTGTATCTTCTTATTTCCCCTTTGCGCCCGATGCACAATAAAACCATCTGCTGTCCGTTATATTTTTTGCATGAGGTTCTTGCCTTGTGCCTCGGGTGCCGGGTGGCAGGGAAGAGTGCATTGTGGATTTCGTTTTTAATTACACTCTCCCTGCGTGGGCACCCGTTTTTTTGCCCTTGCGCGACGGGCGCACCGTTTATCGGCAAGGGCAAAGAAGAATGAATTTCATAGGTCTTTGCATTGGTTTGTAATTTTACTTGATGGCGATGCAGGTGTATTGTTCCGATTCGTCGTCATAGGTGATAGTGACTGTATAACCTTCATCTGCCATGGCTGAAGCCCATGCATGGGCTTCTTTCTCATCGGTGGTGACAAAGGTGACTTTCTCCTTGCACTGCGAGGCAAGGGGAGAACGGTTTTTGGAGAAGGAGACCTCATAGCCTTGGCGGGCCAGGGCGAGCATCCTTTCGACAAAGGCGTCCCATTCCGACTCGCTGAGGGTGACAAGGAACACTTCACCGTTGATGGAGTAGACCACATAGAGGGTTTCCGTCGTCTGTTCGGTGCCGGCAACGGGCAATACCTCATTTTCTTTCTGGCAGCCTGTGGCGGCCAAGGCGAGCACTGCGAGGAGAGCTGCGGATTTGAATTGTTTTTTCATCTGTGGGATTGGGATGTTTGTTTATTTTTTTTTGTTTAATTTATGTACTTCACCTAAACCGATGGCATCCTTAATGGTTTTGTCCTCGGCCAGGAAGAGTAACAAAGATTTTTTTTCATGGGAGCCTATCACCAGGCGACTGTCGGGGTCGTTCCGGGGGAGTCTTTTTTGGGGATTGTTTTTATCGATGAAGAAAAATATGATGGTATGGTGTCCCTTGCCCACAAAGGCTTCTTTATCTGATTTGTATAGCTCGATTATCTCTTCGGGTGATCCGAAGTCGGCCAGCAGTGTATACCAGGCGGAGTCGGTAGTGGCCTGGAGGGTGGTGACGTCGGCGCGGAGGGTGTCGTTAACGGGGAAGTCCTTGATGAAGGCCACCGTCACGTGGGGGTTGTCGGCATAGTCGCGGTAGAGCTGGCTGCATTCCTCCAGCGGCAGCTGGCGCGGGCGCAGGACTACCGCCGCACAGACAAGCAGTCCGACGGCGACGATGGCCAGGATGATATAATGACGCTGTCTCATCATTGAAGAAGGCTGTAGTTTAAATCCACCACCTCGGCATAGGAGAGGTCGTCGTTGGAGATGCGGTAGTTGAAGGTGGGAGCCAGCAGGTAGGACGTCTGTATGAGCAGCAGCATGACGCAGGTGGTGGCCGCATAGAGGCGGCGGTTGTGTGCCACCTCGTTGCGGCGGCGGTGCCAGTCGGACAGGCCGTCGGTCATCTGGCGCTGCAACCGTCGGCTGTCAAAGCCCAGCAGGCGGTCGGCAACTTTCACATGTTTTTCTTTCGGTTCACTATTCATCGTTTATCCTCCTAAGTTTATTGACAATACGGAATATTCTCTGGTAGACGGCGTTGCGGGAGAGGCCCATACGCTCGGCTATCTCGTCGGCGTTGTAGCCGTCGAGTTTCATCTGCATCATCACCCTGTCCTCTTCCGGGAGGGCCGACATGAGGTCGGCCACCAGGTCGCTCGCGTAATGGCCGTCGTCGTAAATGTCGTCCATCCCGTCGACAATCGGCCGTTCTCTCCATTTCTCGCCTCGGTGCATGTTGCGCAGCACCCAGCGAGTGTTCGTCACCACCCATTTCGTCTCCGCAAAGACACTCGCGCCAGGCCTCAGCAGGCCATAGCGCATCCACAACACGATGGAGACTTCCTGCACCAGGTCGGAGCAGCGGTCCGCGTCGTGCTTGGCATATCGCCTGCAGAGCCGCCAGATGAGTTTCTTGTGGCGGAGCAGGAGGGTGGTGTATTGATCGTCGTCGTTCATTTATATAAATATAAATGTCAGCTTCAGGCCAAAATCTTACAAGGGGTGGTAATATTTAACTTTTTTAACATATTAAATGATGATAACCAACTCAGAGACAAAGAAATAACTTTTTTTGACATTTACTGTTTTTTTTATATCTATTGTGCACTCATTCATTATTACGACGGTGTAAAAATACGAAGAATTTTCGAACTGACAAAAAAATGCATTTTTTTTCGTATCTTTGCATTTCGAAACAATGGCTTTTTTTGACCTTTAAAACCCGTATATTATGAACCTCAAAGGAAGAAGAAAAAGTACAAATGTGGACGACCGCCGCAGCCAGGGCGGCAAGATAGCCGCCGGCGGCGGCATCGTGGGAATCATCGTGGCAGGTCTCATGCTGCTGCTCAACGGGGGCGATCCCTCGGATGTAGTAAAACAGGCCATTGGCAGCCAGATGGGGCAGACCGAAAGATACACCCCTTCGGCACAGGAAGAAGAGTTTGCCATCTTCGCCAAACAGATCCTCGCCTCCACAGAGGATGTGTGGACAGCCGAATTCAAAAAAATGGGCCGCACCTACAAGCCCCCTACCCTCGTGCTGTTCCACGGATCAGTGCAGAGCGGCTGTGGCAACGCCTCCTCAGAGGTAGGTCCCTTCTACTGCTCAGCCGACGAATGTGTTTACCTCGATCTTGATTTCTTCAACGAAATGCCCAAGAGTCTAGGTGCCGGTGGCGACTTTGCCTATGCCTATGTCATCGCCCATGAGGTGGGACACCATGTGGAGCATCTGTTGGGCACCCTCGACGAGGCACACAGCCAGATGGCTCGTCAGAGCGAGAAAGAGAAAAACAAGACCTCTGTACGCATTGAACTACTGGCTGACTATTACGCCGGGGTGTGGGGTTATCACGAGAACAAGATGTTCGGCTCGCTGGATGAGGGCGACTTACAGGAGGCCATCGATGCTGCGCAAAAAATCGGTGACGACTATCTGCAGAAGCGTTCCCGCGGGCAAGTATACCCCGAGAGTTTCACCCACGGAACCTCGGCTCAGCGCATGCGCTGGCTGAAAAAAGGACTGCAAAGCGGCGATCTCCGTGGCGGAGATACGTTCAATATGCGCTATGAGGAACTCTAACCGCTACTCGGAGCACCACTGCGCCGGATAACGGTAGCGGGTGCTGGAAGAGCCGAAGTTGTAGATATAACCTACTGTAATTGAGGGGAGGCCTCCCCAGTCTGAGTATGATTTAGGCACATTGTAATCCTCGTTTTGGCCTGCTCCCTGCTGTTCACTCCCTTCACTTTGTGCTTTGATACCGGCGATAGATGGCGGAACCATCATATATTTGATGTCGAGGTAGAGGTCGCTTTGGTGGTTGAGGTAGTAGCGCAGCATAAGACCGATATCGGCAGTCATGTTGAATGTAAGATCGTCGTAACGCCAGATGAGGCCGGCACCGAGGTAAGGCAGGAAGTTGAGGCGGACGCCACGTGAGAATTCGAAGGCGTGGGTAAGGTTAAACATCACGTCAGTGTGGAAATTGGAGAAAGAGTATTTGCTGCCGGCAAGGTTTTCGACGGTATCGTAGGGTTCATGTGCGGTGAGACCGCTGAGTTCGAAACGTATAGTCCACACATTACTGTAGTTACGACCGAACATAATCTCCGGCGTGATGCCATACATATCACATTCGTCGATGTTGCGGAATGAGAACGAGGAGAAGTTCGGGCCTATGCCAGCTCCGATGAACCAGTCTTCTGCTGTGCTGCGAGAAGCGTACTGTGTACGGCGACTGAAAGGGGTGTCGGCCCAGCGGCGTGTGACACCGAGGGTGATGGAATGCATGAAGTTGTCTCCATAGCTGCCGTCGAAGCGCTGCGAGAGGAAGAACCATTTGTATTCGAGGAAAGCATCCCAAAGGGGGGCAATACGGAAGGGGGCATGGATACCGAGCATGGCCTGGAAGTCATGGTCGGATCCATAGGTAGCACCTTCAGCTTCTACTTCCGGACGGAGCACAAAGCCGACACCAAGCATGGGATAGACGGGGAAGGGGTGGAGGAAGTTGTCGTTGTAGACGTTGAAGAAAGTGGCATTGACATCCCACAGAAATTCAGCACTACCCATGAAAAAGAGGGAGTTGTTACTGGCCCCATGCTGATAGTGGCTGGGAGTCATCATAAGGTCGAAACCAAGGCGGAATGCCAAGGGTCGAGTGATCCAGCAGCCGAGGTTGAGAGTGGCGGTAGGCATGGAGAACTGGCCCTCGCCCGAGTGCTGATAGTAGACACCGCCGGCACCGAGGGACCAGAAGAATGTGTTTTCGCCAACCATTTTCGAACTCTGCGCCTGGGAAGAGAGGCTCGACCCAATGAGCAGCAGGGACAGTAACAGTTTTTTCATAGGTTTAAGGATAAGGTTTATCGTTTAAGTATATACGTTTTAAAGACTAAAGGGTTAAGCCTTGGCCCGTTCAGCAAATTCCTTGGCCGAGACTTTCTCCACTTCGGGTTTGAGCTGGTCTTTGAAGATTTTGCATAGGTTGTCGGCGAAAATGCGGTCGGTGAGTTGACCAATGTTTTTGCGGTCAGCAGCAATGCTACGTGCTGCCTGTTCAAGGCGTTCCTCGGTTTTTTCTTTGGTTTCACCTTCGACAGGCTGGTCGTTACGACGCAGGATATCCTTGATGTAGTCTACAATCTGGTTGCTGGTGGGGTTGACGGGGGCTATTTCTTCGAGTTTTGCCTCGATAAGTTCCCACTTCAGCGAGGGCAGGTATTTGTCGTTCCAGTCGGCTTCGATGGTCTGCGGGGTCATGTCTTTCTCACCGCGTGAGGCAAACCAACGCTTGAGGAAATTCTCGGGCAGAGGTGCCGTGAATTGGTCGAGGAGGGCTTTGCGGACCTGGTTGACAAAGAGGTAGTCGCTCTGTTCGTTATTGGCTTTCTCGATTTCTTTCTGGATGAGTTTACGGAAGGCTGCCTCGTCTTTTATCTGCTGGCCGGGAAAGACCTGCTGGAATAGTTCTTCGTTGATTTCGTGAGGGACGACACGCGAGATACCGGAGAGTGTGAATTCAACATCGGCTTTGAACTTTTTAGCGGTGGCGTTATCGATATGGAGTGCACGTTCGATTTCGGCGACAGGGAATGCCTTGTAAGGGTTGAAGATGATTTTTTCTTCGGCTTTCTTGCCTTCAAAAAGAGGAAGCAATTCGGCATCCTTAAGGTTGGCGAGGTTGAAAGAAGCAAAAGTGTCGATGCCACCTTCCTTGTGGGCACCGCTCTTGTCGAGTTCAACGGCTTTGCCATACATATAGTCACCGGCGGAGACGGCCTCAGGAGTCTCGAATTTACCGAAACGTTCGACGACGCGCTTCATTTCGGCGTCTACATCCTTTGCGGTAACTTTCACCTGGCTGTATTTGGCTTCGATCTTGTCCCACTCGATAGAGAAGTCAGGAGCCACAGCAACATCGAAATAGAAAGTGAAAGCGTTCTGCTTGGCAAAGTCAATAGTGCCGGTCTTCTCGTCGTTGGACATGGGCATGCCGAGAATGTGGAGTTTCTCGTCATCAATATATTTGAAGAGGTTGCTGTTGAGCTGTTCCTGCACGGCGTCACCTACGATAGCACCCTTGTACATGCGCTCGATGAGACCCTTGGGAGCCATACCTTTGCGGAAGCCGGGGATAGTGGCTTTGTGCTGATATTCCTTCAGCTGCTTGTTTACATTTTCAATGTAGTCGTTTTCCTCAATATCAACTTTGATACAGAGTTCCAAATCACTTAAATTCTCTCTTGTGATGTTCATCTGAATATTTATTTTATTGATTTTTAAGTCTTTTTATTAATTATGCAAAATGCAAAGATACATCTTTTTTTTAAATAATATATTACACTGTTTTGTTTTTTGTTTTTTTGAGGGTCTAAGATAGCTATTGATTTGCTTTTTATTCGAATCCTACACCGAGATTGATGATGAGATCCTGAAGGCCGACACCAGGTTGGATAGAGTTGTCTGCGGGCATGCCTTTGTAGAGATGGGTGCGACGGGCGGCAAAGATTCCTACACCGCCTTTAATGTTGGTGTAGGGTTCGTGTTCAATGTTGACGGAGGTGCCGCCAGAGAGTGTGGTGAGATAGGCGTTGAGTTCTTCGGAACAGCAAGTGAGATAGATGTCGACATGTGGGATGAAGTGTTTGGTAGAGGTGTCAGAGATGAGTCTGTCTCTGATATCGGTGAGGAATTGCTCACGGGAGTAGCGGATTTCGTTGGTTTTGGAGCTAACACGAGGGCAAAGGAGGTCGAGGTAACGGGTGTTTCCTGCAACAGAATAGTAGAAGCGTACGACGGGTTGATAAAGGCGTGCGTTTTCGAGGTGATTCCACTGGATAATGCATGCACTTTGCGTTCCGGTGACGGGATCAATCTCGTTGAAAAAGAATCCTCCGAGGGTATCAAAACTAGGTGTGATGGTGATGGCAGGTTTGGTGATGAGAGGAAGGTTGCTTTTCTTGATGAGTGGTATGGGGTCGGTGTCGGCGAGTATAGATCCGTCGATGGTGTTGCGGATGCGGAGGCAATATTTGTAATTTTCGCGCAGTCGGTTGGTGGTAACACTGTAGTAGATAGGCTGGGCAATGTTAGCAAAGTTGCCGGAGTCGCGGTCGATCTCGGTATAGATGAAAGGGATGGAGTCTTTAAGGGTGGAGCCTTCATAGGCGAGCAGTGCTACGTCGATAGTCCCTTGAGGATAGTTGATGGAGTCGGAGTTTTGACCGTAGCTGTATATATTGCCTTCGGAAAGATAGCATCGCTGGACACGGACCCAGGTGGTGTCGTCGTCCTGGTCGAGCAGGCAATAGACAACAGGGATGTTTTTCCACTGGGCGTTTGGGGAGAATTCCACCTCGCAGCCAGTGAGGAGGACGGAGGCCAGGAGGAGTGGAAGAAGGTTCTTTTTCATAATACGTTACTATGTTAGTGGGTTTGATTATGTTGGGGGGCTGGTGTCAGTTTTGTTTATTGAGTCTTTCGCTTATTTCAATCTCGTCCATGAGTATCCAAGGTTTTAAACCTTTGGCACGGTGCCAGGAGGGTACTGCGTCGAGGGCTCGGATGACAATTTTCAACGAGGCGACACCGTCTTTCATCACTGGGACCTTGACCTCCACCTCGCGGGCGCTGCTCTCCTCGCTGGCAGCAGGATTGAAAGGCATGGTGGCCTGAAGGGTGTCGGTGTAATGCTCGCCGTCGGCCGACAGCAACACGCTGACCTGCTCGGGAGCAAAAGCCCAGTTGTCGGGCGTGTGGGCAAAACGAAGCGTGAGGTTCTCTATATCTATCTGCTTCGCCAGCGTCACGATAGCTTCCACTCCGCTGCCGGAAAAGCCCAACCAGCCATGCTGCAGGTCGCTAACAAGTCCCTTCTCGCCATCAAAGAGGATGGTGTCGGTGCCGACATTGAAGGGAGTGTTGGGCTTGCGCGAGAAGGTGGTAGAGACTATATAGTCGTAGTTGAACTTGCGCGTGGCGGTGAACGACGGAGGCATTTCTTTACCAAAGGCGCGGGCTTTCACCATGGTGGTGGTAGTCAACGTGATGGGGCCCTTGTAAATAGGCGAGTTTTCGTCGGGCTCGCTACCGTCGAGGGTATATCTTATGATGGTTTGGATGTTTGATTGCCTGTCAGATTGATGGCTCGAAATGGTCACCGTCAGAGGGGCAGAGAATCGAGCTTCCGTGGCGGTAATCACCGGCGGCTCCAGCATGCCTGTGGAGACTCGGGGATAGGTTGTCCCAACGAAATCCTCAACTCTTTCGCCGCCTTGTGTCTGTTTTACATAGTCTTCCATGCTGACGAAAACGGAGGAAATGTTGAATCGCTTCGGGGAGAAGCCTCTCAGATGCAGCCGGAAAGAGGGTTTCATCGGCGTGGAGATGCAGGGGGTAATCCAAAGCTTGCCTGTATCGGCCATAAAAGTGAAATGAGTATCGGGCACATCGATGAAAAGGCCCTTATAGGCTGTGTCGGCAAGGGCACACCAGCGGTTGTCGTCGCGAATCATGCCGTGCAGCAATGGCTGGCGGTAGGTACCGGGGATGGCGCTGCTGCTATGTCCATAAGGCGTTTCTCGGTCGAGTCCAAACCAGGAGAGCGTATCGCCAGCGCCGAAAGTATGCAACATTTCGACCCGTGGCACAAGGGTTTCATGCACTTGGTCGGTGGGGGCTATGGTGTAGTCAATCACCACATCGCCGGTGACAAAGACCGTGTAGGTCTGACGCACGTCGCACATCAAAGCGCCCTCGCGGGAATGGTAGCGTAGCATAGCGTCGACAGAATAGACTCCAGGCGAAGGTTGGTTGTGCGAAATGGCTGCCAGCGAGCATTTCCAATCCCGGTGGTTCTCAAAGAAAAGCGACAACGAATCGATGGGCAGCTGTCCCATGCCAGAGGTGAGCCATTCCATTGTGCCGTCAGCCAAATTGAAGGCTACTTCGTTGGTCAAGGTATGCACACGGCAGCGCTCGCGCCCGTCGAGGGTCTCAAAGGTCGCCAGGAGTTTCCTGTTGCCAAGGTCGAGCATTTTCTTTTCCCCCGACCTGTCCGAAAGAGGGAACACCACAGTTCCCAGGTTATTGGTTCCCGATAACAAGCGTGCACCAGCCTTTTGGCGACGGGACAAGTCGAAGCGAATAAAGAGCTCTTCTCCTGCCTTCAAATCCACGGGCGGCACACGCAGTTTCGCCACCTCGACTCCCCCACCCCGGATGGCCAACGGCAAATCGCCGCCGGTGATGCTGGGGCGGAGGTTGGTATAAATTGTATAATCCAAAAGATATTGGCTGAAGTCGGCAAAGTCGTTACGGTTGTATACCGTGAACTCGGCATCGTCAATGGTCTTCTTGGTCAGGTGCACATCGAAAGGACTGTAGAGATGCTTCACCTCTGGCAACATCCGCATGGGCCATTCGGCAACGAAAGCCCCTTGCAGGGTGCGCGTGTTGACCACCTTGTCCCATATTTTCCCGAATCCCCCCTCATGAGCCGCCAGCACCAGGAAGGGGCGGTCGCCGCTTTTTGAGACAGCCTGGCGCAGCAGCTGCTGGTCGGGATTGATGAAAGCCACAATGTCGGTATTGGACGAGAATTCGGCGCCAGAGAAGATGACTGGTCGATTCTTCTCAGTGGTCTTCAGTCTCTTGTAGGCAGCACCCATACAGACACCATTGTCGCGGGTATCGCCCAGCGACCAGGCGATGATGGAGGTATAGTTCTTGTACATCCCATAGAGGTTCTCCACACGACGCTCGAAGAGGGGGATGAAATCCTTGTCGGTAGCCACCGCCTGACGCTGACTCGAAGCGGGCATCAGGTTGGCGTCGCAAATCACATATAGGCCATACTCATCGCAGAGTTCATAAAAACAGGGAATCGTGGGCGAAAAACGAGTGGTACGGACAGCGTTAATATTGTTGTCTTTTAGATTCTGCATCAGGGAGCGGAGCATCTGTCGGGAATTGTACTCGCCGGTGGAATTGTCCGCAATGTTGACGCCCTTGAGTGTCACCGTAGTGCCATTGATTTTCAACAGGCCGTCCTTGACCTCTACTCGGCGAAAACC
>JAEEGH010023354.1_pt1 | contig 12583 bp, 4 predicted proteins | sample 9134181 | NCBI WGS metagenome assembly JAEEGH01 (sample SAMN16246544, study PRJNA631951) | gut metagenome | biome: gut microbiome; feature: rumen; material: DP-attached | host: Bos | place: Iran: Karaj | collected 2018-10 | reverse complement strand
GCGTGAGGCTCGCCAAGAACGGAAGCTATACCAAGGCGAAGCCGTATCTGGAAAGAGCGGTCGCGCGCGCGACGCAGAACCACACGCGCGCGCTCGACGCCGCGCCGGAATACTACCTCGCGCTTGTGGAGCGCGGACTCGGCAACCTGAAGCGCGCCGAGGACCTCTTCTGGCACTGCACGTGGCGCCTCACGCACAAGAAGGAGTCGTACGTCGAAATCGCCCGAATCGCCGCCCTGCGCGGCGACTGGGAGGAGGCGCTCGCGCGCATCGACGACGCTCTCGCCCTCGGACAGGACGAGGCGAAGCTCTGGACGATGAAGGGAATCTTTTTGAGGAAGCTTTATGGCACGGCGACATCCAATGCGTCCAATGATATTCAGAGGGCTGGATATTCCGCATGGGATATTGAAAGCATACTGAACACGGCTCTCGCGTGCGATCCGCTAGAATACTGGGCGGTGGTGGAAAAAGACGGCTTTGAAGTTGCCGAGAAGAATCGCGGGCTCAAGGCGCAGCAGCTTTTGGAGTGCATCAGCGACTACTGGGGAATCGGCTGCTATGACGAGGTGATCGCGCTCTGCGACGCAGCGCTTGCAAAGGCCGCAGCCGAAAAGCCCTACGCCACCGAGGGCGCGCTTCCGCTCAAGGACACCATCGCCGCGTGCGACAGCTACAAGAACGCGCTCTTCGGCTACTTCAAGGGCGCGGCGCAAATGAAGATGGCGAATGTTGCCAATGTGAAAATGTTGCCAATGACCAATTCCAATGCCCAATTGGAAATTGGCAACATTGGAACTGGCAACAATTCCATACTGGCAACATTTTCGGCTGCCGCCTCGATGCCCACCGACTATTGCTTCCCGAATCGCCTGGAAGAGGAAGAGGTGCTGAAGATCGCGGCGAGGGCCGCGCCGGAACTCGCGAATACTTGGTACTATCTCGGTTGCTGCGAATGGAACCACGACCGCAAGGACGCGGGGCTCGCTGATTGGAAGAAGTGTGTTGCGTTATGCGAAACCACTAACCACCAACCACTAACCACTAACCACTCTTCCTACGCGCTGGCGCTTCGGTGCATCGGTTTTGCACTTTCGCATCCTGGTACGTACTTCACGAACACGGGCGTACCATCGGGGATTCCGAGCAAGGAGGCATACGAATACTACCTCAAGTCACTTGAGGCCGATCCAACGAACTTCCGCACGCTCGACGAGGCGGGCAAGCTCGCGGAGAAGCTCAACATCCCCGCGCCTAAGCGTCTTGCTCTTATGGAAAAGTACCGTTCGACGGTTTACAAGTACGACGCGTGCGTGCTGCGCCTTGCCTACACCTACAACGCCGTGGGGCGCTACGCCGAGGCGCATGAAATCCTCACCACGCGGCGCTTCCACGTGTGGGAGGGCGCGGATGGCCTGCTCGCGCCGTTCGTGGAGTCTTGCATCGGCCTTGGCAAGGCGGCGATGGCGAAGGGCGATTACAAGACCGCGCTCAAGTACTTCGCGGAATCGACCACGTATCCTGCGAACCTGCAGGCGGGGCGTCCCGGCGACGCGGGCACGGAGCCGAAGAGCCGCTACTTCATGGCGCAGTGCAAGAAGGCGCTCGGCGACGAAGCCGGCTACAAGGCCGAGCTCGAGAAGTCGCTCAAGGGCTGGATCCACGCCGGCGAGATGGACTACTGGCGCGTGAAGGCGCTGCGCGAGCTCGGACGCGACTCCGAGTGCGCGCCGCTCATCGCGGAGCTCAAGCAGGCCATCGCCGAGCTTGAGGCGCCCGCCCCGACCGTGATCAACGCCTACGCGAAGTTCGCGGGCGACAACTCGGCGATGGAGCGCGCGGCGAAGGCCCGCGAGAAGGCGGGCGCGCTCCGCGCGCTGCTCGCCGAGATCACCGGCCAGGACGAGGCGTCCGCGAAGCCGGGTCCGGCGGATCTCGTGCCGGTCGTCGACTTCTCCGCCGACGTGTCGCGTCAGGTGATCATCGCGGAGGGCACGAAGGAGCGCTACGAGGGACATCCCACCACGCTCCTCGCGGACGACGGGAAGACGATGTTCTGCGTGTGGACGACGGGGCATGGCGGCCCGTGCGGTCAGATGGCGCGCTCCGACGACGGCGGGCGCACCTGGGCGCGCCTCGACGCGGAGCTGCCGGCGGTCTACGCGCGCACCCACAAGAACTGCCCGACGCTCCAGAAGGTGAAGGGGCCGGACGGCAAGACGCGCTACTTCATCTACAGCGCGAAGGTGAAGGAAGGGCGCGGCCTCGCGACGATGATGAGCGAGGACCTCGGCAAGACGTGGAAGGAACTTCCCTGCCAGCCCCAGCTCTCGGCCGGCATGCCGCCGACTGGCATCATGCAGCTGAAGGACGGCACGGTGGCGCTGTTCGGGCAGGTGTTCAAGGACAAGAAGCGCGCGAAGGACCGTCCGAGCGACGACCAGGCCGTGTGGATGGCGCTCTCCCGCGACGGCGGCCGCACGTACGGCGAGATGCGCATCGTGATGAAGAGCGAGAAGCGCAACCTCTGCGAGCCGTGCTGCCTGCGCTCGCCCGACGGCAAGACGCTTGCGCTCATCGCGCGCGAGAACCGCCACAAGGGCCGCAGCATGATGTGCTTCTCCACGGACGAGGGCGCCACGTGGTCCGAGCCGGTCGACACGGCGTGGGCGCTCACGGGCGACCGCCACGAGGCCATCCTGCTGCCGGACGGACGCTACGTGATCGCGTTCCGCGACCAGGCCGTGGGCTCGCCCACGCGCGGTCAGTACATGGCGTGGGTGGGCACGTGGGACGACATCCGCAACGGGCGTCCCGGCCAGTACCGCATCCACCTGCTGCACCACGTGCAGTGGCCCGGCGTGTGGTCGGGCGACACGGGCTACTCCGGCGTGGAGCTGCTGCCGGACGGCACGATCGTGTGCACCACCTACACCCACCACTTCCCCGACGACCGCAAGAGCTCGGTCGTGTCGATGCGCTTCAAGATCGCGGAGGCCGACGCCCAGTGGAAGAAACTCAAGAAGTGAAAGACAACATGAACACGAAACTGACTGAAAAATGCTTCAAGGGCATGGCCGGCGCGTACGCCGCCATGTTCACCCCCTACGACGCGAAGGGCCGCGTCAACCCCGAGATGATCGCGCGGATCATCGACTACGGCATCCGCAACGGGATGAACGGCTTCTACCTCACGGGCAGCACCGGCGAGTGGTGGCTGCTGTCGGTGGAGGAGCGCAAGCAGGTGATGGACGCCGCCGTGAAGGCCGCGAAGGGGCGCTGCAAGCTCATCGCGCACGTGGGCGCGAACTGCACGGACGACTCCGTGGAGCTCGCGAAATACGCGGCGAAGGTCGGCATCGACTGGATCTCCTCGCTCACGCCGATGCTCTACCGCACGTCGTTCGAGGCCACGTGCTACCACTACCGCACGATCACGGCCGCCACCGACCTGCCGTTCATGGTGTACGCCCTGAGCGGCGCGCTCGTGCCGGACCGCGACATCCGCCTCTTCGACATCCCCAACGTGAAGGGCATCAAGTACACGGGGCGCGACTACTACTCCGCCCAGTGCCTCAAGCGCCGCCTCGACCGCGAGACGATCTGGTTCGCGGGCTGCGACGAGCAGCTGCTGTGCGGCCTCGCGCTCGGCAACGTGTTCTCCGGCGGCATCGGCACCACGTACAACATCATCCCGAAGCACTTCGCGCAGATCGCGAAGCTCGCCGCGGCGGGCAAGTTCCGCGAGGCGGCGAAGTGGCAGGACGAGGCGAACCAGGTGGTCGAGCTCATGATCGAGAGCGACAACTGGAGCTACCGCAAGGCGATGATGAAGTTCATCGGCCTCGACTGCGGCCCCTACCGCAAGCCGTTCGAGCCGCTCACGAAGGCGCAGGAAAACGCCTACTTCAAGCGTTTCGCCGCGCTCGGCATCGCCCGCCGCGGCCAAGCCGGCACATGACGCGCCCTGAGGGCGTACCGATGCAAGATGGATATCGCCGTGTGGGACTCATCGTGGAACACGTGCGCGCGTGGGGGCGACGTGTCTGCGAAGGCGTCGCCGCCGCCGCGCAGGGCCTTGAGAACTGGGAATTGCGCATGATCGAGCCGCGGACGACGGTGCGCACCGCCGACCTGAGGGGATTTGACGGATTCGTGGCCCTGGTCCTCGACAAGACGCTGGCCGCTGCGCTCACCGCCACGAAACGCCCCGTCGTGGACATCTACAACGGCGGTTTCGCCGAGGGGTTCGACGTGGTGGATACGGACAACATCGCCGTGGCCCAGCAGGCCGCCCGGCATTTCATCACGAGAAAATTCGCCAATTTCGCCTATTGCGGGTTCGACGGCGTCTGTTTCTCGGACGCACGGCGCGACGCGTTCGTGCGGACGCTCCGCCTCAACCATTTTTCATGCAGTTGCTCTCATGCGCCGCCCCACGCCATTCGGCGTTTCGGCGAGGACGTCATCCGCAACGAGCGCCTTGTCCCGGGGCGGGACCGGCGTCAGCTCGCGGCATGGATCCGAGGTCTGCCCAAACCCGTCGGCATCTTCTGCTCGCATGACCTTCGGGCTTGGCAAGTCCTGGGCGTTTGCCGCGATCTCGGGCTGGACGTACCTCACGACGTGGCCATTCTCGGCGTGGACGACGACGCGCTCATGTGCGCATTCACGGTTCCGCGGCTTTCCAGCATTGATCCAAACGCCTTTGAGATCGGGCGCATCGCCGTCAATACGCTTGCTGACAGATTCCGCCACCCGGACAGGGAAAACGTGGTCGTCCGCGTCAGGCCCAAAGACGTCACGGTACGCGCCTCCACGGAGATTTACCCGGTCGATCCGCCGTGGCTTTCAGACGCGCTCGTCTTCATCCGGCGCAACGTGGTCAGGCGAACGACCGCCGCCGATGTCTTTTCCCACCTCGGTCGTTCGCATACGGTCGTGGAATCCGTTTTCCGCCGCATCTTGGGCACGACCGTGCAGAAGGAGATCATGCGTTCGCGCATTGACGAGGCCTGCCACCTGTTGGCGACGACCACGTTGCCGATGGCTGATGTTGCGGCGAGGTCTGGGTTCTCGCGTGTTCAGTATTTCTACAATGCATTCACGGCGGAACGCGGGTGCACGCCCACGGAATATCGTAGTACAGCAAGGGGGTGACCTTGCAGATTTTGTAATAACTTTTGCAATGTTAGTAAATGCGAGACGGTCAGTCGGCATGATAAAATAATTATGCTGATTTTAATATCGTTTGAAGGAGGATTTTTTACAAATGAAGATGCAGATTAAAGAATGGATTGCGTGCCTGTTCGCGCTGGCATCGCTGTGCACGGTCTTTTCTAAGGAGATGGCGGTGGTGTGTTGGGTCTCGCCGAATGGGCGTGACGATGCGGCCGGCACGCAGGAAGCGCCGTTTGCGACGTTGGAGCGGGCGCGTGACGAAATACGCGCGCGGCGCGCCGCTGGCACCTTGCCGACGGGAGGCGCGGAGGTGCGGCTCATGAAGGGGCGGCATGTGCGCACGGCGCCGTTCGTCCTTGCGGCCGCGGACTCCGGCACGGATGCCGCCCCGGTCGTCTACCGCGGCGATCCCGGCGCGGAGGTGCGCCTGTCTGGGGGCGTGCTGCTGACAGGTTCAAAACCTGTCTCGGACGCGCGCATCCGTTCGCGTCTGCCGGCGGTGTCGCGGGACAAGGTGGTGGCCTACGACCTTGCCGCCGCAGGCGTGCGGGACTGGGGCGACTTCCGCTGGAACTACGAGCACGCCATCCAGATGCGCGTGGCCCGATCCTACAATCAGGGCGAGGCGACAGTCGGGAGCTACGCACCGCCGCCGGACGATACGAGCGCGGGCCGCCCCGACCTCTTCGCTGACGACCGGCCGATGACGGTGGCGCGCGGCCCGGAGCGCGACGAGGATCTGCTGAAGATCGCCAAGCTGCTGGGGCCTCCGGACAAGACAGTCCGCGGCACCGTCAAGTCGAGCGAGGGCCGCTTCATCTACGCGGGCGACTATCCGGCGCGCTGGCAAGGCGAGGCCGACCCGCACGTGTGCGGGTCGTGGAGCTGCGACTGGGTGGACCAGCACCATCGCGTCGAGATGCTGGACGCGCCCTCGCGCGAGATGCGCGTCTCCCAGCCCTACATCCAATGGGGGTATCGGGCGGGGCAGTGGTTCTACGGCTTCAACATGCTCTGCGAGCTGGACAAGCCGGGCGAGTGGATGATCGACCGCCCGTCGGGCCTGCTCGTGTTCTGGCCGCCGGAGGGCGCGAAGAAGGTGGAGATTTCGGTCGCGTCGCGCCTTGTGGAGATGGACGGCGTTGCGCACGTGTCGTTCGAGGACCTCGTCTTCGAGGCCTCGCGCCGGTCGGCCGTCTCGATGACGAACTGCGTCTCGTGCCGCGTGGCGCGGAGCGAGATACGCAACGTGGGGCAGTACGCCGTGCTGATCCAGGACGGTGCGGACTGCGGCGTCGACGCCTGCGACCTCCACGACCTCGGGGCGGGCGGCGTGTTCCTCATCGGCGGGGACAGGAAGAAGCTCACGCCGAGCCGCCACTACGTGACGAACTCGAAGATACACGACTTCGGGCTCTGGCATCGGATGTACCGTCCGGCCGTGTGGATGACGGGCGTGGGGCAGCGCGTGGCGCACAACCATATCTGGAACGCGCCGCACTCGGCGATCCAGTTCTTTGGGAACGACCTCCTGATCGAGTACAACGAGGTCGACCACGTCTGCCGATCCTCCAACGACTGCGGCATCTTCTACACGGGGCGCAACGCCACGCTGCGCGGGTGCGTGATCCGCCACAACTACCTCCACCACGTGCTGGGATTCGGCGGACGGCACTGCCGCGGCATCTACCTGGACGACGGCTACGGGTCGGCCACGATCGAGGGCAACGCATTCTGGAAAATCACTTGGCCCGTGTTCCTGGGCGGCGCCATGCAGAACACGATCGTCAACAACATCTTCATCGACTGCCCCGGCGCGGTGTTCGTGGACGACCGCGGCACCCACTGGCAGAAGCCCCATATCGACCAACGCATCGCCGAGTTCCAGAAGAGCGGCACGCAGTACGGCATCCCCCTCACGAAGCCGCCCTACTCCACGCACTACCCAGAACTGGCGGAATTCGTGAAGGGGGACTGGCACACGCCATTCGGCAACCGCGTGGAGCGCAACGTGTTCTGGAAGGGCGATGCATCCTTTCTCCGCCAGGTGGGCGGCGGCAAGGATCCGGACGACGGCTGGTGGCTCACTCGCCACCTAAGAAATATGCCCAAGGAGGGGTTTGCGGTGACCAACAACCTCGTGAACGTGGATCCGAAGTGCGTGGACTTCGCCGCCGGGAACCTACGCCTGCGGGAGGATTCGCCCGCCTGGCAAATCGGATTCAAGCCTATCCCGTTTGACAAGATCGGGCCGAGGCGCTAGGAAGTTTAAGCCACAAAGGACACACAGAGAGAGAGGAGTTTCTGCAATGAAGAGAATTCTACTGGTCACGATGATGGCGAGCTTTGGCGTGTTCGCCGCCGACAAGGTGTGGACCAACGCAACCGGCGACGGCAAGTGGGGGACGGACGGCAACTGGTCCGACAATGTCGCGCCGACCGCGTCGGACACGGGCTATACGATTACGGTGAGCGGCACCTCCGACAACAATGTCGTCGGTCTTGCGCCCACGCGCCTGATCCTGACGGGATCGTCCGCCGTGCGGGTGACGGGCGAATCGATCACGCTCACGGACGGCGTCCAGTTCGACGCGACGGCCGACGGCACGCTCGTTCTGCCTCTCGTTCTCTCTGGCTCCGGACAGCAGCCGTTCGGCGGTTCCAGCACCAAGACGCTCTACCTTATGGGCGTCGTGAGCGGTTCGGGCGGTATCGAGCAGACCGCGTATTTCGCCTTGTCCATCCAGGCCGTCAACACCTTCACGGGAGGATTCAAGCAGACGAAGGGCCAGGTGTCAATTAAGACAGGGAGCGCCTTCGGTACAGGTTCGGTCGTGTTCACTGGGCCGCAGAAAGTCGGTACGGCGTATGTCATCCCGTTCGTGGTCGCTGCGGTGAACCTGACGATTCCGAACGACATCACGTTCGCGCGCGACGGGTATAGTGGCGAAGGTCACAATGGAAGCGTGGGAATCGCCGCAGGGACGAGGTTTACGGGCACATGTGACTTTTCCGCCGGCGGAACGCGACTTATCAAGAACATCGCGAACAACGGTACGATCACGTTCGACGGGCCCGTGAGACTCTATGCGTCAACTGAAGGCGGCAACTACACGACGACCTTCCTGCCGAAGATCGGTTCGGCCTGCCCGCTCCTCTTCAACGGAAAGATGACGGGTGGCGGCAAGATCTACCAGGACAACGGTTCGTCTCTCCTGCAGTTCGCCGCTGCCGGAAACGAAGTCTTGATGCACTGGCTGCAGGGTGCCTCGATGACAATCGAATGCAAGATCGCCGATGCGTTCCTGCCGACGACGCTTGTCATGTTCGACGGCAATTCATCAAGGACAGGCCAGCTTTTCAACCTCGGCGGGTTCGATCAGACGGTCAATGCAGTCTATGACAAGGATGCTTCTGCTTCCTATTCGCATACGGTCAAGGGCGGCGGAACGGCGCGGCTTACGATGAAGGCAACGGCGGACCGCGCCTACGCGGGACAGTTCACGGATGACCTGACGATCTGCTGGATGCCGACGACTGCGAAGACATATACGCTCACGCGCACGGCGTTCTCGACGACCGGCGGGCTCGTCGTCTCGAACGGCACGGTGTCGCTCACTTCCAGCGCGTCCTTCCCCAACGCCACGCGCCTGGAAGTGGCGTCCGGGGCGACGTTCTCGATGGCGGCCGGCACGTCGTTCAACGCGAGCGCGCAACGGCTTGACCTTGGAACGGGCGCGACACTCAACCTGGCGGACGGCGTGGAACTGGGATTCGTAGCCGCCTACTTGGACGGCGTTCGCCTTGCAGGCGGCACCACGTATTCGGCCGCGAACCCGATCCCCGGCGTGACGATCTCCGGAAACGGCACGATTTCCGTGCCGCTCGCGCCTGTCCCGGCCGGCCGTTCGGCCACGTGGTCCGGCGGCGGCGGCGCGAACGTGCGCACGGACGAGAGCACGAACTGGGACGGCAATTCCACGCCGACGCTCAACGACGGACTCACGGCCGTGACGTTCGCCACGGGCGGGACCGAGGCCGCGGTCACAGGTCCGGCGTACGTGAACGGCATCCTGTTCAACGCGCCGGGCGCATTCACCTTGCGGAGCCTGGACGGCAACGCCGTCGTGCGGCTCCAGGGCGGCGGCATTGACACGATGTCTCCCGCCTCGGGCGCGCGGACGTATACCGTGTCGTCTCCTCTCTGCGCGGATGTGGACCAGGTCTGGGACGTGGCGACGAACACCACGCTTTCGGTGACTGGGCGTCTCACGGGCGAAATGCCATCTTCGGTCCTTCTCAGAACCGGGACTGGTACGGTCAAGCTGAACGGCACGGACGATTACACGGGCGTTCTCGTCATCTCCAACGGCGTCACTGAAGTATCCGGCGACGGCCTCGGCCACACGAACAGGGGAGCGGTGACCATCAGCGACTGGCCGCAGGGAAACACCAGGGTCACGTTCACCGATGCGACGGTGTCGAAGCCGATCCTGTTCGATCTCGATTCAACGCCAACCATCTGGGGTTACTTTCAACTGCTGGCCTTCAACGGCACAACCCGGTTCAAGGCCCCGATCACGCTTTCCGGCAACTACGTGCGGTTCACAGGGGCGTCAGGTCAGCAGACCTGCTACTTCGAAGGCGGCATGGAGATGGCGTCTGGCGAGGTACGGTACCCCGTAATCACCGGGAGCGGAAGATTCGTCATCACGAACACGCCCGTGAACGTGACGGCCTGGTGGATGGAGAACGCCAATTCCGTCTTTGCCGTGGCTGGCAACAGGTTTGAAAAGGATGGGATCCACTTGTCAAAAACCGCCACCTTGCGCATTGCGGTCGATGACGCGGTGGCGGCGTGTGCTCGGTTGGACATGGCGGGCACGACAAGGCTGGATCTCGACGGGCATGATCTCAAAGTCGGCTCCATCCGCCACTGGACCGAGGCCGATGCCGGCACGCCGGTGGTGACGAGCGCCGTTCCCGCCATGGTGGAGTTCGACATTCCGTCCGGAAACCCGAACAGCTGGCTAACGTTCAAGGATGCGGCGGGGCTGCGCAAGAAAGGCTCCGGCAACCTAATACTTTGCCGCGCCAGCACGACCACGGGCACGCTGGAGGTGGTGGCGGGGACGGTGACACTGAAAGCCGGCGCCTGGGCGTCCGGCCGCGAAGTCGTGATTGGCGCGACGGGCGCTCTGGGCGTGGAGAGCACGTCGGCGCTTGCGCGCGAAGCCGCGGTGCGTGTGACGACGGGCGGCAGGATCAATCTGTCCGAAGGCGCGATGCCTCACGTGGCCGAGCTGTGGATCGACGGCGTCCAGCAGAATCCCGGCGCCTACACGGCGGCGAAGGTTCCGGCGGTGTTCGTCGGCGCGGGAACGCTGATCGTGGGCAACGTGGGGACGATGGTGATATTTAGATAATCCGCTTCTGTTCAACCGCGGGCAAATTCATCCGCGAAAAGGAGTCGATGATGGTAAACTCGGGTAGAGCCTTGGTCCAGTTGGTTTGCATGGTGGCGGGATGCGTCTGGGCCGAACCGTGGACCACGTTCAACGTGACGGGGACGCATGACGGCGGCGGTGCGTCCGGGACGTTGCCCGTCGGGGCCGGCGCGTTCGAAATCGAACGGCCGCGCACCCACGGCGGCCCCGCGCTGAATGCCGCCGACTTCGGGTTCTCCGTCACGAACGACGACAACGCCGCCGCGCTCGCGCGCGCCTTCGCCGAGGCGAAGCGCGTGGGCGCGAGCCGGCTCGACCTGCCGCCCGGCACGTACAGGTGCTTTGGCGACGGCGTGCGCGTGGAAGGCCTGCGCGACTTCACGTTCGACGGACACGGCGCCGTGCTCGTCTTCCGCCGTACCGCACGGCAGGGCGGCGCGAATCTGACGGTGGCGGGCACCGAGCGCTGCGTGTTCCGCAACTTCAAGATGGACTGGGACTGGGCGCGCGACCCGCTCGCCTCCATCGGCACCTGCGTCAACAAGTTCGTGGACGAGAAGAACGACGACGCCTCGTACTTCGACATGAAGCTGGACCGTCCACACCCGTGCTACCCCGCGCTGCCGTCCCTGCAGACGGCCACCACCGTGGACGCGGCGCGCCGCCATCTCATCGGCACGCCGCCCAACCGACTGATCTTCCTCGGCCACGCGCAGGGGCCGAAGAGCGCCTGGATCGCGCCCGACACGCTCCGCATCTGGCCCGGCGTGAAGCCGTCCCCCGACGCGAAGGTGCCGGCCACCTACCAGTGCTACTACAACCCGAAGGCCAACCGCGGCACGGTGCGGCAGATTCCCGTCGGAATATCCTACCGCCTGCTGCACTACTACTACGGCCTGGGCGGCATCACGATGCACGGAAACAGGCATTTCACGCTGGAGGACGTGGACATCTGGAGCTGCCGCGGGCATGGCCTGGCGGTGGGCGGCGAGCAGCACCACTGGCAGGTGGTGAACGTGCGCCTTGCGCCGCCGGAGGACAAGCTGTCCGAACGCCTCACGAGCAGCACCTCGGACGGACACCACGTCTCCCGCTCCCTCGGCTGGTGCAAGTACGTGAACTTCACCGTCTCGTTCTGCAACGACGACTCGCACAACTTCCACGACTGCACCGCCTACGGCGTGCCCGAGGCGCCCGACCGGCTTCGCGTGGCCGGGCCCCGCGGGATCGGCTACCTCGCGCCGAAGGTCGGCGACACGATCGAACTGCGCGAGAACAACTTCGACGCCACCGGGTGGCGCGGCCGGATCGTGAAGATAACCGGCGACACGATGTCGATGGACCGTCCCGTGCCGCAGCCCAAGGGAGACCGTTTCCTGTTCTTCAACCGATCCGTCGCCACCGACCATATCCTGATGAAGGGATGCGTCTGCCGCGACTCACACTTCCGCAACCTCTTCCAGTCCAACGACCTCACGATCGAGGACTGCGTCTTCGACAGGATGGGGAGCGGCGCCGTGCAGTTCGCCGCCGACTGGACCACCGACCTCTGGTGCGAGGGCATGGGCGTGACGAACTGCGTGGTGCGCAACTGCCTGTTCCGCGACGGCAACCAGCAGGGCCGCGGCCGGGACAGCGGCTGGGCGGCGGAGATCCTGTCGTTCCTGCGCATCCCCTCGAACGTGAAGCACGCGCCGCCGTCGCCCGGGTTCTTCTCCGACATCCTCGTGGAGAACTGCCGCTTCGAGAACCCCGCCGGACTCCTCGTCAGCCTCATCCACGCCCGGAACGTCACCTTCCGCAACAACGTGACGGTGGACGACGGGCTGGTCCCCAACCGGCAGGCGCGCACGGGCGGATTCCTGTTCCGCAACTGCCAGGGCGTGACGGTGGAGAGCAACCGGTGGGAGCTTGCTGACGGACTGGCGGAGCCGACGTTCTCTTTTTCGGCCAAC
>JAEEGH010023351.1_pt1 | contig 12583 bp, 4 predicted proteins | sample 9134181 | NCBI WGS metagenome assembly JAEEGH01 (sample SAMN16246544, study PRJNA631951) | gut metagenome | biome: gut microbiome; feature: rumen; material: DP-attached | host: Bos | place: Iran: Karaj | collected 2018-10 | reverse complement strand
GAAACATGATTCGGAACTCTATCGTTGTCTTGGCGTAGGTCATCGCAGCAAGGGCTTCGACCAAAACAACAATGCAGGTCATATGAAGGTCATCAACTGTACATCGTATAAGAACAAGTTTAATTACGGTTTTGGTAATTCCTATGCTTATACCCTGGTTATCAAGAACTGCATCAGCCTTTCTTCTATAGATAAGGATTTTGTCAAGTATCCCGGTGCAACGATTACAGATGACCATAATACATGGAATACTGGTTTTAGTGCCAGTGAGTCAGACTTCGAGGGGCTTGACATCGAGAGTGTCATCAATGCCCCGCGTAATGCTGACGGTTCTTTGGCAGAGACTACGCAGTTCCATCTGAAGAGTACGGCAACGAATCTGATAGACAAAGGTGTGAACTATACAGACTTCAGTGGTGAGAAGATTGCCGATTATGTGTCCTATAAGGGAGAGGCTCCCGACTTAGGCTGCTATGAATACGACCCCTCTACGGGTATCAGTGCCGTCACCGTCAAGGGTACAGACCTGAATCCCAACATGCCCCGCTATAATATCAAGGGACAACAAGTGGACAGCAATTATAAGGGACTGGTCATCCAAGGTGGTAAAAAGTATATTCAGAAGTAAATAGATAATACCCTTTTCCCACAAAGGCGGTACCTTCGTCATAGGAAGGTGCCGCCTTCATGTTTGTTCCATAGGGTGGAACACTTTGTTCCATGGCATGGAACAGTTTGTTCCATAGGGTGGAACAAATGATTCCCTTACCTCGGATCATGCATCGGGATGCCTCCTATGACATATCAAGATGCACCCTTGTCCCTCAAAAAACGGCAGTTAGCGACAGTTAGCGGCAACGAGCGGCAACGATTTTTCGCCCTTGTCACCTGTAATCAGCTGATTATTAGACAGTTTTGCAAGGCGGCAATGGTAACAAGGGTTTTAAAAATACATGTAGGGAGTCCGTAAACGTTTACGGGCTTTTTGTTGTTTTTTAACCACCCGCTTTCACCTTATTTATTATTTATTAGTACCTTTGCTAGCCAAACGACTAAGATACTATGATGCGGCATGATGTGACAAACTACTACAACATATATAGACAAAATAATCAATTAATTAATAACTAAAAAACGAGATTTATGAAGTACAAATTTTTACGCATGTCGCTGCTATCCTTTGTGGCAATGCTATTCGGCACACTTACATGGGCTGCCATCAGCAACCGCGCAGAAGATGCAACAACGATTTATTCTTGGGAGAAAGGTGGAGATAATTACACTGAAACCGGCGGCAAAGCAGCAGCCAGTGGTGCAGATGACTCTGCTGATGATCTTACGAAAAACTACATTCGCCTGAAAGGTAAGAATGACTACTCAACAAACATTATCACTATTACGCTAGACAAAGAGCTTAATAGCGGTGACCAAATCCATGTAACCGCTTATCGTAATAAGGATGCCACAGGCAAGACAAGTGGTTTCAAAGCAAAGTTTGAGAAAGGTGGTGAAATAGCAAGTTCAACAGGTCAGGAATTTGTCAACATCAATGAGGCCGTTAAAGAATCCGAAGAATATGGTACTGAGCCTAACACCTGTACCTTTGATGTCCCAGAGGCTGCAGCAGGCAGTAAGATTATCACCATTACCCGTTCACATACCAGCACCAATCTATACATCACCAAATTAGAGATCACATCTAAGGCTGGTGACGAGGGTGGTTCTGGCGAAGGCGGTGGCGAGACCACCTATCCTATCACTGCCACATGGGACTTCCAGAACCTGAATCCTGCCGCTCTTGCCGATGTTAACATCCAAGGCAATAATGAGGCAGATGTCGCTTCTGACGTAGACGGCATTTCCATGCACGTCATCTCTGCCGGTGGTAAACTGCAATACAATGCCAGCGGCTATGCCCAGTTCAACACCAACACCACCATCCAAGTACCTGTTGGCAGTACTAAGGACATCGTGACCGTTGTCAGCTATCCCGGACAGTCGAAATATACTGTAGGTGATGAGGACGCTACTGGTCAGAACACTTTCAGCCATACAGCTACTGTAGCCGAGGTAACCCAAGGATATGTGGAGATTACTCCTACTGCAACTTCTTACATTTATTCTATCAAGGTAGTGATGAACGAGCCAGAAGAGAGTGACGAGCCTGCTGCCGGCGAGGATGTGACCGCACAGTGGGACTTCCAGAACCTGAATCCTGCCGCTCTTGCCGATGTTAACATCCAAGGCAATAATGAGGCAGATGTCGCTTCTGACGTAGACGGCATATCCATGCACGTCATCTCTGCTGGTGGAAAACTGCAATACAACACCAGCGGCTATGCTCAGTTCAATACCAACACCACTATCCAGGTTCCTGTCAAGAACAAGGGAGATGAGATAACAGTTGTCAGTTACCCCGGTCAGAGCAACTACACTGTGGGTGGTGAAGATGCTGCTGGTCAGAACACCTTCACACACACTGCAACCTCAGCAGAGGCTGCTACTGGCTATGTGGAGATTATTCCTACCAATACAGCTTACATCTATTCTATCAAGGTGATACACAAGGCTCAGACCACTGGTCCCGTATTGGTCGAGAAGTCTATCTACAAGACAGACTTCAGTGACTGGACGAAAGCTGACCCCAGCGATCCCGCTACTACTGTCACAAAGACCACGAAGTATACCAAGCAGGATTTGGTATTCACCCTGTTCCAGACCTCTGTCATGGCTACAGAAGACACGAAGTTCTCTGCATATACCACTCTGCCACGTATGACAGTGCGTGCAGAAAAGGAAAAAGGTTCCTATTTCACCACCAGTGCACTGGCTGAGATTACCAAGATCCGTTTCATCCATGGTGCTACTGGTAGCAACCGTGGTTGGAAGGTAGAGGCAAAGGGTGACGGCGATGCCGACTGGGTTGTCATTTCAAGTGATGCCGCTAATCCACAGAACTGGTGTGAGGTGACCAAGGACATCAACAAGAAAAACTGCGAGTTACGTTTCACCAACCTGGCAGACAAGCAGAACGCATTCTTGTTCGAACTGGAAATTTTCGGTAATGTTGACCTGACTGGCGAGCCTCTGCTGGGATCCTTCAAGGCAAATGGCGAGGCTTATGCCGCAGAAGAAATCTTCGAGATGAACAGTGCAGGCAACTATGAGGGAACCATCGAGGTCAGCAAGTCTGCAGAGATGATCAGTGAGAAGAACCCACTGTCAGACATCGTCACTGATAATGGCAAGTATGGTGACATCACTTATGTAACCAGTGGTGAGGGTGCTGACGAGAAGACCATCGTCACCATTCCTGTCACCGCAGAGAAGGGTACAGTCAATTATATCCTAACTGTCGTTAGAAAACCAGACTTCACCCTGACCTATTATGATTTGGAAGGTAAGGAGATTGGAACACAGAAAGTGGAGAAAGATGCCAAGATCGGTAAGTTCGAAGTAAATATCGATGAGGTGAAGGCTGCTACTGAGGGGTACAAAGCACGTGGTTGGTTCAAGAACAACTATGTAGGTGAGAAATACTCCGTTGATGATGTCATCACTGGTGACACCAAACTCTATTCCGTAGAGACAGAGATGGAGGTTGCCAGCCTGAGCAAGAAATACGAGTTCGACCTGACCAGCAAGACATTCTATGCTGAGGACCACGAAGCATTCAACCCGACCGGCAGTGGCAAGTGGCATGACAAAGATCATGGCTGGGTATTCGCCAATGGCGACAAACTCACATTGCTGGTAGGTCCAAGGGCAACCATCACCACCACAGACTGTTTCTACGCTGCAGATTGCAATATTGTTATCAAAAATGCTGCTGGGGAAGAGTTAAAACAGCTTCCCGCCAAGTCGGCCACCAAGGAAGCAGATGGCGGTATTATCAGCTACAACTATGAAGGTGAAGGAGGTGAACTGACACTGGAGTTCACTGGTACAACCTACCTGCATTATCTGAAGATCTTCAACACCTCTGAGACCAACTACGACCAGAAGGGACAGTGGATCTACGTAAAGCAAGGTGATGCCAGCAGCTTCCTCGATGCTATCGATGCTGCCAACGGCATGAGCGGTACCGAGCGAGTATTCATCTATGTTCCTAATGGTACTTACGACCTCGGTCAAAAGACACTGACCACTATCGGACGCAACAACATCTCTATCATCGGTGAGTCGATGGAGGGTACGATTATCAAGAACCGTCCAATAAAGGAAGGTATTGCTATCACCGCTACCCTGCTGAACACGGCAAGCAACACCTATCTGCAAGACCTGACCCTCGACTGTATCGCTCCTTACGGAACTGGTGACGATACCAAGTCGGCTGAGCGTGGGGTATGTCTCCAGGACAAGGGAACGAAGACTGTTTGTAAGAATGTCTACCTGAAAGGACTGCAGGATACTTACTACAGCAATGGTGCTGAGGGTATGACCGCATACTTCGAGACCTCAAAGATTGAGGGTACTGTTGACTTCATCTGCGGTAACGGCTCAATCCTCTTCAACGAGTGCGAGCTCTATGTCGCCAACCGTTCTCAGAGTCCTACATCAGCTAATGTCATCACCGCTCCTGCCACATACGCTTCTGAAAAGGGATACGCTTTCTATGGCTGTACCATCGATGGCACAGACAACCAGAAAGACAAGTATAACCTCGGTCGTCCTTGGAAGGAGTCACCTGCTGCTACGTATGTCAATACTACCATGAAGATTAATGCTTCAACAGCAGGTTGGACAAGCATGAACAAGGCTGACGCCATCCGCTTCCATGAGTTCAACACAAAGAACGCAGAAGGCTCTGAAGTAAAGACTCATAATGTGAACGCTTGTGAGACTTCTGGCACAAAGGACGAGCTCTACCTGACAGAGGAGCAGGCTGCCAACTATGCACCTGACAAGTTCTTCACTTCATGGACACCTGAGACCGTCGCCAAACAAGTGGACGCTCCTACAGATGCCAAGTTGGAGAATGGTACCATCACATGGACTGCCGTTCCTGGTGCTGCCGGCTATGCCATCTTCGCAAATGATGAGTTGCTTGCTATCGTAGATGCTGATGTTACCTCTTATGTGATTGAGAATGCCGGTGCTTCCCGCCGTGCAGGAAGTGATGCTCCTGTCTACACGATCCGTGCCGTCAATGCAATGGGTAGATTCGGTGAGGCTAAGATTATCTCTGACGCTACGGGTATCAACCAAATCAAGGCAGAAGAGAAGATTGACTGGGACAATCAGGTTGTCTACGATCTGAATGGTCGTCGCGTGAAGCAGACCTCAAAGGGTGTGTTCATCATTAATGGCAATAAAGTCATCATCAAGTAAGACCACACCTTATTAATAATATATAGTAGCGGCTGTTTTCCCACACAAGGAAGACAGCCGTTATTATTTGTGTTAAAAAGCGCTTTTCCGTAAACGTTTGCAGGAAAAAGTGATAAGATTATTTTGCAGTTTTAAGATTTATTTGTAAATTTGCACCATAATCATAAAAATATTTTTATTAATTTCTTAAAACTACTAATTTTATGTCTGTTAAATTTAAGAGTATGCGAATTGCGCTTACACTTACATTCCTACTTATCGTGGGTAGTTTGTCAGCGCAGACCGTACAGGTCAACGTGAAAGATGCGACAGGCGAACCAGTTATCGGTGCCAGTGTTATCGAGCAAGGTACACAGAATGGCGGTGTGACTGACTTCGACGGTAATTTCACTATTAAGTTAGGGGCTGGAAAGCCTATCGTCATCTCATACATTGGTATGAAGACCCAGACAATCAATGCCAAAGGCAAATCTTCCATCAACATCGTACTGGAAGAGGATGCCACCACGTTGAATGACGTGGTTGTCATTGGTTACGGTTCTGTACGTAAGAAGGACTTGACAGGATCTGTTGCCACTGTCAACAGCGATGCCTTACAGGCTGTGCCAGTAGCTAACGCTTCCGAGGCGCTGACCGGTAAGATGGCTGGTGTGCAGGTAACAACGACCGAAGGTTCTCCTGATGCAGAAGTTAAAATCCGCGTTCGTGGTGGTGGTTCTATCACCCAGTCGAACGACCCTCTTTACATCGTAGACGGATTCCCTGTTGACGGTATCAGCGACATCCCTGCCAACGATATCGAGGACATCACCGTTCTGAAGGATGCTTCTTCTACCGCTATCTATGGTAGCCGTGGTGCTAATGGTGTTATCCTGGTAACCACTAAGAGTGGTAAGGAAGGTAAGACCAAGGTGAGCTACAATATGTACTATAGCTGGAAGAAAGTAGCCAAGAAGATGGACGTGCTCAATCCTTATGACTATGCTAAGTGGCAGTATGAGTTGGCTCTGTTGAAGAACAACAACGATCCTTCCAAGATTTCCTCTTATACCGATTATTTCGGAAACTATGAGGATATGGATCTCTATCAGGGCATCGCTGGTAACGACTGGCAGGATTTGAGTTTCGGACGCACAGGTCACACCTTCAACCACAACATTAACATCAATGGTGGTACTGATAACATTAAGTATGCCTTCAGCTATGCTCACATGAATGACAAGGCAATCTTGGTCGGTTCTTCTTTCAAGCGCGACAACTTCAGTCTGAAACTGAACACGAAGCCTTCAAAGAAAACCACTCTCGATTTGCAGGCTCGTTATGCTATCACTGATGTCTATGGTGGTGGCGCTAACGATGCAGCAGGTGCATACGACAGTGATAAACGTCTGAAGTACTCTGTTATTTACACCCCGATTCCATTGGCTAACCTTGATCCTACTGCTGGTTCTTCCGATGATGATCTAGGTAACCTCTACAACCCACTGGTTGCTTATAGCGACAGTGACCAGAAGACTAAACGTAAGAACCTGAATATCGCAGGTAGCTTCGGTTGGGAGATCTTTGACAATTTCAAAGTAAAGACTGAGTTCGGTTACGATGATTACACTAACTACAACCAGCGCTTCTGGGGTCTGACACAGTATTATATTAAGAATGTGCCTCTGGGTGATGACCAGAATAAGCCTGCCATCCGTATCACCGATACGAAACGTCATCGTTTCCGCAACACGAATACTGTCAGCTACGACTTCAAGAAGATTTTCGGTAAGGATAGCGACCACTCTCTGAACGTACTGCTTGGTCATGAGTATGTCATTACCAAGAAGCATATTAACATGGACGAGGTTCACGGTTTCCCTGTAGACTATGACGCCGCAACAGCTTGGAAGCTGACCTCTCAGGGTCACCCCTACACCATTGACGACTCTTACAGTGCTGATGACAAGTTGCTCTCTTACTTCGGACGTGTTAACTACAACTACAAGGATCGTTATTTATTGGCTGCTACATTCCGTGCGGATGGTAGCTCAAAGTTCGGTGATGGCAACCGCTGGGGTTATTTCCCCTCTGTAGCTCTCGCATGGCGTATCTCTTCTGAGCCTTTCATGAAGGGTACTGAGAAATGGCTGGATGACTTGAAACTCCGCGTCAGCTATGGTACTGCTGGTAACAACAACATTCCTGTTGGACAGCTTGTTCAGCTGTATCAGAATAAGGCTACTACCTGGGTAAACGGCATTTCCAACTACTGGGCACCCTCTAAGACAATGGCAAACGCTGACCTGAAATGGGAGACGACCATTACCCGTAACATTGGTTTGGACTTCACTCTCTTCGGTGGAAAATTAAGCGGTACATTTGATGCCTACATCAACACCACCAAGGATCTGCTCATCGAGTTCCCTGTACAGGGTACTGGTTATGACACACAGTATCGTAACCTCGGTAAGACCCAGAACAAGGGTATCGAGTTCTCCTTCACTTATCATATCGTGAACAAGAAAGACTGGGGTATTGACTTCAGTGGTAACATCAACTTCAACAAGAACGAGGTGAAGGATCTGGGTATCATGAATGACTTCGGTAAGAATACCGCATGGGCATCTACTGAGATTGGTAACGACTACTGGATTTCTGTTGGAAACCCACTTGGACAGATTCAAGGATATGTCAGCGACGGACGCTATGAGGTTTCTGACTTCGAGGGTTACGACAAGGCTACTAACACATGGATCCTGAAGCCTGGTGTGGCTGATGCTTCTGATATCGTAGGTGCGGTTCGCCCTGGTATGTTGAAGATTAAGAACCTGGAAGATCCTGTTGATGCTGATGGTAATGTTGACCCAACTAAAGCAAACAGAATCGGCGCAGAGGATATTACCATTATCGGAGATGTAAACCCAACAGCATTTGGTGGATTCAACATCAATGCACGTGCCTATGGCTTTGACTTTGCCGCAGCTTTCAACTATAGCCTTGGCAATAAGGTTTACAATGCCAACAAGATTGAATATACGCAAACTGGTAAATATCAGTATCGTAACATGATTGACATCATGGCTGACGGTAAACGCTGGACCAACCTGGATCCTGCTACTGGTCTGCTTACCACCGATATGACACGTTTGGCTGAGTTGAATGCCAATACCACAATGTGGTCTCCTTATACCGACCGTATGGTGTTGACTGACTGGGCTATTGAAGGTGCTTCCTTCTTGCGTTTGAACACCCTGACATTAGGATACACACTGCCCGCATCGTTGACTAAGCGAGTTGGCATCAGCAGTCTGCGCTTCTATGTAACTGGTTACAACTTGTGGACCATCACTGGTTACTCAGGTTTCGACCCAGAGTCTGACTGTATTCGTAAGAACGCCCTCACACCGAGCGTTGACTACTCTGGTTATCCACGTAGCCGCTCGTTCGTATTAGGTCTGAATCTGAATTTCTAAACTGAAGGAGGACATAAACAATGAAGAACTATATTAAATTATCATTTTTATCACTGTCGCTCGTTGCTGTAACCTCGTGCGAACTAGAATCACCCAGTATTTCCGCACTAGATGCCTCATCAGTATTTGGCACCTATTCATTGGCAGAGGCTGAGGTGATGTCAATACACGTCTCCTTTGGTGAGACGAACTCTTACCGTGGACGTTATCTTCCCTACTATGGTATCAACACCGATGTAGAGATTGGTAACTCACCAGAACTCTCAAGTGCCACCTCTGACAAGCAGAGCTTGTGGAACTATAACACATTGCCTAACAATGGTCAGATGAATACCGATAACAATGCCTACGCAAAGTTCTATGAGGGTATTGAGCGTGCAAATCTGGCTATTGAAGGACTGCGTCAGTATGGTGACATCGAGAATAAGCCTGATATGGCTCAGTTGCTGGGTGAGGCACTTACCCTGCGTGCTGTCATCTACAATGACCTGATTAAAGCATGGGGTGACGTTCCTGCTCGTTTCGTTCCCAACGGTCCTGATAACGTTTATCTTCCCCGTACTAACCGTGATGTCATCTACAAGCAGCTCCTTGCTGATTTGAAAGAAGCAGAGGACTATTGCTACTGGCCCAACGAGAATAAGATTACACAGAGCACAGAGCGTATAAGCAAGGCATTTGTAAAAGGTTTACGTGCTCGTCTCGCCCTCTATGCTGGTGGCTATGGACTGCGTGGTGACGGCTATCGCCGCTCTAAGGATCCTGAACTGGCTCCCAGCTTGATGTACCAAATTGCCAAGGAAGAGTGTTTGGATATCATTAATCAGGGATGCAATACTTTAGGTTCTTTCAAAGAGAACTTCACCAAGCTTTGTGAGGATAACGTAACCGCAGGCGGTGAGAGCCTTTGGGAGATTCCTTTCTCTGAGGGTCGTGGACGTGTTCTTTACACATGGGGTGTAAAACACCAGGCTAAGGACCAGTATACACAACAGGCTCAAGGTGGTGTAAATGGACCTATCGCTACACTGTATTATGACTATGACGAGGACGATATCCGTCGTGATATCACTTGTGTACCCTATGAGTGGAGTAAGGAGCTCGTTAACGGAAAGGCTCATGTCCAGCTCCGTGCTCAGAACAAATGGTGCTTTGGAAAACTGCGTTACGAGTGGATGAAGCGTATCGTTACTTCTACGAATGACGATGGTGTCAACTGGCAGTATATGCGTCTTGCCGACGTTTACCTGATGGCTGCTGAGGCTGTCAATGAGTTGGATGGTCCTTCTGCTGCATGGCAGTATATGAAGCCTGTCCTCAGCCGTGTTCTTCCTGCTGCAAAGGTTTCTGCCCTGCAATCAGAGTATACAGCCAACAAGGCTGCTTTCTTCAAGGGTATTGTTGACCAACGTGGCTTTGAGTTTGCCGGTGAGGCTCTCCGTAAGTGTGACCTCGTCCGTTGGGGTAACATAGATGTCAAGATGGCTGAGGCTGTAGCTAAACTGCAGAATCTGCAGAAGCGTGAAGGTGTCTATGCCGGCTATCCTGATAAGGTATATATCAACAACTCTGAGGATAAAGACAAAATTGAGATATACGGTCTGAATAAGGGAGAGGATGACCCTGATGTCATAAAAGAACTCAAAGATGCCGGATGGGATTCCAAGAACTGGTTTGAAAGCACTAGTGGATATGTACTGACAGACGACTATATCAACGGTCTCTACGTGGTTACCCCCAGCACTCATTGTCTGTGGCCTATTTGGCAAACATTCATTGATGCCAGCAACAACATGCTGAACAATGACGGTATCTATGGTCAGCTGTCTGATTAATATTGAAATATAATAAGCATATACAAATGAAGACATTAAAAAATATATTAGGACTCGGTCTTGTAGCACTGACGCTCACCGCATGTAGCGACGTTGCTGACGAGATTACCGAACTGACACTTGGACGTAACTTGTCTCCTATTGACATCGAAGCCAAGAACGTCAATGAGACAACAGCCAACTTGCAATGGAAGGCTGTTGAAGGTGCTGTTTCATACAAAATTGAGGTATTTGCCAACGATAGTCTGACTTTTGCCGGAACACCTCAGCAGACACTCACCAGTGAGACCAACTCGATTGCTCTGAAAAACTTGGACTACGACACCAAATATTCGGCACGTGTTCAGGCTATCAGCTTAGATCCTTCACGAGATTCTAAATTCCATGGTGTTTTCTTTAGAACTAGTGCTAAGCAGTTCTTGAAGAATCCAAAAGAAGAAGATATCGCAGACCGTAGTGTAACACTCACTTGGGAAGCAGAAGAAGGATATGATGTTTCTACCATCGTTATTGGTAGTATCACTCATAAAATTACCGATGAAGAGAAGGCAGCTGGAAAAGCTACTGTTGAAGGATTAACCCCTGAGACCACATATACTGCTTATCTTTACTATAATGACAAACAGTGCGGTAATCGCTCATTCACGACTATCATGGATCTGAATGGCGCGACATTGGTACACAGCGGTGATGATTTTGTACAGATAGTAGCTGATGCCGAAGAGGGTGCTGTACTTGCGCTCTACGGTGGTAACTATGATATCCCTGCTGGTGGTGACAATGAAGGTCTTTCCACTTCTTTGAAGATTGAGAAGAGTATCACTATCAACGGTATCTTCCCAACCAACAAGCCAGTAATCACAGGCCGCTTTGAGTTGTATGGAAGTATCTCTGTAAGTATGTCTAACCTCGTACTGGATGGTCAGAACAATGCAACTACTGATCAGTTATTCAACCTGAAGGATGCCAATGCTCAAATGGGTACTATTACGGTTAAGAATTGTGAGATCAAAGGTCTGAAAGTGGTAGCAGGTGAAACCGTTTCTTACAAAGGTTACAACAAGGGTCTTTTCTATGGAAATGTTGCATGTTCTATAGAGAGCGTGACATTTGAAGATTGCTATTTCCATGACATTGAGACCGATGGTGGTGATTTCTTCGATATCCGTAAATCAATTATTGGTAAAGTAGTATTTAAGAATAATACTATTTACAATTGTGCTGCCAACCGTGACTTATTCCGTTATGATGACGTTTCTGGTGCAACAACAGAATTTATCTTCGAGAATAACACGATTGATAACGTAATTACGGAGGATGGTACAACACGCCGATTGCTCTACATTCGCACTCCAAATGGATCCATCATTTGGAAGAATAACCTTATAAGTAACACGAAGGCTGTATACACGAACCAGGCAAAGACACCAGTTCCCACATACGAGAACAATGCTTACTTCAACTGCACCAATGCAAGTATCTTTGATGATACTAATGATGCTGAGGCAAAAGTTTACTGGAAGGGAGACAAGAACGGTCAGAAGGTGGACGACCCGAAGTATGCTGATCCTGCAAATGGTGATTTCACCATCGGTAACGAAAGTGTGAAGAACCTTAAGGTAGGTGCTGAGAAATGGTATAAATAATCCATCCCCTACTCTATAACAACAATGGGCGGACACAACAATGTCCGCCCATTGGTTTTTTACAAAAATATTTGGAAGTTATCCGAAAAGAGCGTATCTTTGCGAAAACAAACTATTATGATGCATAAGATAATTTTAATGATGACCATTCTCTGTGGTTGTCTAAGCGCTACCGCAGAGAACTATCCTTACCGCAATGACTACCTGTGGCTGACAGTTCCCGATCATGCAGACTGGATTTACAAGACAGGTGAGAAAGCAAAGGTGGAGGTGACACTATGTAAATACGGCATTCCGCAGAACACCGAGATCAGTT
>JAEEGH010023349.1_pt1 | contig 12584 bp, 10 predicted proteins | sample 9134181 | NCBI WGS metagenome assembly JAEEGH01 (sample SAMN16246544, study PRJNA631951) | gut metagenome | biome: gut microbiome; feature: rumen; material: DP-attached | host: Bos | place: Iran: Karaj | collected 2018-10 | reverse complement strand
GGCCAGCGCGGCGGCAAGGACGGATGATCTCTTTTTGCTCACGAACAGTTTAAAATGTTCCAATGTTTTTACCTCCCTAATTCAAAAATGATGAACCGGGGCAGCCGTGGGAGTTTTTGAAAAAGAACAGATCACCCTCCTATCGGCATATACCCGATACTGATATTGATATCCTGTGCGTAGTTCCCGAAGGTCTTCCCGAAGATCGTAAGCCCTCCGACGTGTTCCGCGTCATCCTCCACGGCGAAACGGAATGTGATCTTGCTGGTGCTGGTCAGGTTGAATTCCCCGATCTTGACCTCCGAGATCTTGAGACCGTCGATGAAGGTGCCGTAGCGGTTGATGACCAAAAGCTTTAAGAGCCCGTATTGGTTCCAGATGCGATCCCACCAGTCCGGCGTGAAGATGCCGCGTACATCGGCGTAGTCCCCGGGCGATGTCCATTTGCCGAGATATGTGTCGTTAAGGTAGAAGCTGATGTCACTCGGCCAGTTGCTGTTACTCCCGGGCGCCTCGGAAGAGACCTCCGCGGAGATCATGATCTCGGTGATCTTCATATCCTGCGGGATAAAGTTCGGAAGATCGTATTCCACATACCCTTTGGTAAACCATAAAATGTCGGCGTTGAAGCGGTCCGGGTGCGAGAAGTACCGGGGGTCGTCCACTTCGCCAATGATGTCCTCCGGCGTAGAGAGCCCGCAAGTCGGGTAAACCTTGCAGCTGGAGTACTGTCCGACGCGAAGGGCTGCCTGGAAGAGGTTTTCCGCGGGATCCTTCTTTTCCAGGTCGATCAAAATCTTATCGACATGGACTGAGCAGATCTTCTGATTACCGTGGCTCGCTGTTTCATTAGATGTAGTGACGAGGCCGCAGGACTCCAGTTTCTTAATATGAGAAGTCAACGCGCCGTTGGTGATGTTCAAGCGGGAAGCGAGTTCATTCATATTCATTCCCTGTTCCGCGAGAAGAGTGCGAATGATCTCGATCCGGACTTCGGATCCGAGGGCTTTATAGAGTTCCAGCCCATCTTCTAAGTTCTCAATATGAAGCATGGTCTTTTCCTCCTTGATGTTTGAGATTCTAGTAAAATAATTTAGGTCAATGACCGTCCATATTTGTGCTTATATCATAAAACAACAAAGTAAAAAGGTCAATATTTATTTTAGTAAAATCTAAAATTATTTTACGAAAAATAAATGATGTGACATTTTCGTTGTGTTTTTGTCAGAAAGGAAAGAGGTTTAGTATAAAATCACTAAAACATGACGAGGCAATTTATAACATTTGATGAAAAGCTAAATTATTTCAAAAAAATCTAAAATAGTCCTTGACTTTGCATGTGCCTTCATTTATGATGCAGACATGAGGTCACGAACTTGCCTCAGAAACCGTAAACAGTTTTTCAAATATTGGGAGGAATGGATTATGAAGAAGAAACTTGTCGGTATGCTGCTTACCGGCGCGATGGCCGTAAGCATGCTCGCGGGTTGCGGCAACAACGGCGGAGCGGCTGCTCCGGCTGCAAACAATTCGGACGCTGCCGCGGATGCGGCTGCTGAAGCTGCTGTGGGTGAGGCTGTAGCAGATGCGCTCGTGGAAGAAGCAGTGGATGAGGCAGTGGATGAGGCTGTCGCGGAAGAAGCTGCAGAAGAAGTTGTGGAAGAAGCAGCGGAAGAAGTCGAAGCCGTTACCGATACCACCGGCCCGGAAGACGGAACACCGCTTGAGCTGTGGACATTCGTGGAACTCCACGGAACCTTCTATCGCGATATGTGCGATAAGTGGAACGAAGAGAACCCGGACAAGCCGATCCGCCTGACCACAGTTACCTATCCTTATGGTGATATGCATCAGAAGATGATCATGAGCTTACAGACCGGAACCGGCGCACCGGACATCTGCGACGTCGAAGTCGGACAGTTCCCGAACGTTGTGGCTTATGAAACAGCCGGCCTGGTACCGCTGAATGACTGGATCACTCCTTATAAAGATACGATGGTGCAGTCCAGACTGGATACCTACGCAGGAGCAGACGGAAACTACTACGGCGCTCCGTTCCATGTAGGCGCAACACTGATGTATTACAACCTTGGCGCGATGGAAGAAGCCGGACTTTCACAGGCAGACATCGATGCAGTTAAGACCTGGGATGACTGGGCAGCACTTGGTGAGAAATATCTTGCGGCGATCGGAAACGAAGAAGGCAAATACTGGACCTCTGTTGACACAGGCGGAACAGACTGGATCTGGCTCTCGATGTCAGAGCACGGCGAAGACTGGACCGGCGGTTTCGAAGGCCCGGCGAACGTACAGCTTGACAGTGTAAAGAAGATGCTGACCATGCAGCAGGGCTGGCTGGATTCCGGACTGGCGGAGATCTCTCCCGACGGACATGTTGACCTTGAAGCAGGCTTCCAGAACATCCTTGACCACAACATCGTCTCCTTCCCGAAGGCAGCATGGTACATGAGCCGTTTCCTGAACTACATGCCTGAAGAAGCCGGCAACTGGTATCTGACTCCCTGCCCGGTATTCAGCACAGACCAGAAGTGCTCAGTCGGTATCGGCGGTACCGGTACGGTTGTTTCCGCACAGTCTGCAAATCCGGATCTTGCTGCAGAATTCGTCTGCTGGGCAAAGATGGGTGAAGAAGGCGAGCAGTACATCTGGGATAACCTCGGATTTGACGTCTGCAACACCGCTCTCTGGAGCCAGGATTCATTCGCACATGACGATGCGAACCAGTACAATCAGTTCTTCCGCAACTATCCGTATGATGTTCTTGAAAGCATCAAGGACCAGATCGGCAAGATCTCTGTTGTAGCGATCAGCCCGACGATCAATGATTACTTCTGCACCACAACGGCCAATGAAGTGCTTGAGATGGGTATGGATGTAGACGAAGCTCTGCAGGAACTGCAGGATGCGGTTGATCTGGAACAGTAAAAAGTTTGAAGAAGCCATAAAAGCTTGATCTTCATAGGGGCTGTCGATACGCAAGGCAGCCCCTTATGTATAGGCTCTGGGAAAAGAAGTTACTGTTTATTGCCGAATTGCGCACCCGCTGCACAATTACGGCCCAATGAGGTAGTGGCAGTAACAGTAACAAAAAGAGGGGTGAAACAGTGGAGAAGAAAAAAAATATCTTTTCAAGATTCTTATATTCGCAAAAGGGAGCTCCCTTCATTTTTGTGCTTCCTTTTATCCTTACCTTCTGTATCTTCTGGATCTATCCGATGCTCAGTACGGTCACCATGAGTTTCCAGAACATCAAACCGACCGGAGCAGAGTGGGTAGGTGTTGAGAATTACGCAAAACTATTAAAAGACAATGTCTTTCATCAGGCAGTCGGTAATTCCATGTTATACATGGTACTGACTCTGGTTCTTCTGATCCCGTTCCCGATGTTATGGGCGGTGCTTATTGACAGCAATCTGGTCAAGGCAAAGGGCGTCTGGAAGGCGATCATGTATATACCGGCGCTGACCTCCGTCGTGATCTCGGGTACCTTGTTCCGGCTTATGTTTTCCGAGTACAAGACCGGGTTGATGAACCAGATCATGTCGTTCTTTGGCCATGATTCCGTCAAATGGCTGAAGATGTATCCGACAGCATACTTTGCGCTTTTGCTTTTGTGCTGCTGGAGATGGACGGGTGTAAATACTTTGTACTTCATGTCCGGTTTGAAAAATATCGACACTGCGCTTTATGAATCGGCAGATATCGACGGGGCGACACCCTGGCAGAAATTCCGCTATGTGACGATCCCGCTCTTAAAACCAACGATCATCTATGTGTTGACGATCTCTGTGTACGCAGGTTTGGCCATGTTCCTCGAGAGCTTCATGTTATGGGCCGGCAACTCATCGCCCAATAATATCGGCTTAACCATTGTGGGTTACCTCTATAAACGAGGGATAGAAAAGAATCAGATGGGGTACGCGTCAGCCGTGGGGCTTGTGCTCCTGGTGGTTGCACTCGGTATCAATATGGTGCAGCTCATTGCCACGGGAACATTCAAGAAGGAGGAGGAAAAGTAGATGGCCGGCACAGCAAAGCAGGCAGCGCCTGCAAAGGTATATCATCGTAAAAAAATCGGCGGAAAAAAGCGTACTGTCCTTTCTATCGTGGCAACCGCTTTCTTCGCACTCTTATCCGCGCTGATCGCTTTTCCGCTTCTGGCAGGATTTCTGGCTTCGTTTCGGCCGGGGCGTGACCTGATCCGAAAAGGCCTTTCCATTGACCTGGATCCTTCGACGATGAGCCTCGATAACTACATTTATCTTTTCGGCGGAAACGGCGGAAAAGAGGACTCGGCGAAGTACTTCATGTGGTTTAAGAACAGCCTCCTGCTGACATTGATCACAGTGGTCGGAACCTTACTCATCTGTTACTTTGTGGCGTACGGGCTTTCGATGTATAACTTCAGAATGAAGAACCTCCTGTTCTTCCTCGTCATCGCCACAATGATGGTACCGTTTGAAATACTGATGCTGCCACTTTATCAGGAAGTCATCAATCTGAAGCTTATCGACACGACCTGGGGCGTGATCCTGCCCGGCCTGTGCGCGCCCGGAACGATCTTTTTCTTCCGACAGTACATGCAGGGTTTGCCAAAAGAACTATTGGATGCCGGCCGTATCGACGGGGCTAACGAGTATCGGATCTGCGTGCAGATCATGATGCCGATCACAAAGCCGGCGTTCGCTTCCATGGCCATCCTTTGTGCCATGGGTGCATGGAATAACCTGTTGTGGCCCATGCTGGTGTATCGTTCCAGTAACAAGTTTACACTGCCGATCGGTTTGAATACGCTTCTTACTCCTTATGGGAATAACTATGATGTGCTCATCGCCGGATCCATGTTCTCCATCATTCCGGTTCTGGTGGTCTTCCTGATCTTCCAGAAATACCTGATCGATGGTATGACGGCAGGGGCTGTCAAAGGATAGGAAGGGATGGCTATGGATAACAGATTGGAATACAACAAACCTTGGATCCTACAGCGCGCTGATCCTTATGTATACCTCCATACAGACGGAAATTATTATTTCACAGCCTCGGTTCCCGCCTATGACGGGATCCGGCTGCGGCGCGCTTCATCACTGGCCGCTTTGCCGGAAGCTGAGGAGAAGGAGATCTGGCATAAACACGGATCCGGTATCGAAAGCAAACATATCTGGGCCCCGGAGCTGCATTACCTGGATGGAAAATGGTACATCTATTTCGCGGCGGGAGAGGAAGAGGATATCTGGAAGATCCGGCCCTATGTTTTGGAATGCGAGGATCAGGATCCGATTGAAGGCACGTGGAAGGAGCTTGGCAAAATGCAGAGGGCTAAAGAGGACGAGTTTTCTTTTGAAGCGTTTTCTCTGGATGCCACGGTCTTTGAAAACAAAGGAAAAAGATACTTTGTATGGGCGGAAAAGACAGGCGTCGGCAAGCAGATCAGCAATCTCTACATCGCTGAAATGGAGACGCCGAACCGCTTAAAAACCGTACAGGTCATGCTGACAACGCCGGATTATGCGTGGGAAAGAGTGGGCTTTTGGGTGAATGAAGGCCCGGCCGTTCTCCACAGCAAAGGAAAGATCTATCTTACCTATTCCGCGAGCGAGACCGGTACACCCTACTGTATGGGGATGCTGACGGCGGACGAAAACAGCGATCTTTTGGATCCGGCATCCTGGACCAAGGAACGGATGCCCGTCCTGGCAACGGATGAGAAAAAGGAGATCTACGGTCCCGGGCATAACTCGTTTACTGTAGATGAGGAAGGAAATGTGATCCTCGTCTATCATGCAAGAAAGGAAAGCCATATCGAGGGCGATCCTTTGTACAACCCGAACCGCCATGCCCAGCTGATGAAGGTGAAGTTCACCGAAAGCGGGCGGCCTGTTTTTTCATATGAGGAATGAAAGTGACGAAAAAAGATGAAGAATAGGACGAAAAAAACGGGAGAATTAATGGCAGGATTTTTAGCGGCATTTGCCCTTATCGGCGGCTGCGGAAACCAGGCGGCGTCTCTTCCCGCGGAACTGCCGGGGGAAGAGATCAAAACCGGTGCCTTCAGCGCAAACGCGTCGCTCCATGACCCATTTATCATTGAAGGGGAGGATGGCCTTTTCTACTGCTATGGCTCCCATATGACAGCCGCGACTACTGCGGATCTGAAGACCTTCAAGATGTGGGGCGACGGAGTAAAGGAAAATAACCCGATCTACGACAATCTGATCGAAGAACCCTTTGACGCGTTTGCCTTTGTCGGAAAGAACAGCGACAAATGGTATTCGGTGTGGGCGCCCAGCGTGATCTATAACGAGACGACGAAGGAATATGTGATGTATTTCTGCACAACATCTTCCTACATCATGTCTGACTTATGTTACGCTACCAGTAAAGAGATCGGCGGGCCGTATCACTATCAGGGAACGGTTCTTTATTCCGGTTTCACCAAGCCCAACGCGCCGAAGACAAATTATTACGAGATCATGGGAGAGGACAAGATGGTCCGGGAACGCTATATCAACGTGGCCGGATTTAATAATCAGTACTATCCCAATGCCATTGACCCGGCGATGTTCTATGACAAGGACAAGAGGTTATGGATGGTCTACGGTTCCTGGTCCGGCGGGATCTTCCTTTTGGAACTGGATCCGAATACAAACGAACCGATCCATCCGGAAACAGATGATGAAAACGAAGTAGACAGATATTTCGGAAAGCGCCTGGTGGGCGGATTCCACCATGCGATCGAAGGCCCGTACATCCACTATGATGAGGGCAGCGGTTATTACTATCTCTTCCTGTCCTACGGGCAGCTGCAGCAGATGGGTGGCTATCAGATCAGGGTGTTTCGGAGCAATAAACCCGACGGCGTCTACACGGATGCTTCGGGCAGCACGCTTGGGATCAACGGGGACCTTAATCATTTTGAGGATTACGGGACAAAGCTGATGGGGAATTACTCGCTCCCGTCACTGGCGCAGACCTATATGGCCCCCGGCGGGCAATCCACCTTCGTGTCCGATAATAAACTATATATCGTTTATCACCAGCGGTTTAAGAAGATGGATGAATACCATGAGCCGCGGGTACACCAGATGGCGATCAATAAGGAAGGATGGCCCTGCATCTTCCCCTTCGCTACAAACGGGGAAACGCTTTCGGAAACAGGGTATCGGAAAGGCGATCTTGACGGTACGGTTTATCTTTTAGACCACGGCCTGGCGATCGACGCAAAGGTGAATGAGGCAGTGGAGTGTGAGTTCGCGGACGGGCAGATCAAAGGCGGCCTTACCGGCACTTATACGATCGAAGAAGGAACGAATTTTGCGGATATTACCATTGACAATGTGACTTACCACGGCGTCCTCGTGGAAATGATCGATGAGGCAGGAAATAATACCTTCTGTTTCAGCGGGATCGGGGATAATAACCACTCGTTATGGGGAGTGAAATATTTGCAAAACAGGGATGAGGCATAACGAAGGCTTCTGTATTGCTTTAGGGGGGTAAAAAAGTGGCAAAATTTTTCAGTTATGAAGGTAGATTTTCACAGGTCATCAACAAGGCCGTAGATATAGTGGTCATCAGCTTTTTATGGCTGCTCTGCTGCCTGCCGGTGTTTACGGTCGGCGCTTCCACAACGGCGTTGTTCACTGCAGTCCGCCAGGTGCTGCGGGAGAACAGGGGCTACAGCTTCCGGAATTTCTTTGCGGCCTTCAAGTCGAACTTTAAGCAGTCCACAGGGATCTGGATGATCTTTTTTGCCATCCTGTTCGTGCTGACTGCCGACCGGCTGATTTTGGTCAATATGTTTTTACCCACCGGCTCCTGGATCGGCTCTCTTCATATCGTATTTACGATCCTGACCTTCTATGTGGCTGTCTGGGCGGTTTACACCTTTGCCTATGCCGCGCGGTTCGAGCAGGACTGGAAGGGCGTGATGAAAAACGGCGCCATTCTTTCCATCGTCTGCTTACCCTGGTCACTTCTCATGGCCGTCATGCTGAGCCTTGGCGTATGGGTCGTTGTCAATATCTCTCCGATCTATACCTTCATATTCCCGGCGGCCTATGCCTGGATCTTTTCGATCATACTGGAAAGGGTGTTCCGCCGCATCATGACGGAAGAAGACCGGGAGAAGGTAGAAGAAGAGGATAAACTGAATAAGTAAGACCCGGATGATTGCACTTTTTTTGCGCAGGGCCTACAATGGGGGAAACACGTTGACCGGCGTTTCTACAGGGGATCGTGATGGAAGAGAATACCCGAAGAATCTGTAAGCGGTGCCTGCTCCGGGATCTGGCGGAAGAGGACCAAAAGGACCTTTCGAAATATCTTGCAGCGATCAAAGAGCCGGATCGGGCGCCGGAAAAACAATATGAAGAACGGCTCTTAGTCTGCCGCGAATGCGACCTCCTGACGGAGGCGACCTGCCTTGCCTGCGGCTGTTATGTGGAGATCCGCGCGTATGCGAAGGCGGCACGATGCCCGAAAAAGAAGTGGTGAACTATGAGGAAGGAAGGCCTGTTTTCGTTATGAATGAAACAAGAACATTTCCGATTCGGTTGAGTAAGATCCGGATCGATGACCGGTTTTTTAACCGCTATACGAAGCTTGTCACAAAAGAGATCATTCCCTATCAGTGGAAGGTCCTAAACGACCTCGAACCGGAGGCGGAGAAGAGCCGCTGCATCGCGAATTACAGGATCGCGGCGGGAGAAGAGGAAGGGGAGTTTTACGGCTTTGTTTTTCAGGATTCCGACCTCGCGAAATGGCTAGAAGCCGTGGCGTATTCCCTGTCTTATGAGGATAATCCGGAACTGAAAAAGACAGCGGATGAAGCGATTGCCCTTGTGGAAAGGGCGCAGCAGAAGGATGGCTATTTAAACACATATTTTACGGTCAAGGAACCCGGGAAACAGTTCACGAATCTGAGAGAAGGGCATGAATTATATTGCGCCGGCCATATGATGGAAGCGGCGGTAGCTTATTATGAAGTCACGGGAGAGGATAAACTGCTGAAGATCATGGAGAAAATGGCGGATCTGATCGTCAAAACCTTCCATGAAGATAAGTATAAAACAGCGGCGCCGGGGCATCAGGAGATCGAGATCGGCCTGGTCAAAATGTACCGCGTGACGAAAAAGAAAGAATACCTCGATATGGCAAAGGCCTTTATCGACCGCAGGGGGACGGAGCCGAATTACCTTGTTCACGAGCATGAAGATCCGGGATGGACAGATGTGTTTCATAATCCGGATCCGTTTTTTCCCGACTATTCACAGTGCGATGAACCGGTGAGGCAGCAGAAAACGGCGCGCGGCCATGCGGTGCGGGAAGTGTATATGCTATGCGCGATGGCGGACCTTGCGTTTTACTACCGGGACGAGGAGTTATTTGACGCCTGTGAGACACTTTATGACGATATCGTAAACCGCCAGATGTATCTGACCGGCGGGATCGGTTCGAGCGGGCTGTATGAGCGCTTCACCGTGGATTATGACCTGCCCAATGACAGGAATTATTCCGAGACCTGCGCTTCGATAGGGCTTGCGCTTTTCTGCCGCAGGATGGCGGAGATCACGGGAGATACGAAGTACATAGAAACGATGGAAACGGCGCTTTATAATACCGTTCTCAGCGGCATCGGCCTTGACGGAAAAAGCTTTTTCTACGTGAACCCGATGGAAGTGGAGCCGTCGCATTGCCTGCCGCACAGTTCGCTCCAGCACGTGAAGAGCGTGCGCCAGAAATGGTTCGGCTGCGCCTGCTGCCCGCCGAATATCGCGAGAACGCTGGCGTCGCTCGGAGAGTATGTTTGTTTTACGAAGGAAAATGAAGTCTATCTGAACCTTTTTCTCGGCTGCTCATTTTCCGTGGAATTTGAAGGGAAAAAAGTGGACTTTACCGTGGAAACGGATATGCCTTACCGCGGCAGGACGCGTATTCATGTAAACAATCCCGAAAACGCAAACGGGACGTTGTTCCTTCGGATCCCGTCTTATGCAAAAAAGGCAGAGCTTACGGACGGAGAAAATGTGGTTACTTTGAACCCCCAAAAAGGGTATCAGAAGATCGAGATCAAAGAGAAAGAGCATGACCTTTCTCTGCAGTTTAAGATGCCGGCGGAATACATCTATGCGGATCCGAATGTGAGCGCAAATGTCGGCCGTGTGGCGGTGAAAAAAGGGCCGCTTGTTTACTGTATGGAAGAAGCGGATAACGGAACCGGCCTGTCCCGGTTTTTCGTAGATACGAGGATCTCGATCGTGGAGGACTATGACGAGGATCTTTTCGGCGGCACCATGGTGATCACGCTGGCAGGGGAGAAGCTGATGCCGTATGAAGAAGAGGGTTCTTTATACAGAACCGAAATGCCGCGGCGGAAAAACGCCGAGGCCAGGCTGATCCCGTACTGCCTGTGGGGGAACCGCAGGACCGGCGAAATGCTGGTCTGGATCCGGACAAATTTTTAAGGTGTGATCGGACAAATGGTCGGTGCGTGCTGCGGTCATTTATGATATGATGTGTGAAGATATTTTTTTGTAATAATTTTTTAACGGAGGGAGAAAAAATGGCGAAGCTGGTGATCAACGAAAACAAAAAAATGGGGAGGATCGAGCCGGAGATCTACGGACATTTTTCGGAGCATCTCGGAAGATGCATCTACGAAGGCCTGTATGTCGGCGAGAATTCAACCATTGCCAACGTGAACGGGATGCGTACGGATGTCGTGGAGGCTCTGAAGGAGATCCAGGTGCCTGTGCTCCGGTGGCCGGGCGGCTGCTTTGCAGACGAATATCACTGGAAAGACGGGATCGGCGAAAAGAGCACCCGTAAAAAGATGATCAATACGCATTGGGGCGGCGTTGTGGAAGACAACAGCTTTGGTACGCATGAATTTATGGAATTATGCCGCCAGATCGGCTGCAAGACCTACATCAACGGAAATGTCGGCAGCGGAACGGTACAGGAAATGTCGGAATGGGTCGAATACATGACCTTTAACGGCGTGTCTCCGATGGCGGATCTTCGGAAGGCGAACGGCCATGAAGAACCCTGGAAGGTGGACTATTTCGGTGTCGGAAACGAGAACTGGGGCTGCGGCGGAAACATGATGCCTGAGTACTACGCAAATCTGTATCGGAGATATCAGACCTATGTGCGTCAGTATGATGAGAAGAACCCGATCAAGAAGGTTTGCTGCGGTTCCAATGATAACGATCTTCGCTGGACCGAAGACGTATTGAGGACCTGCTTCGATCATGCACAGCCGCAATTCCACGGCTTCATGGATCTGCTGTCGCTTCATTACTATGTCTTCCCCGAAGGCTGGGATATCAAGGGCAGCGCTACGGATTATACGGACGAACAGTGGTACAAGACCCTGAACAAAGCGTATTTGATGAACGACCTTGTGGAGCATCACGGCACCATCATGGACAAGTACGATCCCGAAAAGAAGATCGGAATGTCTGTGGACGAATGGGGCACCTGGTTCACAGTCGAACCGGGAACAAATCCGGGCTTCTTATACCAGCAGAGCACGGTCCGCGACGCGCTTGTGGCCGGCATCACCTTAAACATCTTCAACAAGCACTGCGACCGCGTGAAGATGGCCTGCATCGCCCAGATGGTGAACGTGCTTCAGGCCGTGATCCTGACCGAAGGCGAAAAGATGCTGAAGACACCGACCTGGCATGTGTTCCATATGTTCCGTTATCATCAGGGAGCAGAACTTCTCGAAAGCAGCCTTTCCGGTTGCAGCACGACAGGTCCCGACGACTGGCAGGTACCGGAGATCACCGAATCCGTATCCGAGAAGGACGGCGTCATCACGATCACGCTCAACAATCTTTCGCTCACCGATGATCAGGAGCTCACGATCCAGTTTGCGGAGGACAAGGCGTATGAAGTTACTGAGGCCACGATCCTGACAAACTCCGACGTGCACACGGTCAATACCTTCGATGCGCCGGATACCGTGAAGGAAGAAGCGTTTAACGGCTATGAAGCAGCGGGGCGCACCATGAAGGTGAAGCTTCCGAAGGCGTCTGTAGTGCTTCTTCGGGTAAAATAATCACAGCAGGTTTTTTGCTATGAGCAACGAGGTCGTTACAATAGAATGAAAAAACTTGGCGGGATCACTGCCATCGCCCTTTCCTTATGCGCGGCGGTGGCGGTGATCTTTCTTATTATCCAACGTACACATGAGGGCTCTTCGGGAGCTTCGGCAGGCGCAGCCGGGGATACGGAAGCCGGATTGTTTCCGGCCACGGAACCGGTTTTTGAGCAGCCGGTGCTGGCGTCCGATAAATTCAAAGAGGCGCAGGAGGAAGAGAAGATGGAGGAGAAGGAACCGTTGACGGAAGGGAGTACTGAGGAAGATATTTCCGGGGCCTCAGCTGATGTCGTTTCGGGAAGCGAGGCGAAGGAAACCGGATCAGAGGAAACGAATTCGGAGGAAGAAACCGAGATCCCTGACGGCGAGACGCCGCAGCCGGCGGATCAGTACATGCTCTGCATCGACCCGGGCCATTACGGCGGTGCGAACGCGGTCACGGGCAACGGGTCTT
>JAEEGH010023345.1_pt1 | contig 12585 bp, 8 predicted proteins | sample 9134181 | NCBI WGS metagenome assembly JAEEGH01 (sample SAMN16246544, study PRJNA631951) | gut metagenome | biome: gut microbiome; feature: rumen; material: DP-attached | host: Bos | place: Iran: Karaj | collected 2018-10 | reverse complement strand
CGGAGAGAGGGGGATTCGAACCCCCGATACGCTTTTGACGTATACACGCTTTCCAGGCGTGCCTCTTAAGCCACTCGAGCATCTCTCCATTTACAATCTACCATGTACAATGTACCATTTTCATTTGTACATTTCTTCATTTACCAGTAAACATACGGCCTTACTGCGCCTGCAAATTGTACATTGGAACTTGCTTTAACTTGATGAGCTCCAGCGAATAAATGGTACATGGTACATAAACTAGGTGCAAAGATATAGAAAAAAAATGTAATCTCCAAATTTTTCCGAAAATTAAAGCGGAGAAAAGAAGAAGGCCCGCACATTGATTTGTACGAGCCTTCTTTTATCGTTATATAAAATCTATTAGCTTAGAAGAACTTTCCACGAAGAGAAACCTTGAGTACAGGATATATTGAGAAGAAATCCATAACATCCTGCATTTTTGTATCTGTTGTAAGATTATATTCGCTATATTTGCTGATAGGTTCACATTCATTATCGCCCTTATAAAGCTTAATCTTGCCATTAAACTGACAACCAAGCTCTACGCGGAAACCAAGATTGTTCTTTGGAACAAGACGACCATAACCAAGTCCAACGTATGGACGCACGCTATTCACACGTGCAGAAGCGTCAGCCTTATTACCATCAAGACGAAGCATATACTTACCTGCACGAACAAACTTCTGCTTATCAGGTTCACCCTTAGATGAATTCAAAGTTCCCTCAAGTGAAGCTATTTCCTTACCTGCGAAAGAAACACCTACAGCAACAAACAAATCAGAAGCAAAACCCTCATTTGTAGCAAATGGATAAACACTACCCTTGAAATCAAGAGTTGCACGGTTTACCTTTGCCTTGATATCCATATTACCTGCTTCAACCCTTTTTTTCTTTACTTCATCAAGAGTAAATGCATCACCATTCTCTGTACGAGCAAATCCTGGAGCCCAGTTTACACCAAACTCCAACTCTGCATACTGAGTCATGTCAGTAGCGATACTAGCATTAAAGCCCTCTGTACCGAAGCCAACACCCCAACCAAGATGATTACCAATACCTGTTTCCTCCTGAGCCATAACAGAAGTGAGCGACATAAACATCGCCAAACCTGAAATAATTAATTTCTTCATAATAATTGTAATGTTTTACACTAGATTTCTAGTGCATATCTAAATTAGTGATTAAAAATCATCGGCAAAAAAGTATTCTTACTTTATCCGAGTGCAAAAGTACAGCAAAAAAACAAAATATACAAATTTTCATACTATTTTTTTTACATTATAAATACAAAATGCTGTTAATTCATAGAAAAATGCAATCATTCCTTTGCAAACTATGCAAATTAAGCAACAACAAATTCTTCGATTTTACGGATACTCTCTCTACCTCATTTCCTTAAAGTTCTATACAAGTCCGTAGTAAGTCCGATGTAAATCCGTTCTTACTCCTAACCAAACTCGATGAAGGTCCGTTCTAAGAGCGAACAAAAATGGGAGGTTCATCGAGTTTGGTTCGGAGGATCAACGGATTTACACTTTATTTATTGGCATTTATGGTATATTTTTCCATCTGTGCATAAAAAATCTTGCAAAAATCATCCGTAATACAGAAAATTTTTGTAATTTTGCCCTCGCTAGTCAAAGCAATCTGTGGGGTTCTTTTATTTTATGCCATTACTAAGATACTAAAGTTTTCCCTAATTGCCAGATTTCAACTATTTACATTTAGTCAAACCCACGTTAAATTAACCTATAATTAAAACAAAATGAGACAAACTATTATTACATTGTGTTTGCTGCTTACCGCTATAGGCGGTTGGGCACAAAAAGTGTGGAACACTACGACATCGTTCTGCGACAACGACATCTTGAGCCTCACAGCACAGGATGTGGAGTTCAAGCAAGACGAGACAATCCTCCACCTACGTCAGCAGAATGGACCAGGTTCATGGATTTGCTTCCCAAAGAGCACCGTGCTCAAGGATCAGAACGGCAAGATTTACGCCATCAAGAGTGGAAAGCCGACACGAGGTTATGAGACGGAATGCATACTGGATGAGCGGACAACCGTTCCTGAGAACGGTATTCTGAACCTCGCACTCCACTTTGAGCCAGTTCCAGAAACTACAGAGCGTTTCCATGTATATACAGGTTACAACTTTTACGGATTCCGTATCTGGAACATCCAAGAGCCAAAGACAATGGAAATCTCACTCTTCAACTCAAACTGGCGCAACGAGCAGGGCGACTGGGTGCTCGGTCTCTATGACTCAGGTGCAGTATATGGCGGTAAGGCATACTCATACGCAGAGAAGAGCGACAAGAAGATTGTGCTCAGCAACGGCAGCGACAAACTCACTATTGCCATCGGCAAGGAGAAGGCTGGCAAGCGCCAGTTTACCATAAATGGCGAGAAGATGACTCTCGAGTGCTTCGGTGCAACAATTCCAGCCTACCCTACCGAGGACAATACCGCCTTCAACACAGATTTGAAGAAGGGCGAGGTAGTTATTTCGGGTTGGATAAAGGACTTCCCTAAGGAGATTCCTGAAGAAGGCACGAAATATGGTGTCTCTATCAAGGTCATGGACCATTTGACCGGTGAACTTGCAGATTACAACGATGCTACAATAGACGAGGAAGGCCGTTTCTCTATCAAGGTAAAGGTTACCGGCACCCAATGCATCATATATCATGAGGTCGCAAACAATGCGCTTGTATATGAGACAAGAATGTTTGCAGAGCCTGGTAAGAATTATTTCGTGATGCACAACTGGAACACCAACAAGTGTCTGTTCATGGGTGATGATGCCCGTCTGCAGAATGAGTTCCAGGCATTTCCTTGCAAATTCGAATGGAAGACATCCAACTTTACTGACGATATGAAGAAGTCATTCGACAGCATAATGGTGAAATACAATGACTACATCGCCAAATACCCAACTCTCAGCAAGCGCTATCGTGACTACATCCTCCTGGAAGCACAGTTGAGGGCTGCAGACAATCTAATCCAGGCACCAGATATGGTTGAGGGAGCAAAGCTTGCCGACCAGATTATCAAAATCAATCCTTCCTTGCCAATATCACTCAGCCAGACTCTTCAGGATTACCTGTACAACAAATTCTCAATCGTCTACTCACAAGAAAGAGGAAAATATCGTTTCAGTCCGGAAGCTCTACTTACCCTCGAGAAGGAAGGCAAGTTGAGTCTCAGCGACAACGACCATGATTTGATTAAGAGATGGCAGAAAAGAAACGAGATAATGAAGCAAGTAAACCAGTGCAAGACTCAGGAGGAAGCCATGAAGATTTACGAGGAATCAAAGAAGGTGATCTCTGATGAAGAGCTGCAGGCAATATCTAACAGACAGGATATCATGCAGGTGTTTTCTGAGTGGACACCTAACCCAAATCAGATGCTCCTGAATATTATCGACTCCCTATTCACCGACCAGCCGACACGCGACTACTGTCGTGCACTCCGATTCGCTCGTGAACTTGCCTATAGTAAGTCTTTCCCAGAGAATGCTGCCATATTCTATAACAGTATCAAGAGCACCGACATCAAGCAGATGATTGACGACCTCAATAACTACTATAAAGAAGAGGCTAAGAAGAACGAAGATGTGGCGAAGAAGGTCATCGCACCAGCCTCTAACGTAGCAGGTCTCACAGACGGAAAGGCAATCATCGACAAGATGATAGAGCCATATAAGGGCAAGATCGTGTATATGGATGTATGGGGCACTTGGTGTCAGCCTTGCATTAATGCAATCAAGTCATCACCTTCTCTTAAGGAGGCAGTAAAAGATTACGACATCGTATATCTCTACTTCGCCCTCTCTTCGGAGGATGCTGCCTGGAAAGGTGCAATTGTGGAATATGGCCTCACAAAACCTAATTATGTGCACTACAACCTGCCTGAGGAGCAGCAGAAAGCCGTAACCGACTATCTTAAGCTTGACGGCGTTCCATTCTACATGCTCTTCGACAAGAATGGCAATATGGAGCCTCTTGACCGCGGTCACATAGGCGACATCGACGGTTTCAAGAAGAAGATTGAGGAAATCAGCAAGAAGTAACTATAACACAAAACCACCCGGATGATTTGTCCGGGTGGTTTCGTTTATTCTGGAAAGTACACAGGTATTTTCTTGGGATAACAGATATTACTTAGCCTCCTTAAACAGATTTGGGAGGAATCTGTAATAGAGGAGGTGACGCCATGTTGACCAGTCGTGACCGCCATGTCCGCCAGCATAGTATTCATGCTTGATATTGCGGGCTTTCAGAGCATCGATGAATCCCTTGACACGAACATTGAAGAAACCAGACTGTTCTTCGGTACCCTGTCCAACGAAGAGGTAGTCGATCTTGTCGTTCACATTAGGAGTGTTCATGAATACAGGCATAGTCTTTGCGGGATCTGCATCGCCTGCACTGAGAACACCGAAGTTTGCAAACAGATCGAGGTTCTTCTCAAGTCCGCTGAACATAGTATGGCGACCTCCCATTGACAGTCCTGAGATGGCACGTCCGTGTGGATTGGCTATGGTGTTGTAGTGGCTGTCCACGAAAGGTACGATGACCTCGCGCAACTCACGCGCCATTATATCGAATGTGAGGTCGGCATGCTTCGGATGGTTGCGGTGCACAACCTGATTGTTGATGATTGCAATAATCATCGGTTTTGCCTTTCCTTCTGCAAGGAGGTTATCCATGATGAAATTCACACGACCATCGTACATCCAGTTGGATGGCAACTCGCCACTACCTCCCATAAGATAGAGCACAGGGTACTTCTTATTCGGATCAAACATAGGAGGAGTGTAAACATACATGTCACGCTCACCACCTGTCACCGAACTTGTGTAGATGTGGCGTGTGATAGAACCATGAGGCACAGGTTTGGCATCATACCACTGAGGACCATCTCCATGAATGATGAGTTCGCTGTAGGGAGGCATTGCTGTGAAGGCTGCATAGGTATTGTTTGGGTCTGCCATGCTCACGCCATCAATGATGATGTTGTACTGATACATATCCACCGGCAGCGGACCAATCTTAAGTGTCCAGATGCCGTCGTCGCCCTTTGTGAACGGTAGCGGATTTCTTTGGTGCATAACTGTAAGCATTGCACCAGACAACTTGACCTCACTCGCCTGTGGTGCCTTGATGCGGAAGATAACGGTATGGTCATCGTTCACCTGTGGAGAGTTGAGCGAGGCACTAAAAGGCACAAGTCCCTCGGTATCTTTCTGCGGGTTGTAACTGAGATTGACATTTGATTGTTGGGCATTGGCTACGCCACACATCGTGAGCGCAATAGCCATCATCTGAATTTTCTTAAACATTTATACGAAGTTTAGGTTTGATGGTATGTAGGTCCTCCATATAGCAAGGAGGATTCTGCACACCTATATTTATTAAGTATGTGTGCAAAATTACATTTTTTTCTTCTAATTACAATGATTCTATTGCCAACATACACTATTTTTACGCTTTTTTAATAACTGTCAAGTGTAAAAAAGCAAAAGCAAATGAAATATGGTTGTAGCCTATTTTGGGGGCGCATCAAAATGAATAGAATGCAAGAAAACACCTTAAAAGTTTTTCTTCCGTTGTAGTTCCTATGTAAGTCCGTACCAAAGTCGGTGCAAAGTCGGTGCAAAGTCGGTGGAGAAGCGGAGGAAGAGCGGACTTATAGCGAAGGAGAAACGGAGGAGAAGCGGATTAAAAGCGAAAGCGCTCGGACTTCACAGTTCGGGCGCTTTCTTCATGACTAATAATCTACTTAATACAATACACAATACTTATTTATTTTTTACCATTAACCATTTATAAATGGTTAATGGTACATGAATTTACATCGGAATATTTCCGTGCTTCTTCGGAGGATTGCTCTGGTTCTTGTTACGAGTCATCTCGAGAGCCTGAATGAGACGGATACGAGTGTCACAAGGCTGGATAATCTCGTCAATATAACCGAGCTGTGCTGCTGGAAGCGGATTAGCAAACTTCTCCCTGTACTCCTCAATCTTCTGGGCACGTTCCTCTGGAGTAGCCTTACGATAGAGAATGTTACAAGCACCTTCTGCACCCATAACGGCAATCTCAGCCGTTGGATATGCGAGGTTCACATCAGCACCTATGCACTTTGAGTTCATAACGATATATGCGCCTCCGTATGCCTTACGTGTGATGAGAGTAATCTTTGGAACGGTAGCCTCAGCAAAGGCATACACAATCTTCGCTCCATGGCGGATAATACCGTTATGCTCCTGCTTAACGCCTGGGAGGAAGCCTGGAACATCCTCAACAGCAATAAGAGGGATGTTGAAGCAATCGCAGAAGCGAATGAAACGGGCTGCCTTGTCGGATGCATCGATATCAAGAGCACCAGCAAGATAGTTTGGCTGGTTTGCCACGAAACCTACCGTACGACCTGCTATACGTCCGAAACCTACGACGATATTCTTAGCGAACTCCGACTGAACCTCGAAGAAGTACTGCTGGTCGCAGACAGGCTCGATGATGTCGTGGATGTCGTAAGGCATATTTGGGTCGGTAGGAACCACGTTGTCAAGCTCGTGACATACACGTGTAACCTCGTCTGTAATAGAGCGGATAGGAGCATCCTCCATATTGTTTGAAGGGATGAATCCGATAAGCTCACGAATCGTCATGAGAGTCTCCTCATCATCATTACAGATGAAATGGCTTACACCACTTACTGAGTTATGAGTCATGGCTCCACCAAGGGTTTCCTTATCCACGTCCTCGTTTGTAACAGCCTTAACAACGTTAGGACCGGTAACGAACATCTGGCTCTGTCCCTTCACCATAAGGATGAAGTCGGTAAGTGCTGGTGAATAGCAAGAACCACCTGCACAAGGACCCATGATTGCGCTAATCTGAGGAATCACACCACTAGCCATCACGTTACGACGGAAGATATGTGCGAAGCCTGTAAGCGACTCCACGCCTTCCTGAATTCGTGCACCACCAGAGTCGTTAAGACCGATGATTGGAGCACCATTCTTGAGTGCGAGATCCTGTACCTTAGCAATCTTCTGAGCGTTAGCTGCTGAAAGTGAGCCTCCGAGCACGCTAAAGTCAAAAGCATATACGAAAACGATACGACCGTCAATCTTTCCGTAGCCGGAAATGACACCATCGCCCTCAAAGCGCTTCTGGTCCATTCCGAAATCGTTGCAACGATGAACTACGTGCTTGTCCATCTCGACAAATGTACCCTTGTCGAGCAGGGTTTCTATTCTCTCTCTTGCTGTAAGTTTATTTTGCATTTTCTACCTCCAGTTTAATAAGAACCTGTTCTGCGCGAACTGTATCACCCTCAGCTATGAGGACATCCTTGATCTTACAGTCAGATGCCACCTTATAGTTTGACTGCATCTTCATAGCCTCCATCGTGAAGAGCGTATCGCCAGCCTTCACCTTGTCACCTTTCTTGACATACACCTTTACAATCTTGCAAGGCATAGGAGCGGTAACGGTATCTGCCTGAATGGCATCACCCTGATTCTTGCGCATTCTCATATACTTAGCCTGAGAATCGAGAATATCGATCTGATAGGTTGAGTAATTGAGGTTTACTGAATAATGTTTACCGCCTTCACCCTTAATGAGCTCGGCGTTATAGGAGTTACCTCCATAGATTAGTGAGCATGTGCCATTCTGAAGCATAGCGATATCGACATCATATACCTTTCCGTCGATGCTGATGCTCACCTTATTTCCCTCCTTACTCAGAAGGGTTACTTCTTGAAGTTTATTTCCAACTTGAATTTCCATCGATTCATTTTCCATTTACCATGTACAACGTACAATTTCCATCGCTTATGGCTAAATTGTAAATTGTAAATGGTACATTGTACATGTTTAGACTCTCAGCACTCCCTTCTGCAATCCGAAGGCACGCCATCTGCTGATTGCAGAGCCGTCGTTCGTAGGACTTACAGATGAGTTCTCCTCGAGGTTCATGAGATAATCTATATATGCGGCTATGACAGCCATAGGCTCTGAGTCGTTCTTGAAGCCTGAACGTGGGCGAAGACGCTCCTCGTTACGCTCAATAAAGTGGGTATTGTAGTTACCCTCCTTGAACTCAGGCACGTCGATGATACGACGCAGATAGCGGATGTTGGTTGTCAGACCTGTTATCTTATACTCATAGAGCACACGACGCATTCTCTCGATAGCATACTCACGTGTGGTTGCCCAAACGATAAGCTTACCAATCATAGGGTCGTAGTGAACAGGTATCTCATAGCCTTCATATACGTATGAATCGATACGTGTGCCGATACCATGTGGCTCTGTAAGCTGCTGGATGACACCTGGTGATGGCATGAAGTTATGCTCGGTATCCTCGGCACATATACGGCACTCTATAGCGTGACCATGCTGACGCAAGTCTTCCTGCTTATAGCGAAGCGGCTGACCGTCAGCTACGCGGATCTGCTCCTTTACGAGGTCAACACCTACTACCTCCTCTGTTATAGGATGCTCCACCTGAAGACGGGTGTTCATCTCAAGGAAATAGAACTTATGATTCTTGTCAACAAGGAACTCGATAGTACCGGCACCCTCGTAGCCTACAGCCTTTGCTGCTGCTACGGCCTTAGCACCCATCTCCATACGGAGGTTGTAGTCTAAGAATGGTGATGGAGACTCCTCCACAACCTTCTGATGACGACGCTGAACAGAACATTCACGATCGTAGAGATGAATCACGTTTCCATGCTTGTCTCCGAGAATCTGGAACTCGATATGATGAGGTTCCTCAACGAATTTCTCGATATAAACCGTGTCGTCGCCGAATCCGGACTTTGCCTCGCCGCGAGCTGCGTTATACATCTCCACGACATCTTCCTCACGCTCTATGAGACGCATTCCTTTTCCGCCGCCTCCCATACTAGCCTTCAGCATGACAGGGAAACCGATCTTACGCGCCACCTCGATTGCCTCTTCAGCACTCTTTAGTGGTTCTTCTGTTCCTGGCACAACGGGTACACCTGCCTTGATCATAGTCTGACGGGCACTAATCTTATCACCCATCAAATCCATGGTCTCAGGCCTTGGACCAATGAACACAAATCCTTCTGCCTCACAACGGCGGGCAAACTCGGAATTCTCCGAAAGGAAGCCATAGCCAGGGTGGATTGCATCCACCTGATGCTTGTGGGCAGCCTCAAGGATGTGGTCAATGTTCAAATAACTGTCAGAGCTCTGGGCTCCTCCGATACATTCTGCCTCGTTGGCGAATAAAACGTGGCGTGACAGGCGGTCGGCAGTACTATAGACTGCAACTGAGCGTATACCCATCTCATAGCAAGAACGCATCACGCGTATTGCTATTTCACCACGATTAGCAACAAGTACTTTTCTAATCATGTATAAATTTTTATGTGTTTCCGTCAATGCCCGTGATCCCGCGGACACGCGTTTAAATCGCAAATGGCAGGTCTTCTGACTTTATCCTTATCCGACACGTCTTCCCGGACAATCATCCAGTGACTTGGTGTGTCGGAGTTGCAAGAAAGGACTCACAGCATCGGGTAATGTTGCAGATTCTCACTGCATTCCCGTCTTAGCTCCGACGCGTGCATTACTTAATGCGAGCATTTTCAATTCTAAAATGCGGCATGAATATGAACGGTGAAGAACCAAATGCGCTGCAAAGATATAAAGAATAATTGAACTAACCAAAAAAAACATAAAAAAATCTCAAAACATGCCCACAAGCCCATACCTAAACGCGAGTTTGAATGGTTTTAAACGCTAAGCCGCGAGGTCGCAAAGTTTTTTTATCTCTGCGTCTTTGTGTCTTTGCGTTCGAAGTAAGTTAGTTCGAGGTAATTCCCATGTAAGTCCGTAGAAAGTCCCATTTTCCTCCCATTCATAATGGGCGATAGGAGGGAAGCAAAATATAGAGGAAAAGACTTTACTACAAAAGCAAAAACAAAAGTGCCCTTGCTATCAAGCAAAGGCACTTTGAAATATAAAATATCATCGAGACAAAGAAGCGATACGGTTATAAACCTTCAATAACTTCATCGTCGTCATCTCCAATTTCTGTATTCACCTCACCATCAATCAAGTATTGTTTGCTAGCCTCCACAAGCAGACCGTTTGTATGCTGAAGCTTATGATCCTTCATAAAGGGTTTAATATATATCTTCTTCATAATCATATTCAGATTAAAATGTTTACTTCATTATTACCTTCTTACCATTCACTATATAGATACCCTTTGCTGGCTTAGCTACGCAACGTCCCTGAAGGTCATATACCTTTTCATCTTCCTCGCTATCTTGCGCATTAATATTATCTACGCCAGTAACAGTTGCGTCAAAGGCGAAGAATTCTTGAGCGGATACGCTACTACCAGAAGGTACAAGCAGATATGCCCTATTCGCCTTAATAGTACCATTACTGCTAAGCTTATAGAATGCCAAGCCCTTTGTATTCTTATAGTTCAGCACGTATACGTTACCCGGAGCTGGATTTGTAATAGTGGTAGAAGTTCCCACAAGGTTGTTGTCGCTATAATCGCCAGAACTCTCGTAGTCAACCTTAGTCATAGAAAGATTGCCTTCGGTAGGATTCTTCAGCACTACACCCTGCCCCATATTTACTATGCGGTCTTCTATCTCCGTCATAGTAATCTTTGTGTCATTCAGGCTAACCTTATACACATGTGTGCCTTCTGGAGCCTGATAGTTGGCAATATCGCTATAGAATGTAGTCCAGTATGCTCCCTCAAGATTCGCTGCAGCCACATCAATAGCAGAAGGAGCCGCATAATATACTGTAATTTTATCAATCTTCACATCATAATTACCACCAACTCCCGGGTGAGAAATTGTCAGGCTCGTTTTATTGATATTGTCTATACACCAATCGTCGCCACTACCAGTAATATCAGCGCTTACATCGCATATAATTTTCGTATCAGTATTTGGCCGATAAAATTTGAAATGCAAATCCACTTTCAGAATATCAAAACCATTATTTGAGGTTACAGTAACGCTATTGCCATTATCAATCTCCAAACCATAGCTATTACCATTCGTACCTGTTATATTAATATATTCCCCTATATACTGGTTTCCTGAGGTTGTAGTGAAAGTTTCTGTTTTCTCAGATTCATTCCCTATAGGCTCATCTGTATAATAGATAACCAATTGTAGTATCGTTAAAGGATCACTCACATTTACACTTGAGATTTCCAAAGATGTAGCATTAACATTGTTTATTTTTTGGTTATCGACGTTACCAGGTGTTGCTATCACATTTTGCAAATCTCCGCTATTAATGTTATAACCCATGCCGTACTCAACCCTTGTTATTATCTCATTACCTTTCGCGCTTATAGTAATTTTATTCCCATTGCTAATTAACAAGCCATAACCTCTTAAAGCTGTACCCGAAATTTCGAAATGATCTATTGTATAACTATTTTTCCCTTTTATATCCATAGTAACCACTTCAAACTTCTCCTCAGCCCAAACGCTTACAACCGACATAAGCAACATGGCGAAAATAAAAAATATTTTTCTCATATCTTGGTGTTTTATTTTATAGTTCAATATGTCAACATTCAACCGTCTCATGCTCAACAACCCGATCATAAATTTGCTTACAGAAACATAGATTGCTCAAAACTAATCAAGTCGCTAATACTCTAAACTTTATAGTTGCAACCCAAGACTGCAAATCGAATAGTTGCGTGCTCGATCAATATGTCAACATCTGTACAGAGACAACAAATAGTTCTGGGTGCAAAGATAAGAAAAAATTTAGAATAACAATCATAAAGACACGATTTTTGTCAGCTTTCATCCCATTTTTAACTATAAATGATGCAAATAGAGCAACTTAGCGCGAGAATAATACAAGTTTTGGATACATAAATACAAGAAAAAAAAGAGCGAACGGTCACTCAACGTGAACGTCCGCCCAAAGGTGTTTATTTGAGATATTTGGGAATGGATCTCCAATTTATAGTGAAGAGATAAGAGTGAAGAGTTAAGAATCTATGTTAGCAAAAAAAATGCAACTTTAATTCTTCACTATTCACTTTTCACTATTCACTTAGACAAGTACGCATCTACCTTCTTTGCTGCGTCGCGACCGCTTGCCATAGCACGAACCACGAGGCTTGCACCATTAGCAGCATCACCACATACAAAGACGTTAGATGGGAACTCAGGCTGCTGTGGCTTGAGGAAGCCCATAGCGAGGAATACTATCTCGGCCTTGATGATCTCTGGCTCACCAGCCTCAACCATTATAGGACGACCGCCCTCTGGGTTTGGCTTCCAGTCGATTGGCTGAACACGCACACCTGTCAGCTTGCCATCCTCGCCAAGGAACTCAAGAGAATTGATATTCCAACGACGAACGCAACCCTCCTCGTGTGAAGAAGTTGTCTTCAGAGTGCGAGGCCAGTTTGGCCAAGGGTTCTGAGGGTCTTCAGGTCCCTCAACAGGCTTAGGCATAATCTCAATCTGAGTAACGCTCTTACAACCCTGACGATGTGATGTACCGATACAGT
>JAEEGH010023343.1_pt1 | contig 12586 bp, 10 predicted proteins | sample 9134181 | NCBI WGS metagenome assembly JAEEGH01 (sample SAMN16246544, study PRJNA631951) | gut metagenome | biome: gut microbiome; feature: rumen; material: DP-attached | host: Bos | place: Iran: Karaj | collected 2018-10 | reverse complement strand
AAATCTTCCTTTTGTTCCCCGATCTTGGGAACATTTTTTGGCTCTTGCGGTAACGGGTAGAGAGTTCCTTTATGACCGCTTTGGCGGCCGATTGATGTTAGAGGCGTCCCCTTTATTCCGAAAGTCCAGAATAAAAAAGACGCATTTTTCCATTAGACGGAAAAACACGTCGGGCATTAATGTACCTAATATCGCCAAAACTGGCACCAATGCGTAAGGCGAGTGTCGCAGCCATGCTTGCATGGATATGACCGAGCCTAGCATTTGGCGCTTGCGCCAGAAGGGGAAGAAAATTTTACAAAGCCTTGACTTCGGCTTCGGTGAGACCCGTAGCCGTCACGATGATGGAATCGGCAACCCCCTGCATACGCAGAGATTTGGCTGTCTCGCGGGTTTTCTCGGAAATCTTCGCGTTAATCTCGTCCGCGAATTCCTCGAACACGCCCTCGACCATAGCGTTGTGGTCCCATTCCTTGTGATACATAGTTAGGTAATCCTTGAATTCCTCTTTCGACAAGTTAGATACTTTCGAGCTTTCTGTCAATAGTTCGAATTTGCGCTCAGCGAGTTCCACGGGCAAATCCTTCAGCCTGTTCAGGAACCTGAAGAAGAACAGCCACTTGCTCACGCTATCGGACGAGGCCTCGATAAAGAAGGGAACCTTCGAGAGTTCGATAGTCGTGAAATTGTAGGTATCCACGAACTGCTCGCCAGTTTCCAAGTCGGTAACGGTCGCGCGGTGGACAATACGGTCATCGTCAAACACCTCATGTCGAGCAAACGCAATCACGTATGTCGGCTTGACCTTGAATCTCCAATCCTGACCTGGTTCCGCCTGGTTAGCAACCATTTCGCTCGCGTAGAAGGCAAGGCGCTTGCGGAAATTCTTCAACTTGCGGATCTGTACCTCTATCTCGATAAGGTTACCCGCGTCGTCTTCGCAGTGCAGGTCAAAAATCGCCGAACGCGATTCGCTGCTCCCGCTCAGGTTCTTCGCCACGCTGCGCGTCATGACATTCCTGATGGGCCGCTTGAGCTGCGGCTCCAGAAGGTCGTTCAGAAGGTTTATGAGGTTCTCGCGGCTAGTAGGCTTGTCCGGGTCGAACGCCTTCTTGAAAGCCAGGTCCACAAGGAGGTTTGCGAACGGGCCGTCTTCGCCCGTTTTGATGAGACAGTCCCTGAAGGACTTGCGGTGTTTTTGCTGTTGTTCCATGCCCTTATAGTTGCAAGAAACGTGCCAAAATGAAAGTGCCGTTTTCACACTAAAAAGGGCACTTTAAAAAAAACGAGGCGGTGATTAATCGATTAAATCAGTGATTTATCGTTTTTAATCAGTTGTTTTTTCTGGTAGTATGTCGGAATAAAAGTGTATATTAGAATCCAGACGCCAAGGAGATTCCACGATGACTCAAAAACTCTGGAACAAATGCAAAAAGTGTGGCTGCGAAAAGCCCGAAGACACCGAAAAACTTTGCGAACAATGCAAGGCAAAGCGTCGACAATTCTGGAGCGACCTCAAGAAGGTCGGCGGCGTAGCCGCTGGCGCACTCCTGGTAGTATTTGCTGGCGGGAAGATGAGGAAGAAATAAAGCATTCTACTTGACCGGCAACGGTGCATAATATATATTTAAAATGTCGGAATAATGTCGGTTTAATGTCGGATAAGATGTCCATGAAAATCTCGGATAAATATGAGCTGGTCCCAATCGCGGTCAACAGTAAACTGTTTAACTTTAGATTTCATATTTTCAAAATCATTCATCAGGGCCTCTCCTTATTCACAACACACATTTATCTAATCAACTCAACCTTTCTAATTATGAAACCAATCTCTCAAAAGAGATTGGTTCCAGTTAAGTCAACCTATTTTTTTCTTTAACTCTTTCAATTTAGACTCAATCATCTCAATATCTTCTTTGATATCAGACTGAGACTCATCCCTTTGTTCATAGGCTTCGCTAACGAAATTAACGGCAATGCCAACAACAATATTTAACATAATGATTGCCGAGAAAAAGACGAAACTGACAAAGTAAATCCATGCGTGAGGATGCGTTTCCATAACCCCATACATTAAATCACTCCATCCTTCAAACGTCATAGCAACAAATAGCGACAACATCGCATCACCTAGACTAGCAAAACACGCCTGTCCAGATGGACCGCCATAAAGATTTACACCAATAATCGCATATACGTAAAACAATATTAGCATTAGTAAAGTTGCGTATCCAAGGCTCGGCAAAGATCTTACAATCGCAGTAATTATACGTTGTAGAGTTTTTAACGAGCTCAAAAGACGTAACGCGCGCAATTCCTTAAGCAGCCTTACAACTCGAAGGGAAGAGAACCCATCTATCGCAGTGGCAAAAGACAAGCTCACAACAATAAAATCAAACAAATTCCATCCAGATTGGAAAAAACTCAACCTTTGAGCACAAATTCTACATATCAGTTCTGCAACAAAAAATCCCAAGCATATAGAATCAATTGCATTTAAAAGATTGCCATACCTATCTTGAATTTCTGGTATAGACTCAAGACCAAGAACAATCGCATTTAATAAAATAATCGCAAATACAATCACCTTAAATGGGACTGATTCAACAATCTTCTTCATCACATTTGACCTATAGCTTGACGATTTACGTATTTAAAGAAGCCTCATTTGATTTTGCATCTTTTTTGCGAGGGCCTCGAGCGCTAATTCTTGCTTCTTCACGAATGCGATCTTTATGGTTTAGGATATCTTTCGGTTGTAATAACGAAACAAGCTCTCCTTGCTGTCCATTTGGCAACGGGAAAGCAATCCCTTCAAATCTATATTTGTTATCTAAAATTTTTCCACACACCCACATAATTGGTTGACCCGATTTTGGGCCACCAAAATGTATCTTCGCAAGAACCCCACTTTCAAAATCAGACAAATTGACATTAGATACATCAAATTCGTCTGCCAGCAAGCCAAGTGTCAAATGGAAAACGGCCCTTTCTTCTATCTCAACATCATTCCGATATTGTTCCATTTCTTTTTTTACTGCTTCACGGTACTTATTTTTCTCCTTTTCAACGACATTCATCAACGCAGCCTTAAAATAATTTTCATACGATTCAAGTTTTGCTTGCGTAACCATCGTTGTATTAGGTTCTACCTTCCTGATGATGTTCTTTTTTTCATCATTACTTAAATATTTTCGTTCCTCTATAATAGCATTTTCAATCTTTGTCATCAGCTCTTGTTCTTCGGCTTTTTTCTTCCCTTCTTCGTACACCTTGCGAACAACATCCAAACTAGCACCAGGAGTACGGAACAAACTAATAACGTATTTTTTCTCGTCGTCAGAAATGGTTTCCAGATCAAAAACCTTGAAGGGTTTCTTTTCCATTATATGGTCTTGACCCGCTAAAAACAAGGCCCATTTTTTTCCATTGGTCAGAATGCCCATATCAGCAAGCATATTATGAACATAACTAGCCAATTCATCAATATGCTTTCCGTTTTCCACACTCTCCGCAAAAGCTTTTGCTTCAATAATTACGGAAAAATTATTCGTCCAAAGCATATAGTCGCAACGACTATGAGCGACCTTGGTGCCTATTTGCGGCAAATCGACCTCAACTTTATAGTGGTCTGCACCGGGACCATATTCATAATTCCATACTTTTTCAACCATATCTCGAATGATATAGTTTTTTACAGATTCTTCATTCGTGAGCTCCCCCGCAAGAGAGAGTGATTTAAACTTGTCAACCAACGCATTCAAGGTTTTCATAAGAGACTCCTTATGGTCAGATAGATTTTATTAGTCAATATATAGATAATTATCACATAATTCTAAAAAAAGTCGGTCAAAATCACAGTGTTTTTAATACTTACTGATATTCTCAAGAAAAAAGGCGCGACCTCTGTACCTTGTTCGATTATTATAAGCCATTAATCCCCTCTGATTGCCCTTCAAAAAAGACTCGCAACTATTTCAATCATACTAATTTGCAACGCATTTAGTGCACGCACGTTCACCACCACATTGATTAAAAACTTCTTTTTCGCACTCTTTAGCGAACCACTCTTATTTCGCATTCATTTCAATCCACTCCCGAAGATACTTAAATGGAAATGGCATTACTGTCAATTGCCCATTTCTCACAAATGTAACATTCATTGTATCCAGAACCTCTCTAAAGAAAAGTTTTGATTCCTTAAATGGGACAACCCTTCTTACTTGAGCAGACCGTTCAACTTTAGGCTGTTGGATTCCACTTCCAATTTGTCCAACCGAATAATATTCGTACAAATCCTCTACAGCTTTTTTGTAGTAGATATCAAGGCAAGCTGCAAATATCTTTTCTAGTGTATCCTTCTTTCGGTCTATCTTGCCATTGTTTATCGCAAAATCAACATCATCAATAGATGGAAGCATAAAGCACTGTGTTTCCTGAATAATATTTATTTCGCTATTGGAATCAACCACTAGACCGATATACCTTTCATACCATTTATTATGCCGTTCTACTTTTTTATTATTTAGCGCAAATATTTCATCATAAAGCCCATATTCCTCCAATTCCGATGTCACCTCTTTAATTTCAAAGGCTCCATTAGACCTTATTGTCATCGCGTAATAATGATTTTCCTTTATTTTCTTCTCCGAATCAATCAATTTTTCTTCGCAAAGGCAAAATTTCCAATCATTATCATATTTATAAGACGACCAATCAATAAGAGAAATTGTTTTTTTTGCATTTGCAATTAAATCATACTTCACAAGCAGTTCATTCAAAACAACAATACACGCCGATTCTTCCAAATCCCCTTTCTTTGCAACGCCCTTTTTATCATCTCTTTTGTATTTAGGGAAGTCTTCAAAAGTTACATGCTGAACAGGCCTATCAACAAAGCGTTTATAAGGATCTTTTTCGTTTGTAGCTTCATAATATGGTTTACAGTGAATCACTCGCAGATTAAGACTATCTTTTTCTTCGTTTCCACTACACTTTACAGAAAAATTCAACTCTTTGTCATTCTTTAAAAAATAATCTTCTTTTGTAAAGATGCGTTCAATAGACTCTTTTAATCTCCTGCAAAAAACAGAGGAGTCATCAGTCGTTATTCGATCAACTATATTGATTTTTTTGCCGCAAAGCATTTGCTTCATTCTACGCAAATGTTCCTTTTTTTGTGACGAAGCAGCTTTTACATCTATCTTTTCCCAATCACATTCTTCCACAATTCTTAATTGTATGAAAGCTCCATATTCCTTATGAAATTTTTCAAGCAGCCTTGTTAAAATCCCAATCTTTGATGATTCAAATTTGGAAATGCTAGAAGCATCCATAAAAGGAATTTGATGTCTAGTGTCTTTATATTGAAACATCGTATAGAAAATCTTTCCAGCATCTGTTTTTGAACGAAGCCTCAAGGTGTTATTCAACTGAAGAACAAATTCTTTTTCCCCATTAGATTTGGTTGATTGAGTGAAGGTTTTCCCATCTAGATGCAATACAAATCCGTCCGATAAGCGAACTTCCACACAAAAGATTTGTTTTTTTGACTTCTCGGAAAAATAGTATAGTTTTCCGCCCAGGTTACTCACATCTTTTGATGAGGAGGATTTCGCCAACGCATTAAACAGAACTTGAATCAAAGAATGTTGGAATTTTTCAAAAGGAACAGACAATTTCTTTTTCGTCAAGTCATATTTTTCATTTCGAGCATTCTTTATTATTTCGGCTATCACAGAATCATTCAGTTGATCCTTTTTCATCATTAAGATAAAACTTTTACCCCTCGTATATTGGATAGCCAATACATTTTCTATTGCAAGCGAATCATCGAAAATTCGTGCATTAGGTTTAAAGCCCTCTCCCTGATTTTCTATCAGATAGAAGTCATATCTTTTATCTATCTCCGTATAATTAATGCTTGACACATCAATTTTATTTAAAAATATACGACTCATTTATCTACCTCTTCTAAAATCTGGAAAATCTCCTTATTCATTTTTAATGATTCTTCATCAAACAAATAAGGCAACTCAATAATTCTAAGCCCCTCTTGTTCTTTATTTAGCAAGGCCCTAACATCATCTTTATCAGCAAAAATATTTATGACAAGAGCCAAATTTCCACCACATCTCCTTAGTTTCTCAAAAATGTGCTCCTGTAGTTTTTGCCCGTTACGGGGCAAGAATGCCGAATGCTGATTCCAATGTTTAAAGTCAACGTAAATATCAGTATTCTTGATTTTGTAGTCAAATAGTTCAAAAAAATCTGGTTCAGCGATCTCCTCAAGTTCTATACCCAAAGAATTAAAAATTTCCCTTCCCGCATATTCACCTAAAGCACCCTTATAAATATTTGTAAATACCGGCGGACAAAGGATATAATCATTTTGTTTAAAATCCATCGGAATTCTTTTAATCAAGTTCTTTAGTTGAGGCAATAAAGCAAATAACTCCAATCGCGCTGATTGGCTAGACACTTGTTCATACCCATCCTTATAAGAGAATGAAACCCTTATATCATTATAATCGCCTTCTCGTTCAAACCAAAGCGTATTACTTTCTCTGGGCAACCTTATGTAAAACGGTTGATACAAATCTTCACATGCATTAAATTCTTCTCCAGACATTGTTGGATGTTGTAGAACAAAAGCTCGAATCTGTTGCCATTCATCCATCGCCTTTTCTTTCCAACCATTTCTACCATCCGAAACATATTTTATAATTCTTGCCAAAGCTTCATCAGACCGATTAACTGCGGCCTGTTCAAATTTCTTTTCGCTATCATTTTTCGTGTCGTTAGTCTTAACACTATCCAAAAATGCTTCAAATTCTGGATTTAACAGATTGGCCCCACAAGCCCTTCTGTCAATTATTTCTGCAATTGACGAATCATAGAAAATGTACACATTCGGCCTTTTCATATTTCTACGGCAAATGCGTCCAACAGCTTGAACAAGCTGTTTCGTTGCAAAAAAAGAAAAACTATCTAGTTCGCTTTGTTTTATGGACAATTTTCTACCGCCACAGAATTTTAGGCGGAAAGCATCCTTTATATATCGTCTACTCTCGTCGTAAGAAATTTCGCCAACCTCTTTCAAATACTCTACTTGCGAAATGAACTTGCCGAATTCCTTTTCTTCGCAGGAATTAGACAACTGGACAAGTAAATTTGTAGGCTTATCTAAATAAATTGCATCAAAGTCTTTTTTTCCCGATGGGTCAAAGTCATTAATTTGAATAATTTGATCCATTTCCCCATTTTCATTCTCTTTTTTTAGGAACTCCGGAATGTCATAAAGAAGGTTTTGTCCTGCGCCAATCGTTTGGTACGTAGAAATCACCAATATCCTCTTTCCTTCCCCCAATTTTGTCAATACTTCGTTCTTCTTTTGTTCATAACTGTTTCCACCACTCAATATTACGACATTTTCTTTAAATGACAGTTTCCCCACAGCAATCCTATTAAAGATCTCCATAAGAACGTCTTTATCAAGATTCTCATTTTTTGATTTCGGAAACAACGTTAAAAGGCACAGCAACGACTGAATACAATCTGTTTGTATGAACTTCTGAAAAACCATTGCGATTCGCAAATATCTTCTTCGATTATAATCATTTGCATCAGAAGACGTGCTCTGTTTTACCAGATTATATATTTCATCACAGGCAGTTTCATCATTTGGAAAAACTTCTGCCCAAGAATTGCGGCTATATTGTTCATCAACTTTTATTGAAATAGGATTAATCTTTATTCTATCATAATGGGAAATTGATTTTTTAAAGTGATTTTCTAATATTTTGATTTCACCAGAATCAAGTTGATAATAACGATTCTTCAACTTGGGAATTATGTAATTATTTATAGCATAATTCCCTATAACCGTTTCATAATTTGCCGTTGCGGAAATGCCAAACACCCTTGCATTTTTACAAATTTCCAACAAAATCTTTTCAGGTGTAGATTCCAATGAAGTCATCATAATTGCAGAACGAAGCGAATGCTGATTGTCGTCCTCTATCGCAAAATATGTAAAGCCATTTTCGAAGAAGGATCCGTCAAACTCCTTTTTCCTATTTTCTTCTTTGTTATTATGGTATAAAAGAATTTCATCGATAAAGAATTGCTTAACCCTATTAAACGAATCACTTGGAAAAAAATTATCCAAAATAGAGCTTACAGCATCTTCATAGGTATAATCCTCATCATAATCATGCTTTAACTGAACGAGATTTGTTGCTAAAATTTGAACCCCACCACAGAAGAATTTCAAGAATCCCCGTACATCCTTAATCATATACTTGAACGCAATAGATTCCTTATCGTCATCATTTTGCGAACATGATATTTCATTAATTCTTTTCTCATCGGCTTTCTTTATTCTTATCTCTTTTGAGTCGTCCCTTCCAGAAATAGTCATACTATGGATATCTTGAAAAAGGAAAGCCGTATCTTCCCCCTCTTCAACATTTTTATGAACATATTTCATATGAAAACGATCATAAATTTCATCGGCACGTTTTTTCCAACTAGGTATGATAGCCTCTAGCTTTTCCTGACCAAACCCTGATTTTTTTTGTTTTTCCGAAGCAGTCGTCATTTCTGCAGGAAAATCACCATGAACAAGCCGATCATAAATCTGCTTGTAGGCCGATACATAATCAATTCTTGACTTTACAGCATTCTCTGTAAGACGATCCAATATAGTGCTTTTAGTTGCATCAAATTCATCAATAAAAATTATGGCATCTTTTGCCAATTCCTTATATATGAAGTAACTTTTCTCAATTATTGGATCATTCCGTAGTAGAAATTTATCCATACTCATGAGATAAACTTGACGTTCTTTCGTCATAATCTGCGGATATAAAGTCAACAGCCACGACCACTTATTTTTCTTATCCATCAAATAAGCAAGTTTCTGCTTATAACCAACTTTACCAGCAAAGTTATTCCTTATTTCAGAATCAAAAATTTGTTTTACTCTACGGCGGAACTGCCTTTCAAGTGTATTTTGAATTTCATCTTTTTTAGTTTTTACTACATCTTGAACATTAAAATCTGTATTCTTCTCCATCTTGACACAGAATTCTACTGCTTGACATAGACTTTTATATTCCTTTAATTCTTGAATTCTGTTAGGAATATCGTCTTTCAATTTCGGCAAATGTTCTAAGACACAATCAAGATTTGATTTTAAATAAAGAACTTTTTGGTCAAAGATTTCTAGTTCATCTTTATTAAAACGCTCTTTCAATTCTTCTGGCTGAAGATTTTTCTTTAAGGATGTAATAAAGATAATCTTATCATTACAAACATTTTTCACAACAGCATCGTGAATGAATTTGAATACTGTATAACTCTTTCCGGCACCAGTCGGAAGCGGTAAAAGCAAAAGGCCGTTGCCTTGCATCTTTGAAAAGGCATAATCGGCAATTATATCTTCAAGATTTCTCACTTTATAAACACCTTTTTATAGGGCATAGTTCCATTAAATGAATATACCATATTTACACGACAAATAGCGGTGTTCGCAATTTTTTTTGCAACTAAGCAATAAAAAGGCTATTCCGAGAACGTGAACGGTATTGTCACGGTGGTATTGCCTTCTTTGACTTTGCTAAATGTCCAATTTTGAACAGCGCCCTTGATGGCGGCATCAAATTCGCCGTAACCGGTCGTAGAAGAAGTTACCGAAATGCTAATAACTTCTCCATTGGGAGCAATTGTGAACTTTAAGGCGATTCTGCCCCAAAACCCCGGTTTTTTCTTCAAATAATTGTTGTAAATGTGACGGAGACCTGGAGTGCGCAGGCGAACGACTTTCATGATGTCTCCTGAGGTTCGGGAGGCTTTATTTGATTTTATATCAAGGTCTTGCGCAGAAGGTGTTTTGATGTTGCCCTTGGCCTTGGTGGATATGCCGCCACCACCGCCTACAAACAGTGATGCGAGACCATCTCCGGCACCGTCATAACTACTTTCGGTATAATCATCATATAATCCGCCATCCGTCTTTCCGCGACGACCACCGAGTACCGTTTTATCCGTAGTCTGAAGACCTGCCACCTCTTTCAGAACGCGATCAATGTCTGCAACAAATTTGTCATTTTCGTTTTGCTTTTCCGCATATTCTGAATCACATTCATCAACTGCTATGGTCAGAAAAGAAAGATATTCAGGATGTTTCACATCATTCTTCAAATCATTCTCCAATTTCCAATAGTCGGCCTCACTATACTGCTGCTTTATTTTGCCAAAGACACAATAGCACACCTCCTGGTTCGCTCCTTGAGTGCACTCATTCATAAAGGTCATTTCTGTTGCATAGGAGTATGTAAACCTCTTAACCTTGCTCTTTTGCGCGACAACAGATGCCGCACCACCTGCCTGTGCATAAGCGGCCACGGCAAGCAGCACTATCAGCGAATATTTTATGGCATACATTGGTTGACCTCCTAATAAGCTATTCCACAAGGCATTTTGTCGCCAACTTAGTGAAAGTAATGGTCAAAAGATCCATATTATCTTTGGCACTCGCAACAAAAGACTTTAGTGAAAACTCTTTTTTCAAGGATTTTAAAATGCATTGACTTATGGACTTGGGGACGCCATTCTGGTTCATGAATTTGACAAGATTTTTCTCCATTTCAGGCGTGAATTTGTCGGGAACACACTCAACAATATAATCTAGGCCCCACATCTTCTTGTCTTCCGGATATCCCTCCTCTATGACAACCTGGGCAAAACGTTCTTTATCTTTTATCAAGCGATCATAAAAGCATCCGCACACCTTTTCTGCTTCTTTTTTTCCGTAAAACTCCTTCATTTCCGACGGGCAATTCTTGACAAAATCTTTTCTTTTAACAGTTTTCATCCAGTTATCCACATATGCTTTCGCCTCTTCCTCGGTTATCTGCGAGGCTGCCGCTTCATATTCCTCGTCACATTCCTCTACCGACTTAGAGAGGAACGACATGAAATTGTAGTCTTCATGCCCTTTCCGCAAGTCGGCATCGAGTTTCAGATATTCCTTTTCGCTATACGAACCCTGCAATTTTGCGAGCACGCATCCGCAAACCCATTCGCTGGCATTTTCGGAGCAATCCTTTATAAAGGCCTGTTGGGTGGCCTCTGAATACGGGAATTCCCCAGTATTGCTCTTCTTGGCGACAAACGCCGCCGCACCGCCGGCATATGCGATAACGGCAAACCCAAGTAACTCGAGTATGGCTTTTTTGACGAAACTCATATCTACCCGCCTTTTAATCAAAGAAAGACATGCTGTCAAAAGGAATATATATTATTCCACTGACAGAACCTGTCATGTGGCCAAAAGATTGCTTTTTTCTTTAATGGTATAAAAAAAGGACCCCTTCAGGTAAAGGAGGTAACCTAAAGGGGTCAGGGAGTGTTTGGGTATCTATAAGATACCTAATTGCAGGGGGAATTTGCCAAAAAATCGGAGCATTCTTGTTTACACACGTGAACATGCAAAATATCAAAAAACGCTGTTTTTGAGCGAAATTCGCCGTTTTTGTGCGTGCACACGGTGGTTCTGGGGTGGTTACTGCGTGCCTAGAAAAGAATTTTTGAGGAAATTTGGGCGTGTGCGGGCCGTACCTTGCCCCCGTCAGCCTTTTTGAAGGTGGCGATGAGCGAGAACTCCAGAAATTCGCCGGTCAGGCGTGTTTCGCTCCGGATTTGGAGTTTTTCGTGGGGGTGGGCGTCGGGGGCGACCAGCGTGAACTTGAACGTGTTTTCGTGTTTGTCGGGATTTTTCTCGGTGACGGATGCTCCGATTTCGAGCCGGGGACTGCTCCAGGATTTTTCTGCGCGATCGTGCTGTGCGCGTGCGCCGCCCGAAAGCGTAGCTGAGAGCATGCTGAATTCGTGCGTGGACTGTGCGGTACCCTGAAAAATAGTTTGTCTGCAATTATCGGAGGCCTCGCGGCATGTTGCCCTTGCGTTGATACGGACGATTGGCGGCCCGCTAGAAATATCGAGCGCGAGCCTTCCCGATACGCTGTCGGAGTGGAGTGGCGAGAGGAACCTTGCGCTTGCCGATACGCGTGTGTCGAGAAAGCTCTTTGCACGGTACGTGACATTCTGTGTGGTCCAGAACCGGCGCTTTGCGATACTCGGGCTGAGCCGTGCGGGCTGGGGGAGGGTTTCGCCGTGTATGTAGCCGGTTGTTCGCCACGAGAGGGTGGAGGAGTCCCTGCCGTGCAGGCGGAAGTGTATGAGCGGGACGCGCTCTCCGATTTGTTGCCAGTATGCGACTTGCCCGAAGGGGAATGATGCCTGCGCCATGACGGAATACGTGTCGGCAGTTTTCCACAGCGATGCGCCGGCTACGAACGCCTTTTTGTGGGTGTAGCTGGCATGCGCTCGCAATGTCCCCGAGGTATCGATGAGTCCGGCGAGTGTTAACGCACTGATGGAATATGCGAGTGCGGTACCCCAGAGGGTGTCGAGCGGTATGCCGGAGTGCAGTTCCCGTGTGGAAATCTGCCCGAAGTGCGCCTCGCCCCGATTGCCCTTGTACGTGAGCAGTTCCTGCGTGCCGAGCCGGAGCGTCGCC
>JAEEGH010023339.1_pt1 | contig 12589 bp, 8 predicted proteins | sample 9134181 | NCBI WGS metagenome assembly JAEEGH01 (sample SAMN16246544, study PRJNA631951) | gut metagenome | biome: gut microbiome; feature: rumen; material: DP-attached | host: Bos | place: Iran: Karaj | collected 2018-10 | reverse complement strand
TGTTGGAATTGTAGCCTCAACAATTCTGTTTATTTCGCCAAAAGGAACATTTGAATAATCTGCACCGGCTAACTACCTTTTATCCTCTGTAAAATGAAGCTGACTAGGAAGAATGTATTTTTTTGGAACCTCTTCTTTTTCAATCACTTCTGCATTTTCATAAACCTGTTGATTTATTAAAGTTTCAATCAAAGCTGCCTTTGCCGCTGGAGTATTTTTTATTCCACTGATTGATTCCTTTGCAACTTGCTCCAAATCATAAGGTGGAATTGTTTCGGTATCAAAGAACTTATACTTTATTGTTTCATTGTTTTCATAATAATTTATAACCGGTTCCAGAGTATGATAAATTGTATCAAGTTTTATATCGCTTCCAGGATAATACTTATCAACCGCCTCAGGATTATCTGAATATTTACCATTTGTAATATATAATTCTGAAATTGCGCGGGTTACTGCAACATAAACAAGTCTTCTAAGTTCTGCATTTTCTTTCTTTTTATTTTCAAGAGCAACCGTATCATAAAAATAATTTGATTTGTTACCAGGAAAACTTTTACAGGGTGGTGTGTTTATTGTAATACCAAACTTTTCGCTGGAATAAATAGGAGCAGAATTGCTGTCATTTGACCCTTTTTTATGAGTTCCACAAACAAAAACAACCGGATATTCAAGACCTTTACTTTTATGAATACTCATCATAGCTACACCGGCAGCTTTATCCAGAGGAATATCCATATTTTCCAGTTTTCCTGACTGATCGGCATAAACACGAACACTATCTACAAAATCAGAAAGACTCATATTCATAAGTTCTGACTGACGGGCAAGTTCAAAAATCAAATCGTACATTTTATTGTACATATAAACCCGCGTATTCCACAAAGTTTCATATCTATAACCTGCAGTATACCAGAGTTTAGAAACACAGGTTGTAAGGGAATCAGTTTTTGAACTTTCCTTAAACTCCTCATAAAAAGCTTTTGTAAATAAATAACGTTCCAGTCCCTCCTTGCTCAAAAGTTCAGTGCCTTTCCCGTCAAAAGGACTTTCTGCTTTAAGGAGAATAGCCTCCGTCTCTACTGCAGAAAGATTTACAAAAGGCGAACGCAAAACCTGACCATAAGAAAACCTGTCGTTATCATAAACACAGATTCTTAAAAAAGAGAAGATATCATTTACAAGTCCATCGTTAAAAAAGCCAGTAACCGTTTCTGTGTTATAAGGAATACCGTTTTCCAAAAGCTTTCGTTCATACAAAGGCTGTAAACCATAACTCCTGAATAAAATTACAATATCTTTTGGTTCGTATTTTTTCCCATTTACGCCCTTTTCTGCAAGCTCCTTGATTTTTTCACAAACCCAGTTTGCTTCGGCCTCTTCTTCGATAATCTGATTTTCCTTTGCTTCTGTAGAAGTTTCATATCGTGCAATGTGAATATGCGGTTCAAAAACTATATCTGGATTTTCCAGTTCTTTTGCAGGAGCATTTTTAGGCAGCTTTACATTATGATAGACAGCTTCGTACGCAGGAATAAGCTCTGGCTGCATGCCACATTCCGCTTCTTTTTTTATTCTCTCTTCTTCTTTTTGCGTAAAAAATACCGGGACTTCTCCACCAAAAATTATATTAAAGGCTTTTATTAAAGAAGGATGAGAACGATAATTTACTTCCATACTCAGATTTCCATTTTCGAAATCCTGAGACAAGGCTCTGAAAACCGAAACATCGGCACCGCGGAAACGATAAATACTCTGCTTTTCATCACCTACAAAAAACAATTTATCCGGGCACAAATCTTCCGGGCGAGGAATGCCCTTATTGTGAAGCTCAAGTTTTTCGGAAAGCATAAAAAGCAAATCACGCTGCTGACTGTTGTTATCCTGAAACTCATCAATCATTATGGCCTTGTATTTTTCTTTTTCTACCTGCCTGATTTCCGGATGATCACGAAGAATACAAACAGCAAGACTGGCAATATCCTTAAAGGTAAGGATTCCCATACTTCTCTTTAAATCATTGATTTTATTCTGGAACTCAGCCAGGAGCACTGTAAGTTCTTTTGTAATTGAATAACCGGAAACATAATTACAAATTGAAACCAAAGATTCTGATTCAGAACGCAGCGTTCTTATTATTTCTTTAAGTTCGTCTCCACCCTTTCTTGGAGCCCCTTTTAAACTGATATCAGCAACTTTTTTTATTGCAAGCGTAAAGTCCTCAATAGCACGAGAATTAGAGCTTTCAATCTGTTCCATTGTAAGAATTGGTATTTCAGGCAGGGCGTCATCAAGAAGGGCTCTCAAAGTTATCATAAACTGAAGCTCAGAATTACCTTCAAAATCATTGCAGGCGTGACATAATTGAGAAAAAATATCGATATTTTTTTGAGAAACTTTTTTCCAGGCGCGAATAATTTCTTCTTTTTGGAGCTGCAGACCTTTTTCAAAATCTATTGGTTCAGAAATTGTTGAATCGGACATAAAAGGCTCAACAAAGAGTTCATTTGTAATCTGGGCATAATCCTTTGTTTTTACAAGCGCTTTTATGGCCGGACTATCCCTGTGCTCCAGAATAAAAGGCAGTGCAAGATTTTCTATGTTTGTTTGAACAGCATTTTCATCCTGGGCAAAATCGGGAGCAATTCCGTAAAGATTACAGCCCATCTTGGCAACAGAATTACAATAACTGTCTATAGTTTTAATATTTGCTTTATAAAAATCCTGAGCTTTTTTGGGAGCTTTTTCTTTTAGAACCTTGTAGATTCGCGATGACATTTCTACAGTGGCTTTTTTGGTAAAGGTCAAAGTAAGAATCTGATCGACTTCACAATTGCGATTCAAAACCAAATCTGTAAAGCGCTCAGAAAGAACTGTAGTTTTTCCAGACCCGGCACCTGCACTTACAACCGCATTAAAATCAGCCTTGATTGCCGCTTTCTGATATTCATCTATTTCACGCATAATTCTTTTCTCCTCACAATTCCGCAAAGACTAAAGAGCTTTTCCTACCGTAAAAATCTTGCGGCAGATTGCTCTGTAAGTACAGCCATTACATTCAGAAAAATCTTTTTTAGGATTTTCAAAAAACTTCTGATTACGAATATGGTCAGCATAAAGGTCCAGCGCCTTCATAAACTTGTCCATCACAGGCGCAAAAGAATCCAAATCTATTTCTTTAGGCTGAGAATCTTTTATGTTGTAGAACAAACATTTATCAACCGGGAACTTTTTCTCCTGATTTTGCAGCAGATATAAATACATTGGCATCTGGAAATCAGGATATTCAATCTCGGGATGTTTATCTAAATCTGCCTGTGAAAGTATTGCCGGAATTGCCCCCTTAGAAGATTTAAAATCAATAAGAACAAAACCAGCATCTTCAGGATTCTGCAAAAGACAATCCACAGTTCCCTGACATAATAGTTTTTTTTCTTCTATTAAATATTCAAATCTCTGCTCTGTACCATAAACAGAATAACCTTCAAAACGGAATGCAATATCAGTTATTGTTTTTAGCATTTCTTCAAAGAGAGCTTCGGCTGTTGTATTTAAAAGTTCTCTAGCCAGATAGCTTTTACGGTTTCTTCCATACTCCTTATCTTTAATTGCACTTTCTATGCAGTCTCTGAGAATCTGAACATGAGCTTGTGGAAGTTCTTCGTTTTCGATTATCAAAACCTGATTTGAATCTTTTAGCGCATTTAAGAATAGTTCAAGAATTTTATGTTTAAGCGTCCCCTGGGCAAATTGATTCATGACACTTGCTTCATTATCAAGTTCATTAAGATTTATAATATAGTAAAGAAGCCAGCTGCGTTCACACTCAAAAAACTTTTTTAGATGGGTTGTAGAAACTTTGAGATAATCCTCGCTACAACGATTCTCTATCATTTTTTCATTAACAAGTTCTTCTGCAGGCAAAGTTGCTGCTTCTGAACGAACCTGTGCTTTTGTCCAGAAGTCAAATCCGTCTTTTTCAATTCTTGTAATTTTGGAAAGGGGCTGGCGACTTTGAAGCAGCGATTTTCGTTCTGCAAGATAAAGATCATCTTCAAAAAAATCAGGCTGGGAAGCAGTAAAACTTTCTTCTTCCAGATAGCTTGTTGGTTGGGAATAACCAGTAAAGTTTTTTGCGGCACAGGTAAATATTGCAGGATGCTTGTATGAGTTCATTGAATAAAGCCTGATAAAATATTCGGAAATATTGGGGTCATCGGCTTTTAGAAGCATACGACGTTTATCTTCACGCAAAAAAGAAAGCTGTTTATAAATTACCGAAAGTGAACTCTGACTTGAATCCAGAATTACATGACAGCCGAAAGGAGCAACTGCACTCATCTTATATGGAAGAATCTGCACTCCCCTGTTGTCTGTCTGTTCAAGATACTGGGTATTGTTTAATTTATCTACAAAAAACTTATAAGGATTTTCAACTGTACAATCAGGAAAATTATTCTCTAAGTCAATAAGTCCGCCCAATTCAGAAATACAACGGCTGATTAAACGGTCGGTTTTGGGAGAACACTTTTCCATATCAAAAAACTTAGCACGGAAAGCAAAATATGCTGCTCTTATTTTTTCAAAGCTTTGCGCCTTTACAATGTTTTCTGTAAGTTTTTTTATTGTCAGATAGTAAGGCTGTAATTCGGGATTAACTTTGTAATCATCTGCAAATGACTTTAGCCAGATATCATTTTTTTGATTTTTGTAGACAAAATTGCATATACAGTTATTTGTCTGTCCAAAAGCAATTAACTCTTTGGAAAGTTCAGGATTTTTCCACGGAAGTTCAGTATTAAATAGAAGAGTTTTAAGACTTGCAAAATTAAAATCACTGGCCACGCAATTTTGCAGTTGAAGGAAAAAAGTTCCTGAGCCGGTAGAAGCAAGAGATTTAGAAGCCCTGATTACGTGAGGGATTTCGTAAAGCTCCAGTTCGCGGTCAAGATAAACACCGTAACTGTCCAAATCAGGCACACTGACAGCAATTTCATCCCAGGGAATATTCTCTTCTTTGTGAATAGAACGTAACTGCAAGGCTATAGATTTTAATTCAGAACGGGAATCATTGTAAAACTGAACCTTAGGCAAAGGTGAAAGGTCTATACTCTGGGCTTCCGTTCCTTTGACTGCCTGTTGAGAATCATTCTGTTGTGGAAGATGAATCAGAGTTATATCTTCGGCGGAGTTTTCAAGAAGGGATTTATACTCCGTATAATCCGATAAAATCTCCGGGTAAAAAATATAATAATGATTTCCATCCTTTTTAAAAGGAGGCTTTTCCCAGGCGGGATCAAAAAGCTTATGTGAATCAAGAAAGTTTTTATAAAGCTCATAAAGCTTCAACAAATCCAAATCTTCGTCATCAGGATTTTTATCGGAATAATCAAAATAAGTTTTCCAGATTGAAAGGCTTGGCAAAACTCCGCTTATCCAATTAACAAAATTGGCAGCATTTTTTGCGTACTCCGGAGGAATTATACTTTTGAAAAAAGCGTCTTTTGCATTTTGAGCCAGAATCTGAGCACAAAAAATCTGGCGCATGGTAGAAGGAATAGAAGTTCTGTCTGTCTGACGACTTTTTACAGACTGACTTTTAAAATCATCCCAGGCAAGAAAGCGTTCCATTGCAACAGCTGAAACTTGAGTCACCTGAGTCGCCTTATCTGCCCACAGGTCCGCAGCAGTCTGAGTCGGAAAAATAAAAACTGCATTTAAGTTAAGTATATTTTCTTTAATGATTTTTTCTATCGGATTCATAAATACTATTATATCATAAAAATATTTAGTTTTTGTGTTAAAATGTCGAAGAATTAATGAGGTTTTTATGAACAATTTCTTTAAACGCTTTTCTATTATTTTTATACTTACATTACTTTTTAGCTTACCAGTTTTTTCACAGGACTGGTATTTATGCGTAGGGTCTTTTAAAAACGAAAAAAATGCCCAGACCCTTGTTGAATCCTTAAAATATAATGGTTTTGACTCTGTCATTGATAATTATGAAAAAGATTCAGAACTTTACTATCGTGTTTTGCTCGCCCAAAGTTATTCAGACAGAAACCTTGCCCGCAGCAAAATCAAAGATATAGAAAAAGATCCAATTATCAAAAAACTTAAAATAAGCGGAATCTGGATTTGTACAGCAAGCGATAAAATTACCAAAAAAACAGAAACGCAAACTCCTCTTGATGTTACAAATGAACTGGTAATTGAAAAAGAAGCTGAAAAGAAAACCACAAAGACTGTTGAAACAAAGCCTGTTGAGACAAAAACAACAGAAGCAAAGCCTGAAACTAAGACTGAATCAAATCCAAAGACAAGTGAAAAAACAAGTAGCAAAACAAAAGCTACAGAAAGTACAAAGAAGTCTGATAAAACAACTACAAGTAAGAAAACCACTAAAAAATCATCTGCAAAAACCGAAACAAAACCAGCTGTAACAGACGCAAAAAGTGTTGCCACTGTAGAAAAAGTTGAAGTCAAACCAATTGAAGAAGAACTCCCACCAATCGAAGATGAAGTTTATGATTCAGACTTGCTCTCTCAGGCTAAGAAATATGAAAAAGAAATAGCTGAAAAGAATAAAATTGCAGAGAAAACAACTGTAAGCGAAGAACCGGCAAAGGAAGCTGAAGAAAAAACAGTCACAGAAAATGAAGCCGAAAAAGAAACTGAAAGTGAAGCTAAAGTTGAAACTAATGTTGAAACTGAACCAGAGACGGAAACAGAAACTGAAAGGCCAGCAGAAAGTTCAGAGGCAGAAGTTACACCATCCCCTGTAAAAGAAGAAACAGAAAAAACAGAAGAACCAGAAGAACTCCCGTCAATCACACTCGAAATTAACAATGCCGCAAGTGATTCCTTAAAAGTAAATTACGCAGAAGAGCTTGCCTTCTCAGAAGAAAAACCATACACAGTTTTTGTACGCTCTTACAGAGATGCAAAACGCGCAGAATATGACAAAAAACGACTTGGACTCATTGATTCACAGCCTTCTGTTTTAAAAACTTACTCTGACGCAAACGGATTTTTATTCAGCCTTTATGCCGGCGCTTTTGAAACCCAGGAAGAAGCAGAAGAACTTGCAGAAAATCTTGAAAAATTAGGAATCAATAATACTCAAGTTCGCAATTACAACCTGCTTTATTCAAGCATCAAAAAATACAATGATTTTGTAATGAATAATACAATTACAGCATTCAATCTTGAAAATGCAAAACTTCCTGAAGGTCTTAATGCTGATATAAGCACTTGTATAAAAGACTTCCCGCTGAATTACGACTATGAGCTTGAAGAACTCATTATCTACGATGTACAAAATGTACTCGATGCAGACGAAGAAGATAATGAATACATTCAGGACCTGGACAATTATATTTATCAGAAAAATAAAGTTTCAGCAGCAATCACCTGTATTTTGAAAGATCCATTATACGAAAACAGCCTTACCGTTTATATTCAGCATGGAAAAGATTTTACCATTGATGAATTCAAAACAGAAACAGAACGCAAAATTACAGTTGGAATAGAAGATTATCACGGCTACATTTCAGAAGTTGATGGAATCTATATTTTCACAGGAACAAATGATGAAAATGACAGTTTAATTAAAATCACTTCCGATAATCTCTCAGATATTTCTTTCAACAGCTATATTACAACAGTTTTTGAGCAGAATGGCTTGTACAACAACAATAGCTTCAAAAACTCACTTGCTTCAATTGCAAAAGCAGCTCCTGAAAAAGAAAGAGAGTTTGAATATTGTATCATCGGAAATATAAAAGAAGCTGATGCAGAAGAAAGTTTTGGTGATTTTGCAAAGGCAGTAACTGGAAATACCTGGATCTGGTCATATTTCTATCAGGAAGATCAGCAGATTGAAGTTATGTCTTTGAATCTGATTTACGACTGGCTTTCAGAAAAATATTATGCAGATTTTATGGACCATAAAATGGAGCTTCAAATAAGCGAAACAAACCGCCCTTCATTTGTACCTTTTGTAGATTCGTGGTATTATAAAGATAACTCAGAAGAACTTATAGAATTATCTGCCAAAGTAAAATCATATTTTATTACGGCAAGTGCTTATGAAGATTCGCTTACAGAACGTGAATTAGTTTATTTTATAGAAGATACAGAATTACTTAAGCACTAACAAGGTTCGTAGTTAAGGAAGAAAATGAAAAAGAAAATTGCATCATTGTTGATTATCATTTTTTGCTGTATCCCCCTGTTTTCGTTTCCAAAGTTTGAAATTGATTTTGGAGCAACATTCAATTTTTCGTTAGCTCGATATACTTTCGTAAACTCAGAAAAATATCTGAGCAGTAATTTGGGGACTACACTTGGTGTTAGCTTTCCGATTTATAAAAACTTTGGTGCCTTCTATTCCAACGATTATGGTGGTAGAGTTGTAAACAGCATTAACTCTTCGGATAACATAGCAACCTTCTACAGTCTTGGTGTAAATTATGAATGGCCATTAACTGATAAAAGTTCGCTTCGTTTTGATTTAGGCTATTCTGCCTCTGCAATAGAAGTAGCTGATGGTAATTTCGGTGGCGGTCGCGGTCTTGCGGTAAATATAAATTATTCCTATAAACTCACTAATAGAATTGCTGTAAGAATGGCATTAAAAAATAATTTTGCCTGGAAACAAAGAGAATATGAATACCAGTATCCTTCAACATATTCTGGAATGTATTACATAAAACCACCTGCTTATACTGCAGCAGGCTTTTTCACATGGTCAACAACCCCGGCTATTGAAGTAGTATTCTTATTGGGAAAACAAGTTCCAACGACTGGAGAAGAAAATTGAAAAATATGATTTATAATAAAGGTATTTTCCGCCTTTTGCAGATTTTTTTTATTTCTATTTCGTTATTTTTCTTTTCAGGCTGTCCTTTTGTATTAGTAAATAATACAATTGAAATATTTTCAACTACAGATACCGATAAATACAAACTTGACGCAAACATTGAGACAATAAAGTCAAACAATTCCATATTTATAACTGTAATTCCAAAGACTGAAAAGGCACTTTCATATACACTTTTTGAAATAAAAGATGAAAATATCACAGAAATTGACAGAATTGCGAATGAAAATGCCTATACCATTAGGGATGATGGCACTTTGAAATTAAATATAATTCCTAAAGCAACATTTTCTATACAGGGGCAAAAACGCGGAACTTTTTATGTAGCTGTAGAAGTTGATAATAAATCATACAAGAAAGATGACGATATAAGCATATATACAAAGCTTCTGTTTACAAAACTGATTTCTGTATTATAATCAAAAATTGTGATGCAGAAGGAATAAATTATGAAAAAGCTTACACTTACCTGGAAAAAAATTATAAGTACAATCCTTGGTTTTCTTGGAATCGGAACTTTAGTTTCATGCTATGGAATGCCTTTGGGCTATTCTAGCGTATATATCTCTGGAAGTGTTAACGGTGACATAGATGGAGACCCGGACACGCCAGACCAGCCCATTCCAAATATTGAAGTCCGCGTTAATGATGAATATCAAGGTACAACAAATATTGAAGGAAAATTCTTCTTTTGTTTAGATTATGAAGGAGTATATAAAGTATCATTCGTAGATGTAGATGATGAAAAAAACGGCAGCTTTAAGACAAAAACAATTCCTCCTCTAGATACTACTGGAAAAAGTGATATTGTTTTAGATTCTATTACCCTCGAGAAAAAATAAAAATACAAAGAATACAAAAGAATAAAAAAGACTTCCAAAACTATTTGTTTCGTGCTAGTATTACAAAAATTAGTTTTTGGAGTTGTACAATGCTGACTGGTCGTCATTTAATTCAACCGGATGATTTATCCGTTTCAGAAATTAATGAGATTTGTTCTTTAGCAGAGCAGATTATCGTTGATCCTAAATCTTTTCAAGATGTGTGTCGCGGGAAAATTCTCGCGACACTTTTTTTTGAGCCTAGCACCAGAACAAGGCTTAGTTTTGAAGCGGCAATGCTCCGACTTGGTGGTTCTGTAGAAGGTTTTTCAGATGCAGACAATACATCATCAGTAAAAGGCGAAACCCTTGCAGATACAATCCGCGTAGTTTCTTCTTATGCAGATATAATTGCAATGCGTTCACCAAAAGAAGGAGCGGCTCTCCTTGCAAGCAAATATTCAGCCTGCCCTATTATAAATGCCGGTGATGGCGGACACTTTCATCCGACACAAACCCTTACCGATTTAGTTACAATCAGACAACTGCTGGGTGGCTTGGAAAATCATACAGTAGGTTTCTGCGGCGACTTGAAGTTTGGACGCACAGTTCATTCCCTTGCAGAAGCATTAAGACATTTCAAAGGAAACAAGTTCATTTTCATCAGTCCTAAAGAGCTTTCGGTACCTGACTATCTTATTACAAATATTCTTGAGCCAGCCGGAATTGAATATAAAATTGTAGAAAGCCTTGATGAAGTAATCGGCGAAATGGATATTCTTTACATGACCCGAGTTCAAAAGGAAAGATTCTTTAATGAACAGGATTATATCCGCTTAAAGGACAGCTACATTCTGGACAGCGAAAAAATGAAAATGGCCCGCAAAAACATGATTGTTCTTCATCCTCTTCCACGCGTAAATGAAATCACCCCAGAAGTAGACAATGACCCAAGAGCTGCCTACTTTAAACAGGTAAAATACGGAATGTACGCCCGTATGGCACTTATAGCAAAATTGACAGGAGCATTATAATGTTGAACGTAAATACAATTAAAAATGGACTTGTAATCGACCATATAAGAGCAGGAGCCGGCTGGCAGATTTATCAGTGGCTGGGATTAAATAAAGCACCCTTCACTTCCTGCCTTATTCAGAATGTTCCTTCAGAAAAATCAGGTAAAAAGGATATCATCAAAATTGATAACATAATCAACATAGATTATTCAGTACTTGGCTTTATTGATCCGGATATCTGTGTAAACGTAATTGAAAACGAGCAGATTGTGCGAAAAATCACAATGGAACTGCCTTCAAAGGTTCAGGGAGTTTTCAATTGCAAGAATCCACGCTGCATTACCCAGACCGAACATTATGTAAAACCGACCTTTATTCTTGCTGACAAAAAGAAAGGACTTTATAAATGCGAATATTGTGACACTCTTTATCTGGCAGGAACAGGAACCAGTTCGGCAAGCTCATCAAGTACGGGTACAGCTTCGGGGGGCAATTAATAGTGGCAAAAATCACCTTAATTTACAACGCTCAACTTTTGGACGAAAACACGGACGGTCCGGGAGCAATTCTTATAGAAGATAAACAGATTCGCTCGATTTTTCAGGGATATTTTACCTCGCTGGAAACAGTTACTGACTTTGCCCGTTCAGTTCTAAAAGAGGATGGCTACAGTCCTTCGGAAAAAATTGAGTTTTATAATGCCCAGGGACTCACTGTAACTCCAGCCTTTATAGACATGCATGTTCATCTTCGTTATCCGGGACAAACACAAAAAGAAGATTTAGAAAGCGGATTAAAAGCCGCAATTGCAGGTGGAGTTGGAACCGTGGTTGCAATGCCAAATACAAAACCGGTAGTTTCTTCTTATGAGATGGCCATGCAGATTGAAAAAGAAGCTGCCGCTTTGGGACTGGCACATGTTTTTCAAACCGTAAGTCTTACCAGGGATTTTGGCGGAGAAGATACATCTCACCTTGATAAGATTGAAAGGGCTAATATTCCTGTAATTACTGAAGATGGAAAAGATGTTCTTTCTTCTGCCCTGATGCTGGAAGCTATGACTAAGGCCGCAAAGAAAGGAATAATTGTAAGCTGCCATAGTGAAGATATGACTCTGGGAATGATGGCTTTTCCTTATCGTCAAAATGCCCTTAAAATTATGAAGGAAAACGGACTTTCTGCCTGGGGAGCTGGTGATATCACAAATATTGACAAAAAGGCTCTTTCAAAGATTGATAAAGATCTTACTAGAGCGAATAATTATCTTGCTCTGGCTGAAGACGTTGCAACTGTAAGAAACATCATGCTTGCACGTCAGGCTGATTGTCATGTCCATATTGCGCATGTAAGTACAAAAAAATCCATTGATGCTGTCAGGGAAGGAAAAAAACTTGCAGAAAATCTTTTTAAAAAACACAATGAAAACAACAAAAACAAAAGCTGCAATTTTGCTATTACCTGCGAAGTAACTCCTCATCATCTTGCCCTGGCTGGTACAGAAGAACCGATGATACGCGCACTGGTAAATCCTCCTCTTCGCCCAGAATCAGACAGACTTGCTTTAATCGAAGCCCTGCGAGACGGAACAGCAGACGTTATTTCTACAGATCATGCGCCTCACACTATGGATGATAAAGCTGCCGGTTCACCTGGTTTTACAGGAATTGAAACTTCCTACGCAGTTTGCAACACTGTTTTAGTAAAACAAAACGACCTTCATCCAAGAAGATTAAGTCAGTTGATGTCTGCTAATCCAGCCCGCATACTGGGTCTTAACAAAGGACTTTTAAAGCCTGGTTATGATGATGAGTTGACCCTGCTTAATCCAGATGAACAATGGATAGTTTGCGCAAAAGACTTCTTCA
>JAEEGH010023335.1_pt1 | contig 12590 bp, 9 predicted proteins | sample 9134181 | NCBI WGS metagenome assembly JAEEGH01 (sample SAMN16246544, study PRJNA631951) | gut metagenome | biome: gut microbiome; feature: rumen; material: DP-attached | host: Bos | place: Iran: Karaj | collected 2018-10 | reverse complement strand
CGTCAGCATCGTGGCCGCCGTCTGGCGGTTGAGAAGGGTGTCGGGCTCAAAGGTCGTGTCGCTCATGCCGTTGGTGACGCCCACGTTGAAGGCCTTCAATACCTCTTCGTCGCTCGTGTCCGTGAAGGGATTTACCGCTATGGGCTCCGCCTTCGCGCCGGAAAGCGCCTCGTATACCTTCACGCTCACCGCCGCGAACTCCGCGCGGGTGATGGGCTGGGTGAGGTCCGCGCCCTGCAGGCACTCGGGTATCACGCCCAGCGCGTCGGCCTCGGCAAGCTCCGCCTGCGCCCACGCCGACGCCTGCAGATTCAAAAAGTCAAAGTTGGTGCGTATCCTCATATTGGAGCCCGTCGTGTGGCGCTCCATATAAAACATATCAAAGTCGACGACGTCTCCTACCGCGATCCCCAGCTCCGAAGCGATCTCGTCCAGTTCCGTCAGCTGCTCCATCTCTCCGTGAACGCCGCCGAGGTCGATGACGAGCCGGCCGTTGAAAAACACCCATACGTCGTCGTCGCCGCTGAACCAGAAGCAGCCGCCCTTAACGTATTTGAATTTGGTGTGTATCTCCGCGGAAAAATGGTAATTGTGGCCGTCGTCATACGTTTCGCCGTCTACCGTGTACAAATTGCCGAAAAGCTCTTCGTCAATGGGAAAATAGCCGTCCGACTCCTCTCCGTTTTCGTCGATACTCGAATCTATCTCCCAATATCCTTTATATTCTTCGTCCGAACATGGGCGAAGCGTCAGCGTTTTCGCCGCGGTCATGTTGGTGCCGGGAACGTCGTTGAAAAATGCGTCGAGGCTGCTTTGCGAGACCTCGTCTCCGTACAGCTCCCGCCACAGATCAACGTTGTACACGGGCTTTTTGTCCGGCCCGAGCGTATTTTGAACAAGGCCCTCCGCGCCTGTCATCGTTCCTTCGAACAGCAGTCCGTCCGCCCGGAAATCCCTGACCGTCACCGCCAGCTCGACGTTCCGATCCTCCGCGGAGGCCGCCGCGGGAAACAGCGACAGCGCCAGAACGCAGACCAGAAGCAGTATGCTCAGCTTTTTCATTTTCATTTCCGTCTCCTTATATTTCGTTCAGTGCGGGGCCTTTATCCCCTTTTGCTTTCCCGCCGCTTCGGGCGCTGGCGGGTCTGACGAATACCACTTGCGGATATTATACATTACCGTATGCTTTTTTTCAATGACGCGCTATCGTTTTTCTTTCACTGCCTCTATCCAGCTTTTCAGAAGCTTCCTTCCGTCCTCGGGCGCTCGCATCCTCTCCGGGTGCCACTGCACGGCGAACACGGGAAGGGTATCGTGGCGTATCGCCTCCACCGTTCCGTCGTCGGCCCACTGTACGGCTCTCAGTCCCTCCCCGAGCTCTTCGACCGCCTGATGATGGGCGCTGTTGACAATGAAGCGTTCGGAATATGTCGAAATGAGAAAAGGATCGTCCGTGCGCGTGGAATGCAGGCTGTCCTCGCCGTTCACCCGTCCGTGACCCGGGATATCCTGATAAAGCGTGCCTCCGAAAAACACGTTCAGCAGCTGCAGGCCGCGGCATATGCCCAGTATTGGCCGGCCCGTATTCAAAAATTCCTCTATTGCCTCGCTCTCGCGCCTGTCGCGCCCGGGATCGGTAAAGATCGAGCCGAGGTTTTCCCTGCCGTAAAGCTGAGGACATACGTCCCCGCCGCCCTGCAGCAGCAGCGCCGCGCACTCTTCCGGACGGTCATATACCGCCTCCGCTCCTATTGAGGCAAGCGCGTCTCCGTAGTTCCTCAGTCCGGGCTCAAGAAGATATATTTTCACGTTACGTCGTCCTTTTTTAATATCGTTTCAATAAAACAATAACACATTGTGTGCCGTTTTTACAGTTCATGTTTGAAAAGCGATTTACTTTTTTTTCGGATGATAGTAGAATAGCCGTATGATGATCGGAATTTTCCGTACGAAAGGAAAGGGTATACTATGAGACTGATTACACGCTCCGACTTTGACGGCCTTGCCTGCGGCGCTCTGCTGCTCGAGGCGGGCATTATAGACAGTTGGAAGTTTGCGCATCCCAAGGATCTTCAGGACGGGCTCGTGGAGGTCACCGAAGACGACTGCCTGGCAAACGTCCCCTTTGTACCGGGCTGCGGACTGTGGTTCGACCATCACTCCAGCGAGCACGAACGGCTGGACCTGCAGGGCAAATACAAGGGCGAGAGCCGCGTCGCTCCCTCCTGCGCGCGCATAATATACGACTATTACGGCGGAAAGCAGCGCTTCCCGCAGTTCGACGATCTCATGGTCGCCGTCGACAAGGTGGACTCCGGCAACCTCACCATTGACGACGTTCAAAATCCCCGGGGCTGGATACTCATCGGCTTCCTCATGGATCCCCGCACCGGCCTGGGCCGCTGGCGCAACTTCACCATTTCCAACTATCAGCTCATGGAAAAGCTGCTCGTGGCATGCCGCACCATGACCACCGACGAGATCCTCGCCATGCCCGACATCATCGAGCGCATAGAGGTCTACAATGAGCAGACCGACAAATTCAAGGAAATGGTCCTCGCCCATACGAAAACCGAGGGCAACGTGATCATTTCGGACCTCCGCGGCGTGGATCCCATTTATACAGGCAACCGCTTCATGATATACAGCATGTACCCCGAGCAGAACATTTCCGCGTGGATCGTCAGCGGCAAGGGCGGCAAGGGCTGCTCCGCCGCCGTCGGTTACAGTATACTCAACCGCACCTCCGACGTGGACGTGGGCAAGCTCATGCTCAAATACAACGGCGGCGGTCACAAGGCGGTGGGCACCTGCCAGTTCAGCGACGAGAACATGGACTCCGAGCTTCCCAGGATGCTCAAGGAGCTCTGCTCCCTGGCAAACGCCTGAGGCGGACAGACAAACGCAGGCAAACGGGGGACGTTCCTCATTGACCCGCGCCGAGGGTCAATAAGGGCCGTCCCCCTGCTTGATCCCGACTTGAAGGACGGTAGGTAAATTGAAGGTAAACGTTGTCACCGGAGGCGGCTCGGGCATAGGCAGGGCCGTGGCGGCCATGCTGCCGAAGGACGAGACCGTCGTCATTGCCGGCAGAAGCCCGGAAAAGCTCGAGCGCACCGCCCGGGAGCTCAATGCGGAGGGCCGCGGCGTCCTTACCGCCGTCTGCGACGTATCGCGGCGGGAAGCCGTACGCGAGCTCGCCCGGTACGCCTCCTCTCTCGGAGACGTAGACAGAGTCGTCCACTGCGCCGGCGTCTCCGGCTCTATGGCGGACTGCGATACGATCATCCGCATCAACGCCCTCGGCACGGTCCACGTCAATCAGGAATTTTACAAGGTTATGCGGGGAGGCTGCATAGTCGATACGGCCTCCGATTCGGGATACATGCTGCCGAAGCTCCTGCTCCCCCGCAGGGCCGTATACCGCCTCGCGCTCACGGACGAAGAGGCTTTCGCCGCGAAAATGTCGCGAAGGGCAAGGCTCACGGGGAGCGGGTATATAAATTCTCAGCTCGCCTACATGCTTTCCAAAAATTTCGCGCGCTGGTATTCCGAACACTGCGCGTTCAAGTATATGGCGCTGAAGGGGATAAGAGTGTTCTCGATAAGCCCCGGCTTTGTCAAAACGCCCATGACCGAGCGGGAAAAGAGCAAAGAGAGCGAAAACATGCTCAGCTATACCGGCCCCGGACGCGGCGCCGAGCCCGAGGAGCTCGCCTACGTTATGACCGCCCTGACCGACGTCAGGGCGGCATACCTGATCGGCTCCGATATCCTCTGCGACGGCGGGGCGGTGAACAACGGCTTCGGCGTGCTTACGGCGCGGAAGCGCTGCAAGAAACAGTCTCTGTCGGAAAACTGGTGAGCCGCGGTCATGCCGACTTCCGCGCCGTCCCGCGCGGGTCTTGAAAGAAGCGCCGACATGTGGTAGATTACAGTCGAACACAGTCGTATCCGCGGCGCCCCGGCCGGGATCGTATCCGCGTTTTTTTTGCGGGGCAAAAATTCTCGGAGTATGTTTCACGGATGAAAAGAATATTGCTTATCACCTCCGCATATACCGGAGCCGGACATAAATCCATATCGGACTCTCTGACGGAGCAGTTTTCCCTTATGCCGGATGTGGAGGCGCAGGTCATAGACGGTTTTGAACTGATGGGCAGAACGGGCGTGCGCGCCGCCGGGATATACGGCTTTCTTACGCGGCACGCCATGTGCGTGTTCAATGCCGCGTGGAGGTATACCATGGCGCATCCGCCGCGGTTCGCGCTGTCGGCGCGTATGTGCAGCCGCCGGTTCATGGACTGCGTCCGCGCCTACCGGCCCGATCTCATCGTCACCGTTCACTCGCTCTTCAACACCGTTCTGACCCGGATGCTCGAAGCTCACGGGCTGAGCATACCTGTCGTGGTACTGCAGGCGGATCCCGTGGATATCCACAGCACCTGGTGCAATCCCAAAGCCCGGATGACGATATGCGCCACGCGCGAGGCATACGATTCCTGCCTGCTTCAGAAGATGCCTCCGGAAAAGCTGAAGCTCATCGGCTTTCCCGTGCGCGAACGCTTTTCCCGCGCGGCGGCCGAGCTCCGCGCGGACGAATATGACGCCGCCCGGCCTCTGCGCTGCCTGCTGATGAGCGGCGGCGAGGGCTGCTGCAGCCTCAGAAAATACGCTGAAAACATCCTCGGAAAAACGGACTCTGAGCTTACGATCATCTGCGGGCGCAACGCGAAGCTGCAAAAACGCATTTCGGAAAAGCTGTATCCGAAATACGGCGGGCGTCTGACCGTGCTCGGCTTCGTGCCGGACATAGAGAGGGAAATGCTCCGCAGCGACCTGCTCATTACCCGGGGCAGTCCCAACACTCTGTTCGAGGCCGTGACGCTGAATATCCCGCTGGTCATAATCGGGCCGATGCCGCAGCAGGAAAAGGACAATCCGCGGCTGATACGGGATCACGGTCTCGGCGTCGTCAGCGAGTCGCCTTCCGATATACATACTATAATCCGCTCGCTTACCGACGGCGGCGGACGCCTCGGGCAGATCCGCTCCGCACAGCGTTCCTTCCGCAGGCCCGATATCGCGAAGGATATCGCCGTATACGTGTCGGAGCTTGCCGGACTGCCGGAGCGCTTCCCGTGATATCCGGCTTTTAAATCCTCCCGTCAATACTACACTCCTGAGCCGAACGGAGATCGGAAAAATGCGATTTAAAACCATCGGTCTGAAGCCCTCGCCCGGCCGGGGGTATATTATCGCGCTGAGCAGATGGCGCAGCCGTCTGGCTCTGCTCGCCGGTATAGTCACGGTATCCTTTTCGCTGTATGCCATCGCCGGGGGCATGATCTACTATGCCGGGATCGGACGCGATGTATCGGAGCTTTTCCACTGGTTTACGATCAATTCCAACTTCCTGACGGCTCTGAGCGCGTGCCTGATCATTCCTTTCGCTGTGGAAGGAATACGAAAAAAGCACTTTTCTCAGCCGAAATGGATCGCCATGCTCCATTACTGCGGCATGGTCTGCACTACGCTCACCATGGTGTTTTCCGTCGGGATAACGAGCTGGATAGATCCGCATGCCGCCTTCGGAGGGTACAATCTTTATCTGCACATTATCTGCCCGATCATGGTCATCGTTTCTTTTTTTCTGGTGGAGTCGGGCTTTCGATATACTCTCAGGGACGCCTTCTTCGCCTCTGTCCCCGCCTTGCTTTATGAAGTCATATACTTCTATGAGGCAGTCGTCGTCGGAGAGGCGAACGGCGGCTGGGAGGACATGTATCACATGACGGAATATCTCCCCGCGGCGGTCTCGGCAGTTATCGTAACGCTGCTTGCTTTGTCCGTCTCTCTGCTGACACGCCGGCTCTATAACGGTCTGACCGCGCTCCGTCTGAAAAAAGCGGAGGCCGGACTCTGGCCCGAGGATGCGGATAAGGTGGAGATCAACATCGAACTGTTCGGCCTGGGCAGATACATGGGAAAGCACGCCGACGCGAATTACGTTGAGCTTCCCCTGGACCTTATCCGGATGATCTCCGACAAATACGGACTGAGCGCGGAAGCGCTGATGAAGCCGTATATCAGAGGCTTTCTGGACGGCATAGAAGAAAAACGCAAGGAATAGCAGCTCCGCACAGCCGGGCGGTTCCGAAAAACATCCCGCAGCCGGGTATCGACCCGACCGCGGGATTTATTATCGGAACCGTTCTTTTTTTCTCAGTCCTGCCGCGCAAATCCGATCTCGGATACCGCAATGCCGAGCACCCGGTCGTCCGTCTCGCCTCCGCCGTAGTATTCCTTTGAAGAGATCGCTCCGGCAGTTTCAAAGCTTATCGTCTGCGCGCCGCTCTCATTGCGGTACGCGGCCGGAAGCGTCAGCGAAACGGGGCTGCCGTCCCCTTCCTCATGATGCGGGAGCACGCCGACGGGCCGCCCGTTGTAATATACCTTCGTGTCCCCGGCGCCGGGATGCGTCCAATAGCGCACGCTCATCCGGCTGTCCTCATCGGTGAAAAGCAGGACCTGCATCTCCGCCTTTTCCCCGGACCAGCGCCACGCGTCCTCCTGCCCGTACCAGCCCGAGCGCAGATTTCTCTCCGCATCGCCGTATCTCGTAAGATCGATCCGGTCAGTCTTCTCCGTTTCCGTAAACATTATCTCAGCAAATGCGACGGAAACGGCTCTTCCATGAGAAGATGAATACCGGGCCTCGGGGTACTCAAATTCAAGCGTGAGCAGGCTGCCGTCAAAGCATTGCTCAGGGATAAGGAAATCAATATACGGTCTGTCGGCCGAGACCTCGGCGTCAAACAGCACCGTTCCTTTCGCGCTGACGACTACGCGCTGTCTGCCGCCCGGTATACTGCCGCAAATCTCGATCCGGCAAAAAAGATCCCTCACGCCATCTCCGAAATCAAAGCGGGCTTTTCCGCCGTTTCCCAGCGCCCGATTGCAGTATCTCACGTTCCCGTTTTCATCCGCATATTTTTCGGATACGGCGGATATCCCGCCCGCAAAGTGGGCTATCGCCTCGCCGGTTCCGAACGTGACGGGCGTGCCGATCTTTGCGGCATAGGGCGCCTGTTCAAGTACGCCGCCGCCGGCAAATATCCTTCCCGTGGGGCGATAATACTCCGCTCCGCTGCCGTCCGGGAGTATCATATATTCCGTCATATCCGGAAAACGGTCCTCCGGGAGCGTTTCATCGGCGTTGAGCGCGTACAAAAAATACCGTCTTTCCGCGACGTCGCCTTCGACGACTCCGAACAGGCTCTTCCCGTACCATTCCTCATACTCATCAAGCTCCGTCGCCGCGGCGAAAATGTTTTTGCCGGACACCGGCGCATGACTGATCTCAGGCGGACCGCTTTTCCCGAAGTCTTTCGCCAGCAAAACGGGATTTGACTCCGCTTCCTCAGACCCGTGACCGCCGGTGACGATCATCATGGTGCTGTCGTATATTCCGAGTTCCTTCAAACGGGCGACGAATTCCTCCAGGACATTCAGATACCCGTTTGCCCGTGTCTCCGCGACGCCGGGCTCGTTCTCTCCCGTCTCCTCCGCATCGGTACGGCAAGAGGAGCCGTCAAGATGGATGAAAAGAAAAACCGGCTGCTTTTCATCAGCGGTGAGGCCCTCGGAAACGAGCCCGTCAAGGAAATCCCGCGTCCCGGACCGATAGCGCGGATATTCGGTTTCTTCCGCTGTCTTTGCGCCGTCGAGCACTTCTCCGCCGCCCCAGACGCACCGCTTGAGCGCGCCCGGAAAAAACCGCATCGCCGTAAGCCTCACGAGGGCTTTTTCAAGCTCGGCGGCGGACGATGTAACGACCTTCGCGGATACGAAATTGTCGATCATGGCTCCGGCGCCATCCGATACTGCTTCCGCCTCCTGGGTGTATATACCGATACGATACCCGTCGCTTTTCAGAACGTCGTACCGTGCCGCCGCTTCTTCCCAAGCGGCGGCGATATATTCGGAGTACGGCAGTGTGTTTTCGTAATAACTGCCGGTCAGTATGAACGGCACGGCTCCCTTTGCGTCCGGGTACTCTCCCGTCATGTTCTCGAAAACGGTAAATCCGTCAAAAATCTCCATTCGCTGGGGAGCTTTGTCCGTGATATTCCGCAATTCAGTCTGATCGAAGCCGTCCGTCACGATAACTACCACGTTCTTCTCACCGGACAGTGAAAAAAGATTTTTCGACGAAAGGTATGAAGTTTTTCCGTTTATACCGTCAAAGTCGGTTTTGACACACAGCGCCGCGAACAGTATCAGCTGCGCAAGTATCACGCATACCGACACGATTGCCACGAGCGTATCGAAACGCTTTTTGAGTGTCTTTGCGAGAACAAGCGAAACGGCTGCTGCACATAGCCACAAATCAGTATCCGTGATCAATCTTCCGACATTCTGCCTGCTTCTAAACACGCTCTCAGTCAAAACGCCGTATTTGTCCGGGATAAGCCAGCCCTGCACGAACAGCATGACTCCCGCGGCAAAAAGAAGGCAGATATAGATTCGGAACGGCCTTCGCACCCTGAACAGGAGCATGCCCGCAGCGAACAGCAACGCAGCCGCGGCAAGAAACATCGCGGCTGTCGGCATCAGAATATCGCGCATGGGAAACCACATCCGGGTGATATTCAAAATATACATCCGCAGCGGTCCAAAAAGGAAAAAGGCGGACGACGCCAACAGTACCGAAGTCAGCAGCGGCAGCCATCCCGATTTTTTCTGAAACAGTTCTTTCATCCCGCAAGTTCTCCCGTCGGATCAGCGCTTTTCGATGAGTCCGGCGCAGGCGCGTTCGATGCGGGCAAGCTCCCCGTCCGCTTCATCCGCCGTCGGCATATGCGCAAACAGGTAAAGCTTCAGCTTCGGCTCCGTCCCCGACGGACGTATCACGGTCTTCCCGCTTTCTCCGAGCCCGAATTCCAGAACGTCCGATCTCGGCAGCTCTCCCTGAGGCAGCATATAGTCCTTCACGCAAGAAACGGGCAGGCCCGCGATATCGGATGGCGGGACGTTCCTCAGGTCTCGCATGATCTCCTTCATCCGCTCCATGCCGTCCGGACCCTCGAAGGAAAAGCTCAGCAGCTTGCTGCGGTAGTACCCGTATTCGTCATACAGCGCGTCCACCGCCCGGCCCAGCGTCATTCCCTTCGCCTTGTAATACCGCGCCGCCTGGCATATCAGCATGGAGGCGTTGACCGCGTCCTTGTCCCTGGCGTGGGTGCCGGAAAGGTAGCCGTAGCTCTCCTCAAAGCCGAATATGAACCGCTCCTTTTCCCCGCTGCGCTCCAGAAAGCCGATCTGTTCTCCGATGAATTTGAAGCCCGTCAGCGTTCTGCGCAGCTCCACGCCGTATTTGCCGGCTACCGCGTCGGCCATATCCGTCGATACTATCGTCGTCATCGCCGTGGGACGCCGGGGCATCGTCCCCGCTTCCGTCCTCATCCGGCAGATATAATCCAGCAGCAGCACGCCCATCTCGTTTCCCGAGATCAGGCGGTAGCCTCCGCTGTCCTCCGCCGCCGCGGCGCCCACGCGGTCGCAGTCGGGATCCGTGGCAAGCAGGAGGTCCGGCCTGAGCTGCCCGCACAGCTTAAGTCCCTCGGCAAGAGCCTCCCTCTCCTCGGGGTTGGGATAAGGACAGGTCGGGAAAGTTCCGTCCGGCATTTCCTGCGACGGGACCACCGTCACGTCGTCCACGCCTATACCCTCGAGTATGCGCAGCACGCACTCCCGTCCCGCTCCGTTGAGCGGCGTGTAAACCACGCGCAGCGGCGTTCTCCCGCCGTTCTCCGGCATTCTTTGCGCCAGGACCCGAGCTATATATCTGTCGAACACCTCTTCTCCCACCGTATGCAGCAGTCCGGCCGCCTCCGCCGCCTCCGCTTTCATCCTCGCCGCGCCGGTCAGCACGTCCACGGAGCGGATCTCGCCCTGTATGGCGGCCGCCGCGTCGACGGTGATCTGACACCCGTCCGGGCCGTATACCTTATAGCCGTTGTATTTCGCCGGATTGTGACTCGCCGTTATGCATATGCCCGCGCCGCAGCCGAGCTCCCGTACCGAAAAACTGAGCAGCGGCGTCGGCGCGAGGCGGGGAAAGAGATACGCCTCTATCCCGTTTGCCGCCAGCACCTCCGCAGCGGTCTCGGCGAACAGGCGGCTGTTTATCCTGCTGTCGTAGGCTATCACGGCTTTTTTGCCCGGCTGCGTCTGTTTTTTCAGGTATCCCGCAAGCCCCTGGGTCGCCTGAGCCACGGTAAAGACGTTCATGCGGTTTGTGCCGGCTCCGATGACGCCGCGCAGACCACCGGTCCCGAAGGTGAGCGAACGGCAGAAGCGTTCGTTTATTTCCGCGGGGTCTTCCGCTATCGCGGTCAGCTCCGCATGCAGCTCGGGCAGGTCTTTCGTTTTTTCCGTCCAGCGCAGATATTCGTTCAGATGCTCCATATACCGTTCCCTTTATTCCGTTTTTTCGAGAAACGCGTTCAGCCGCTGAGCTATCCCCTTCGCGTCAAGACCCAGAGCGGCGTCCTTATCTGCCTTTCTGCCGTAGGTCCGCAGGACCTCCAGGGGTATCTCCGCGCCGCCGAGCCTGACTGGCTCGCCGTCAAGAGCGGAGGCTATATCTGCGTAAAGGCTCCCCGTATAGAGCGGAGCGGATACGAATACCGCTCCCCCGGCGTACTCGCGCCGCAGGGTCCCGGCGTCGAAGGGCGCAAGCGTAGTGTAATACAGCACGGTCACGTCCGCCCCGGCGCAGGCCTCCAGAGTGGCGTCAAGCTGCTCGGCGACCGCGATGACCGTGGCGCGGCGTCCGCGCTTCAGCACCGCCGCTCTGCCGAACTCCACGTCGACCTGCGTTTTATTGCAGTGATCCGTCATACGGAAATACGAGGGCCTGCCGTCAAAGCGGCATGCCCTGAAAAGCGTTTCGAACTGCTCCGGCGTCCCCGGCGCAAGCAGCTCCATACCGGGAAGAAGACGCAGGGTGGCCACATCCTCCGGGCAGTAGTGAGAATACCCGAGAGTCGAGAAATCGTACGCGGCGCCCGTCGTGATGAAATTGCCGCCGATGTTCTGATAAACGAAATCCAGCTTCAGCTGCTCCAGCGAGCGCTGCACGATAAAGGGCGATATCCCGTACACCGTCGGCGTGATCCCCGCCAGCGCCAGTCCCGCGGCTATGCCTACCGTCCCCGGCTCGAATATGCCTATATTCTTCACACGGTCGGGATACTTCCGCAGCAGCTCGCGCATCGGAAACGCCCCGATATCTATCAGCAGCAGGGCGGTATCCGCGTATTCCTCTATCATTTCGCGCACGGCGGCCTGCATGGCTTTTCTCATGACAGTCCCTCTTCAAATCAGATTTCTGCGTTTGGCCTGCTCCCATGCCGTTATCCCTATCAGCAGACGGAAGCGGTTGTCGCCGATCATTTCCTCAAACTCCCTCAGCGGTATCACGCGCGTACGTATCAGCTCCGTCTCCTCCGGCTCGGCGTCGCCGGCCCGGCTGCATTCCGTAAAAAAAACGCTGCACATGGCGCAGGAATATCCCTGGTTGGTATAGTACTTTCCGAGAAAGACCATATCTCCGGCGATATATCCGGTCTCCTCTCTCAGCTCGCGGCGCGCGGCGTCCTCGGGGGTCTCCCCGCTGTCTATCCCGCCGCAGGGCAGCTCCAGCTCCCACGAATTAAGCGTATGCCGGTATTGCTCTATGGCTATCACATTACCGCGAAACACGGGCAGGACGCATACGCTGTCGCGGAAATCGACGTAGGTATAGGGATGCTCCTTGCCGTTTATCTCGATGGTATCTTTTATTACCCTTATCCGCCCGATACGATGCTGCTCGCTGCGCACCACGCGGTAAGGTCTTTCCATATCACTCATACGCGTCCACTTCCTCGAGCAGCGCCGCCAGTTCTTCGTCCGTCGGAGCCCGATGGAACCAGGAGCGGTCCTCTTCCAGCGTTCTGCAGCCGTGCCCGCGCACGGTCTTCGCTATCACCGCCCGCGGTCTGCCGGAACCGGCTCGGCTCAGCGCGGCGTACAGAGCGTCCTCGTCATGTCCGTTGACCGTTTCGGCTTCAAAGCCGAACACGGAGAGCTTTTCCTCCAGGTCGCCCATTTTCAGCATCTCGTTGATAGAGCCGTTGTCGTCCACGATCAGGGTGAGCCGCTCCAGCCCTTCGCTGCCGGCAAACAGCGCCGTCTCCCACATCGTGCCCTCATTCATTTCTCCGTCGCCCGCAAGGACGAACACCCTGCCCGGACGTTTTGCGATGCGGTTGCCCAGCGCCATGCCCGCGGCCATGGGAAAGCCGTGGCCCAGGCTGCCGGCGGAGATCTCCACGAAGGGCAGCTTCGTTCTGTCCGCCTGCATGCTTATGCGAGAGTCATACCGGCACGCCGTCCACAGCTCCTCCTCGGGAATAAAGCCCTTTTCCGCCAGTATCGCCAGCAGGCCCATGGTAGACTGCCCCTTGCTCAGCACGAAGCGGTCCCTGTCCTCGGGGCGCTCCGGGGAAAAGCGGAGGACGCGGTCATAAATCACCCGC
>JAEEGH010023331.1_pt1 | contig 12592 bp, 10 predicted proteins | sample 9134181 | NCBI WGS metagenome assembly JAEEGH01 (sample SAMN16246544, study PRJNA631951) | gut metagenome | biome: gut microbiome; feature: rumen; material: DP-attached | host: Bos | place: Iran: Karaj | collected 2018-10 | reverse complement strand
TTCCCCCGTACCGGCTGCGGGGCCATATAGGGGCTGTCCGTCTCCACAAGGATCCGCTCCAGCGGTGTGACGGCGAGTACCTGCGCCGCTTTTTTGTTGTTCTTGTATGTTACCGGTCCGTCGAAGCCCAGGTACCAGCCCCGGCGCAGCAGTTCGGCCGCCATCTCCGCGCTGCCGGAAAAACAGTGAAATACGCCACGCAGCCCCTCGTAGCGGGAGATCATCTCCAGCGCGTCGCCGTGCGCCTCCCGGTCGTGGATGATCACGGGAAGATCCTCTTTCAGCGCCAGATTGATCTGCCGTTCCAGCATTTCCTTCTGGAGCGGTTTATGCTCGCTGTCCCAGTAATAGTCCAGCCCGATCTCCCCGATCGCCACGACCTTTTCCGCCCGCACGAGCTCACGGAGAACATCCATGCTCCCGCCGGTCCAGCTCTCCCACTCCTCGGGGTGCCAGCCGACGGCAGCGTAAAGGAACGGGTAACGGCCGGCCAATTCTGTGACCGCGCGTGAGGACTCTCCGTCGCAGCCCGGATCGATCACCAGCCCCACCCCCCGGGCGGGAAGGGCAGAGAGCACCTCGTCCCTGTCCGCGTCGAACTGGCGCGCGTCGTAGTGAGCATGTGTGTCGAAGATCATCGCACCGCCCCCCGTTCCAGATAATCCAGGCATTTCTCCGGATCGGAGAACCTCCCGTAGATCTCACGCACCGAGGTGTCGGCAAAGCCGCGCTCCACGGCGGTCTCTATCATCCGCTCGGCGGCGAGCCAGTAATCGTCATAGTCAAGGAAAGCGATGGGCCTGCCGTCCCGGCCCAAAGCGCGCAGGGTGAGCACCTCGAAGATCTCGTCCAGGGTGCCCAGTCCCCCGGGCAGCGCCAGAAAGGCGTCTGCCCGCCCCGTCATGATATCCTTTCTCTCGGACATGGTATCGGTAAACACCGTTTCGTCACACTGTTCGAAAAGGACTCCCGGCCTGTCGAAAAACCGCGGCGCCACACCGATGACCGCTCCCCCGCCGCGCGCGCAGCCCCGGGCAGCGGCCCCCATCAGGCCATGGGCCCCGCCGCCGAAGATCATCGCGTGTCCCCGCTTGGCCATGGCCTCACCCAGGGCTTCCCCCAGCCGGAAGAAGCCGGGATCCGGATCGTCCCGGGACGCGCCGAACACACATATCGTCACAGTCCCATCTCCTCAAGCTTTTTCAGATAAAACGAAAACGCGGCGGGGATCGCCAGGGCACGCCGTTCCTCCCGGGTGACCCACCGGAAGCCCTCCGTCTCCCCGGCGACGCGCAGGATATAGCCTCTCATATGCCATTCCACATGGGTGAACCGGTGCACAGCCTCTCCGCATGGTTCTCCCCCGGCGGGCGGTTCCGGGCCCGTGTCGTTGGGCAGCTCCCAGAGCCCGGAAAGCAGGCCTTTGTCCGGTCTGCGCCGCAGGGCGACCCGGTCGGCGCAGATCATCAGCAGGACCCGGCGTTTTTCGATCCTTCTCGCTTTCTTTTCCGGGAGCACCGGGTATCTGTCTGTCTCTCCCGCAGCGCGCGCTCTGCACAGCTGGCTGATCGGGCACCGTCCGCAGTCCGGGGTACCCGGCGTGCACACCGTCTCCCCCAGCTCCATGAGCGCGCTGTTGAACTCTCCGCTCCTGCCTTCGGGAAGGATCTCCCGGAGCTCTCTGCGATAGCGCGCCTTCATGGACTCGCCGACGGTGTCGGAGCAGGCTTCCACCCGGGCAAGAACGCGGCAGACATTGCCGTCCACGGCAGCCTCGGGCGCGTTGAAGGCCAGAGAAGCCACCGCCCCGGCGGTGTAGTCTCCGATCCCGGGCAGCGCGCGAAGCTCCGCGGCTGTGCGGGGGAATTCCCCGCCGCGCTCCCGCGCGATGACACGCGCGCATCTGTGCAGGTTCCTCGCCCGTGAGTAGTAGCCCAGTCCCTCCCATAGCTTGAGCACCGTGTCCTCTTCGGCAGCCGCCAGATCCTCCACGGTCGGCAGAGCGCGCATGAAGCGCTCAAAATAGCCGCGCGCGGCCTCGATGCGGGTCTGCTGGAGCATGATCTCCGAGACCCATATCCGGTAGGGGGTCACGTCCCTTCGCCAGGGCAGATCGCGTTTATTCTGTTCGTACCAGTCCAGCAGCGGACGGGAGAGATCCACCATGTTTCCATGCCTCCGACCCCGATATTATATAGCTCTTCCGCCTCCCTTGGCAACCTTGATTTATGATCGCGCCTCGTACTATAATGGATCCAAGCAACAGGTAAGGTGAGACAAATGACCGAAAAACTCTACTATGCCGATTCCGGGCGGTTCTCCTTTGACGCCCGCGTTCTCGAATGCCGCGAAGGCAAAGGCCGCTGGGAGATCATACTCGACCGCTCGGCCTTTTTCCCCGAGGGCGGCGGTCAGGGCGGCGATGCCGGCACTCTGGGCGGTGTTCGCGTGACGGACACGCACGAGCGGGAGGGGATCATCGTCCACCGGTGCGACGGGCCTCTGATCGTCGGCGCGGTCGTGGAAGGGCGTGTGGACGCCGCGCTTCGTTTCGCCCGGATGCAGATCCACTCCGGAGAACACATCGTGTCCGGCACGGCGCATCGCGAATGGGGCTGTGAGAATGTGGGCTTCCATATGACAGAAAACGGCGCGGTGATCGATTTTGACCGGGAGCTGGATGAGGAACAGCTCGACCGGCTGGAGTTTCTGGCCAACGAGGCCGTCTGGCGGGATCTGCCGGTCCGGACGCTCTTTCCCTCTCCGGAGGAACTGTCCGGGCTCTCTTTCCGACAGAAAAAAGAGCTTTCGGGCGAGATCCGGCTGGTTGAGATCCCGGGAGTGGATCTGTGCGCCTGCTGCGCTCCCCACGTAAAGAGCACCGGCTGCGTCGGCCAGATCCGCTTCACCTCGGCCATGCGGCACCGCGGAGGCGTTCGTCTGACGATGACGGCGGGCCGCGCCGCTCTTTCGGACGCGCGGATGCTGCACGCCAACGCGGAAGCCGTATCGCGGCTGTTTTCCGCGCCGAGGGAGGAAACGGCAGCCGCGGCGGAACGTTTCGCGGCACAGAAAAACGAGCTGGAGCAGCGCTGCGCCGTGCTGGAAAAAAAGTACACGTCGCTGCGCGCCGCCTCTTTCCCCGGCGGGGAAAGGGACCTGCTGTGCTTCGAGGACTCCTCCGCGAGCTCGGCGGCGCTGCGCGATCTGGCGGAAGCCCTGTCGGAAAAATGCCCGGGCATTGCGGGAGCGTTTGCCGGAGAGGGCTCTCAGTGGCGCTATGTACTCGCTTCGAAAACCGCGGATCTTCGCGCTTACGGAAAGTCGTTCAATGCCTCTCTGCGCGGCAGAGGCGGCGGCAGTCCTTCCATGATCCAGGGCAGCGTGAACGCCTCCCGGAAAGAGATCGAGGAACTGGTGTATGGCAAAGAAAGATAAAGGCGAGGAAAAAACCAACGTGATGCGGCTTCTGGACGCGTCGCTCATTCCTTATGTGCCCCGTTTTTATGACCCGGAGCTGACCTCCGGCACGGATGTCGCCGCCGCGCTGGGCCAAAGCGCCGAGTGTCTGTTCAAAACCCTGGTCACGGTATCCGGGTCCGGAGAGCATTTTGTATTTGTGATCCCCTCGGATTCCTCCCTGGATCTCAAAAAGGCTGCCAGAGCCGCCGGGACGCGCTCCATAGCCATGCTGCGCCAGAAAGATCTTCTGCCGCTGACCGGGTACGTACACGGCGGCTGCTCCCCGATAGGGATGAAAAAGCCATTCCCCACTTTTATCGACGAGACTGCGCTGATCACCGACGCCTTTTTCTGCTCCGCCGGCCGAAGAGGCGCCCAGATCGGGATCGACCCCGAGGCGCTGGCGGAGTATATCGGAGCCCGGTTCGCCGATCTTACAGAAACATAACCGAAAGGAGGAAACGGTAAAATGAAAATGCTGCATGTGACGGTTCAAACCGCCCGATTTGAGGAGGAGATCGCCTTTTACCGCGACATCGTCGGTCTGACGATCCGCCGTGACGCACGTCCGGGTCGGAACATGGTGTTCCTCTCTGATGCGGCAGGGGCCACCGAGATCGAGATCATCGAGAACTCCGCTTCGGCCGACGCGGGCAACGCCTTTCTGTCGGTGGGATTCCGCACCGGGGACGCCGAGGCGTTCCGCGCCGAACTGGAGGCGAAGGGCTTTGTCCCCGGGCCGATGGTGACCCCGGGCCCCGGAGTGAAGTTCTTCTTCGTCCGCGATCCCGCCGGCGTGAACGTCCAGTTCATGTAAGCCGGCCCCGGCTTCGCCGCCCGCTCATTCACAGACGTTTTGCCGCGGGCGTGCCCGCGGCAAAACGTCTGCTTTTCCCCAACATCGGTTTGCTTTTCGCGGGAAAGTTATGTATTATAGGTCCGAGAGTATTTCGGAAAAGGTGTGATCGTAAGAATGAATCCGGAAACGGAACGGATCCGCGGCTGTCTGGCCGCCGTGAGAGAGATCTCCGGTTTTGTCCCGGAGGTGGGCGTGATCCTCGGCTCGGGCCTTGGCGCGTTCGGGGATATGGTTCGCCGCGTCGCCGAAGTGCCTTACTCCATGATCCCCGGATTTCCCCTCTCGACCGCGCCGGGCCACGCCGGGCGGTTCGTCTTCGGTTATGTGGAGGATACGCCCGTGGCGGTCATGCAGGGCCGCGTCCATCTCTACGAGGGCTATGATGTCTCGGATGTGGTGCTCCCCGTCCGGCTGATGGCGGCGCTGGGCGCGAAGATCCTCTTTGTCACCAATGCCTCGGGCGGGATGCGGCCCGGTCTTGAGGCGGGCAGTCTGATGCTGCTCACCGACCATATATCCTGTTTTGTTCCCAACCCCCTGATCGGTCCCAATCCGGACGAACTAGGGCCCCGTTTCCCGGATATGTCCGAGGTTTACGACAGGGACCTGCGCGCTATCGTCAAAGGCGCCGCGGACCGGAACGGGATCGAGCTTAAGGAAGGGGTCTATGTCCAGCTGACAGGTCCCAGTTTCGAGACGCCCGCCGAGATCCGCATGCTCTCCCTGATGGGAGCCGACGCGGTGGGGATGTCCACAGTGGTGGAGGTCATTGCCGCCCGCCATGCCGGGATGCGTGTCGCGGGCGTTAGCTGCGTAGCCAATCTGGCGGCGGGTCTTTCTCCCACACCTCTTTCCGGTGAGGAAGTGATCGCCGCCGGGGCTGCCGCGGCCCCGAAATTTCAGGCCCTGCTATGGGATTCCATAGCGGCAATGCATGAGGAGGAAGAAGCATGATCCGCTTTTTCAACGGCAAAGTCCTGTCCATGAACGGAAGCATGGACATTACCGACGGAGAGGTCTGGACCGACGGAGACAGGATAAGCTATGTCGGCCCGGCAAAACAAGAGCGTCCCGTGTTCGACCGGGAGATCGATCTGAAGGGCGATCTGATCATGCCCGGCTTCAAAAACGCCCATGCCCACAGCGCCATGACCTTCGTCCGCTCCTTTGCCGACGATCTGCCGCTGCAGAGCTGGCTGTTTGACAAGATCTTTCCGCTGGAGGCCAGGCTGACGCCCGACGACGTGTATGACCTGACCCGGCTGGCCATCCTGGAATACCTCGCCGGAGGCATCACATCCGCCTTTGACATGTACTATAAACGCGAGGCCTTCGCGCAGGCCTCTCTCGACTGCGGCTACCGGATGGTCCTGTGCGGCGCTCTCTCCGCCGGAGACGACTGGAGCGTCGGCGATTCCGACTGCGAGAAATTCAACTCCATGGGCCCGCTGATCTCCTATATTCCCGGCATACACGCCGAATATACGGCCAGCACCGATCTGCTCGCCTACATGAAGGGCCTGATCGGCCGTACCGGCAAGCCCTTTTATGCCCACAATTCCGAGACCCGCGCTGAGGTCGCAGAGTGCATCGAACGCCACGGGCTGACGCCCACGGCTCTCTTCGAGGAGTTCGGACTGTTCGAAAACGGCGGCGGCGGCTTCCACTGCGTATATATGACCGAAGCCGATCTGGAGATTTTCTCCCGGCGCGGGCTCTGGGTCGTCAACTGCCCCGGCTCCAACGCCAAGCTGGCCAGCGGCGTAGCTCCCATCACCGAGATGCAGAGTCTGGGCATCAATCTGGCTCTCGGGACCGACGGCCCCGCCTCCAACAACGCTCTGAACATGTTCCGGGAAATGTACCTCGCCATCGTCCTCCAGAAGCTGCAGTTCCGGGACGCCGCCGTCGGCGACGCCGCCGAGGTGCTGCGCATGGCCTGCTCCGGAGGCGCCGGCGCCATGGGGCTGGAGGCGGACTGCCTCGCTCCCGGCCGGCTGGCGGACCTGGTCGTGATCGATCTCGACCAGCCGAACATGTATCCCGTGCACAACACGGTGAAAAACCTGGTCTACAGCGGCTCGAACACCAATGTCCGCCTGACGATGGTGGGCGGGAAGGTGCGCTACGAGAACGGTGAGTTCTTTGTGGGCGACAAGCCCGAGGAGATCTATCGCCGGGCCCAAATCTCGGCCGACCGGCTGACGAAGGACTGAGCGCCGCTCCGGCCCGGAAAACAAAAAAACGGAAGGATTTCTCCTTCCGTTTTTTGTTTTCGGTTATCAGTGCTTGTAGAACTCCACGCTGAGCTTCTCGGCCTCGTCCTTGATCCAGGCGTTGATCTGCTGTACCTTCGGATTCATGAAGTCCAGGCTCTGGACCATGCCGCCGAAGATCCAGCCGCCGTTGGGGGCCAGACGGTTGAAGTGCTCGCGCACGGCCTCGCGGGCCTCCTCTTCGGTGACCGCTTCGATATCGCGGGGCTTGAATTCGAAGCCGCCGTTGATGATGAGCTGACGGCCGAAGCGGTTCTTGACCTCCACCAGATCGTTTTCGACCTGCGCGGGGTCCCAGATCTTGACGCCCAGGCGCACCATGGGCGGCAGCAGGTCCTCGCAGCGCCCGCAGTTATGGTAGAGTACGGGGATGCCCGCGTCGCGCACCAGGTCCAGCGTCCTCTTGTAGCGGGGCACGAAGAACTCCTCGAACATCTCGCGGCCCACGAACGGGGTCAGCTTGGCGGCCGAGTCGTCGAGCAGGTAGTAGGCCTCGGGCTTATAGTAGTAGAGGACGTTTTTGGTGATGTCGATGACCGTGTCGCACATGAAGTCCAGCAGCGCGTGGACCGCCTCGGGCTCGTCGTACAGAGCGCACAGGCCCTCGGTAAAGCCCATCATGCCGATGAACTGCTGGAAGAAATCGTCCCAGCCCTTAGCCACGAAAATGCTCTGCTCCGGGTCGTAGGGGATCTGCGCCAGCTCCGCCTTGGAGGCGCGCTCCCAGTCCCAGTCCTTGAAATGCTCGGGGACCTTGATGACCTCTTCCCATTTCGTGACGTCTTCCAGAATGAAGTTGCCGGGCTCGGGGATCGAGGCGACCACGCCTGCGGAGGACTCGACGGTATAGTGGACGCCCCAGGGGTCGTAGCCGCCGTTGGGGCCGCGGAAATCGCCCAGGATCCCGGGGTTGAACATCATGCCGCCGGCGAACAGAGGCGGTTTGCTCCGGTCCATCATGGAGTTGATGGGCACATATTCGGGCATCTGTCCGTCGATCATGCGCAGCAGATTCTGTTTCTGATTGAGCTTTGGCATTGGGTCTCCTCCTTTACATATACCTAAAATATAATTTTACAAATAACATGCGATGGATTTTTCCATGGTTATTATAGAATAATCCGGTGTCAAAAAAACAGGTCCGCCGTGCATAAAAACAGCCCTTTTCAAAAGCCCGTTTTTATGCAGACTCTGTTGCCGTACCGGCTCTGCCGCCGAGACCGATATTGACGGTCTGCCGGTGTAAAGCTATAATTTAAGGGTAAATAAAACGATATCTTTTCCGGGATCGGAGGGAGATCATGGACAGAGCCGCCGCCGAAAGAAAAGCCCGCGCCCTTGTGGGCCGGATGACGCTCGAGGAAAAGGCCTCGCAGCTTCTGTATGATTCCCCGGCCATCGAGCGGCTGGGCGTCCCCGCCTACAACTGGTGGAACGAGGCTTTGCACGGAGTGGCCCGCGGCGGCACCGCCACAGGGTTCCCCCAGGCTATTGCCCTGGCGGCGACCTTTGACGACGAACTGCTCAGATCTCTGGGAGACGCCGCCGCGACCGAAGCGCGGGCGAAATACAACGCCTGTTCCTCCCGCGGCGACAGAGACATCTATCACGGTCTGACCTTCTGGTCTCCGAATATCAACATTTTCCGCGATCCCCGCTGGGGCCGCGGCCATGAGACCTACGGAGAAGATCCGTATCTCACGTCCCGGATGGGCACGGCCTATGTACGCGGGCTCCAGGGCGACGGCGAGACGATGAAGGCAGCCGCCTGCGCCAAGCATTTTGCCGTTCACAGCGGACCTGAGGCGCTTCGCCACAGCTTCAACGCCGTCGCCTCCCCGAAGGACCTGGAGGAGACTTACCTCCCCGCCTTCGAGGATCTGGTGAAAAGGGCGGGCGTCGAGGCCGTGATGGGCGCCTATAACCGCACCAACGGCGAACCGTGCTGCGGCAGCAAAACGCTTTTGGCCGACACGCTCCAGGGAAAATGGGGCTTTAAGGGCCATGTCGTCTCCGACTGCTGGGCGGTGCGGGATTTTCACACGGGCCACATGGTCACCTCCTCCGGCCGCGAGTCCGCCGCGCTGGCTCTCAACAGCGGCTGCGATCTCAATTGCGGGTGCACCTATCAGTGCATCCTCAACGCCGTAGCCGACGGCCTCACCACGGAAGAAAAAGTCACGCAGGCCGCTGTAAGGCTGTTCACCGCGCGATACCTGCTGGGGATCATGGGCGGGGGCTGCGAATATGACGCGATCCCCATCACGGCGGTGGAGTGCGAAGAGCATCTTCGTCTGGCCCACCGTGCGGCGCTGGAGAGCTGCGTCCTGCTCAAGAACGACGGGATCCTCCCCCTCGATCCCGATTCTGTCGGCATTCTGGGCGTCATAGGCCCCAATGCCGACAGCCGCCGCTCGCTCATCGGCAATTATTACGGCACCTCCTCCCGATACATCACCGTTCTGGAGGGGATACAGGATCATCTTGCCGGTCGGGGCAGGGTCCTGTACTCCGAGGGCTGTGCTCTGTTCGCCGACAGGACGGACCGTCTGGCCCGGCCGGGAGACCGCATGGCGGAGGCGCTGACCGTCGCCGACGCGAGCGATACGGTGATATTGGTGCTCGGCTACGACGAACGGCTCGAGGGCGAAGAGCCCGACGAGAGCGCCGCCGACGGCTCCGGCGACAAGCCGGACCTCCTGCTGCCCGAATCCCAGCGCGCTCTCCTCTCGGCCGTTCTTGATGTGGGTAAGCCCACCGTGGTGATCCTCATGGGCGGCAGCTCCATGGATGTCTCCGAAGCGCACGAGCGCGCCGACGCGGTGTTTCTGGCCTGGTATCCCGGCCCCCGGGGAGGCCGGGCCGTGGCGGAGCTGCTTTTCGGAGCAGAATCACCCTCGGGAAAACTGCCCGTCACCTTCTACCGGAACGAGGCGCTGGAGGAGCTCCCCGCCTTCACGGACTACTCCATGCGCGGCCGCACATATAAAAACTATACCGGAGAGCCGCTTTATCCCTTCGGGTACGGACTGAGCTACGCGCAAATGTCCTTGAGCGGTCTTCTGGCCGATCGGACGCGGGCGGCGGTTTCGATCGCCAACCACAGCGCGTTCCCCGCGGAGGAGGTCGTGGAAGTGTATACGCGGGATATGGGCTCTCCCGACGCTCCGGTGAATCCCGTTCTGAGCGGCTTTCTTCGCGTTCGCCTGAAAGCCGGCGAACGCAGAGAACTGACGATACCCCTGGACCCGAGGGCGTTTACCGCGGTGAGCGGCGACGGGCGCCGGCGCCCCGGCATCGGGCCCTGGCGCGTATACGCGTCCTTCGGTCAGCCCGATCCGAAAACGGAAAAGCTTACCGGGAGAAGATGTCTGCAGACACAGATCGGCCCGTAAGCCGTTTCGCGAGCGTTTTTGAAAGGGAGCGGTCTTTATGTATTACATCGGAATCGATTTGGGCACCTCCGCCGTCAAGCTGCTGCTGGTCAGGGATGACGGGGTCATTATAAACTCCGCTTCAAAGGAATACCCCCTGTCCTTTCCCCACCCGGGCTGGAGCGAGCAGGACCCCGCCGACTGGTGGGCCGGCTGCCTGTCCGGACTCAAAGAACTCCTCGCTCCGGTCGATCCCCGGGAAGTGGAAGCCGTCGGCTGCGGGGGACAGATGCACGGGCTGGTCGCGCTGGACGCCCGTGACCGGGTGATCCGCCCCGCCATACTGTGGAACGACGGCCGCACCGGAGAAGAGACGGACCGGCTGAACACGGCCGTCGGCAGGGACCGGCTCTCCGCTCTGACCGCGAACATCGCTTTTGCCGGGTTCACGGCTCCGAAGCTCCTCTGGATGCGCTCTCATGAGCCCGGGAACTTCGCGCGTATCGCGAAGATCATGCTCCCCAAGGATTATATCAACTACAGACTCACCGGGATCCATTCCTGCGATCAGTCCGACGCCGGCGGGACGCTGCTGCTGGATGTGGAACACCGGCGCTGGTCGCGGGAGATGCTCTCCGTCTGCGGCATTTCCGAAGCGCAGATGCCCCGTCTCTATGAAAGCTATGAGGTCGTCGGAACGATCCTGCCCGGTATCGCGGCGGAGCTGGGGCTGCGCGAGGATGTTAAGGTGGTCGCCGGGGCCGGGGACAACGCCGCCGCGGCCGTGGGCACCGGTACCGTGGGCGAGGGCGGCTGCAACATCTCCCTGGGCACCTCCGGCACGATTTTTGTCTCCTCGAAGAGGTTTTCTGTCGACCCGAACAACGCCCTGCACGCCTTCCCTCACGCGGACGGCGGATGGCATCTGATGGGCTGCATGCTCTCTGCGGCCGCCTGCAACCGATGGTTCTGCGGCGACATTCTCGGTACGCGGGACTACGATGCCGAGCAGGCCTCCGTGCTCCCGGAGGCTCTGGGCCGGAACCGGGTGTTCTTTCTCCCCTACCTTATGGGAGAGCGCAGTCCCATCAATGACGTCAACGCCCGGGGCACCTTTATCGGCATGACCATGGACACCTCCCGCGCCGATCTCGTCCAGGCGATGCTCGAGGGCGTGGCCTTCGCCGTCCGGGACAGCTTTGAGGTAGCGCGCTCCCTCGGCGCGGAACTCTCCCGCAGCCGCTTCTGCGGCGGAGGCAGCCGCTCCCCCCTGTGGCGGAAGATCTTCGCCAACGTGCTCGGCATCCCTCTGGAGATGGTAAAAACCGAGCAGGGGCCCGGCTACGGCGCCGCCATGCTGGCCATGGTGGGCGGCGGTCTTTTCCCGAGCGTGGAGGAGGCGGCGGGCGCTCTGACGGAGATCGACTCCGTCACCGAGCCGGAACCGGAGCTCACCGCTCTCTACGAGGACAGATACCGCCGTTTCCGCCGGATCTATCCGGCGCTCAGGCCGCTCTTCCCCGAGCTTCTCTGAGTTTTTCCGGCTGCGCGTTCTCCGGTCTCCGGACCGGCTGTCTATAAAGCATACACTAATTAAGGAGGCATGAATCATGCGGAACATTCCCGATGTCAAGCTGGGCCTGATAGCGGTCAGCCGCGACTGCTTTCCCATCGCCCTGTCCATATCCCGGCGCGAGGCGATAAAAAAGACCTATAAGGGGGAACTGTACGAGTGCCCCGTCACGGTGGAAAACGAGAAGGATATGCTCAAGGCCGTCGCGGACGTAAAGGCCGCCGGATGCAATGCTCTGGTGGTTTTTCTCGGCAATTTCGGCCCCGAGACCCCGGAAACTCTGATCGCCAAACACTTCCACGGTCCGTGCATGTTCGTGGCGGCCGCCGAGGGCGACGGCGATCTGATCAACGGCCGGGGCGACGCCTACTGCGGCATGCTCAACTGCTCCTACAATCTGGGCATGCGGAAACTGAAAAGCTACATCCCCGAGTATCCCGTCGGCACCGCCGAGGACATCTCCGCCATGATCGCGGACTTCGTTCCGGTCGCCCGGGCCGTTCTCGGCCTCAAGGGGCTCAAAATCATCACCTTCGGTCCTCGGCCACAGGATTTCTTCGCCTGCAACGCTCCCATCAAGGGGCTGTACGAGCTGGGCGTGGAGATAGAGGAGAATTCGGAGCTGGATCTGCTGGTGAGCTACCGGGCTCATGCCGGCGATAAGCGCATTCCCGAGGTCTGCAAAGATATGGCGGCCGAGATGGGCGAGGGCAGATACTTCCCGGACATGCTCGAGCGCATGGCGCAGTTTGAGCTCACGCTGCTGGACTGGGCCGAAGAACACAAAGGCGCGCGCAAATACGTCGCGTTCGCGGATAAGTGCTGGCCCGCCTTCCCCGAGCAGTTCGGATTTGAGCCTTGTTATGTCAACTCCCGTCTGGCCTCCCGCGGCATTCCCGTCAGCTGTGAGGTGGATATCTACGGTGCGCTCAGCGAGTATATCGGCGCGTGCGTCAGCGAGGACGCGGTGACGCTGCTGGACATCAACAACTCGGTCCCCGCTTCCATGTGGGAGCAGAGCATCAAAGGAAAATACGACTATTCCCTC
>JAEEGH010023330.1_pt1 | contig 12592 bp, 13 predicted proteins | sample 9134181 | NCBI WGS metagenome assembly JAEEGH01 (sample SAMN16246544, study PRJNA631951) | gut metagenome | biome: gut microbiome; feature: rumen; material: DP-attached | host: Bos | place: Iran: Karaj | collected 2018-10 | reverse complement strand
TGGTACGACCTTACCGAGGTTGCCCGTCTCTTTCAGCGCCTTGGCATCCTCCTTGGTGAAGGTATAGCCCATGTACTCCGCATTCTCCAGTTTCTGCTCTTTGCGCACGAAGTGAGGCAATACGCTGTAGGTGCCGTCCGGAAGACGTGTCAGTTGCAGACGCGCAGCGGCTTTCACTTTCTGGTCGTAGATAAGCATTGTCACATCGAGCAGCCCGGACTTGCCGAAATTCAGCATATTGTCCTTCGCTCCTGTCTTTTCCAGCACCTCTTTCGAGATGCCGAACTTCTCTTCAATCTTGTCCCAGTTAACCTTGGACTCGTCGATGGGCTGATAGCCCTGATTCTGGTTTTGTGCCATAATACTTAAATTTTTAATTGTTAATGAATAATGCTATCTGTTGCCGAAAGACTCGGCTTTACTTGTCTTTACGCTGGTAAGGAACCTGTCCTTTGCCCTTTGGTCGAAATACTTGCCGTCCTCTTCAAGCAGTCTCACCACATCACTCTCACGATAGTAACAGGTACGTCTCAGTTTGATATAGGGCAGTTGTCCTGATGAACGGTATCGCTGCAGGGTGCGCTTGCCCATCAGCAAAGTCTTCTGTAGTTCAATGCTGTCATACATTCTTTCGCCTCGGATATACAGTTTGCCATCCTTGTTTCTCTCATTCAGGTCATCCACAAGTATCTGTATCATTTTCTCCTGACGGCTCAGTCTTTCCGTGACGGTCTTCATGAAGTTCTCGAATACCTCAGTGTCTATTTCCATATCCTTGTGCGATTAAAGATTTGACATCTGACAGACGGTAGCGGCAGAACTTGCCGCAGTGCTTGTAGTCTATCGTTCCATTACTCCTGTAGTTCTGTAAGGCACGCTTACCGATTCCCAACATTCTACAAGTTTCCTCGGAATTAATCCATACCTCTTCATCGGATGGCGTATCGTCACCTGACGTGCTGAGCACGTGCTGCTCGATTCTCTTGATGCTGGCAACCAGATTCTGGTATGCCTCGCTTTCCATTGTTATAATCTCCATATTTCTATGTTCGTTTTAATCGTCTTATCCTTTTGACGCTGCAAAATTATGGCAAGAAAAAAACATGGAAGTTCAACCGTGTACAATGTGAAGAAAATAAATTCTGGAATTGACACTTCTGGCTCCCTTTTGAGAGCCAAAAGGAGCCACAAAACAGTAAGAACTCATGTTCCCGCACGTTTATCAATACCTTTGCTTTCGATTTCAAGCAAAACATAGAATGACAGAAGTAATAACAATCGAAAGAAAGGCATTTGAACAGTTGCTTCAGGAGATACAACTGCTCACGGCGAGGGTTGAAACGCTCTCTCGCAGGTGTCAGGACAGAAAGCTGTCCAAGTGGATAACCAATGAAGATGTATGCGAATTGCTACGCATCAGCCCACGTTCGCTACAGGAACTGCGCTACAAGCACAAGATTGGCTATGCACAGATAGGGCGCAAGTTCTACTACCGTCATGAGGAAGTGGAATTGGTGCAGCGTCAGTCTGGTACATATATAAATAATGTGTAATCCAAAAGTAGAAATAACAATGGAACAGGAGAAATACGATAATGTGCTGACCCTGAATGATGAAGTTATCAGTAGGGCAATAGCAACTATGCAAAAGGCAAGTCGGAAGGCAGAGCGACTATGTAATGAGTATCGTCCTCTTCTTGGTGGCGAACGGCTTTTGACCGATGCCGAGGTGGCAGACTTTTTGAAGGTAAGCCGGAGAACCCTGCAAGAATATCGTAATGATGGCATCCTGCCTTACATCGAAATGAAGGGTAAGTGTGTCTATAAGGAATCAGATATTGAGAAGGTTCTAAAACTCTATTACAGACGTGGACTTTTCCCACATCAACGAGATGTATAATAGGTTAATATGCAAAACACGCTTTGTTCTGAGAATTTTTGAGTACCTTTGCACCCGATTATACATTATTTTAGAATAAGTATAGGTAATTTGAGAAAGTGTGATATGACAGAGAGATTGGATAATGCTACAAACTACCTCATTGACCTCCTTCGGGCATACGGCCACAGACCTATCACGGTGAAGATTACTCAGGAGGGCGAAGAGGTCGATGTCATGGCAAGGACATTCGTCAAACGTCAGCTTGCCAAGGCTGGTATCTTGTTTCCACATGCCGAGGGTGGCAAGCCCAATACCCGTAAGGTCAACACTTCGCTCGATAAGGATATGCTGAGCGTCATCTTCCATGAGGCCCTGTTTGAGTTTGAGGTGGCCTACGTCAAGGCGAACTGCGAAGGGAATCCCAAGGCTGAGCATTTCATGGAAACGGTCTATAACTGGATAGAAAACAAACAGCAGTGGCTTAACTGCACCTTCCCGCTCTATACCGATGACGAATTGATTGCCTTTCCTGAAACACCCGTTGAAGCCATCAAGCTGGATTCGACAGAGGTGGATGCCGAGACGCTGAAGACAGAGATTGCGAACCTGAAGGCAATGGGCTACGAACAGATAGCCAACCTGACGGAGATGAAGCAGTTGTTCTGGGAACTGGCCATGAGGCGGGTGACGATGGGCAAGGCTTTCAGAGCTGCCGTCAAGGCTATTACTATTGAGGAAACGGCATTGAAGTATTTCAGCAACAGTTACCGGGCCTATAACAGAACCATCCAGAAGAATCTGGAAGATACTGAGGTAAAGCAAGAGGCGGCAAAGACCAGGACCGACATCAAGAAACGCGAGGCCGAAATGAACGAGCATATCCACGCCGTCAAGAAGGAACTGAACGACAAGATTCAGAAGCTCCGCACGGACGGCAGTGGCTATAAGAAGGTCTCGAAGAAGCTGAAGGCTTTGCTGGACGACCCGAAGAGTGACATCCAGAAGACATACGACCTGACAAAGGAGGAAGACATTGACAACTATCTGAGTTGGTACAGGCTCATGAAACGTGTTGTAAGGGTTGGAACCGTCAAGTCTATCGAGAGATTCCGCTACCCGGAGGCAGGTGCCTTGGATTTGTTCAAGCAAAAGGTCGAAGCACATAATGCAGAATTCAGACAGATGGAAGAAAACACAGAAGAGGAATGTACGGAATAGCCGGAATTAATCTAATTTAAGTGAAGGAGTGGTAAGAATCGGTCTAACAGGAAGAATACGACTGAGGACCAGGCATTTCCTCAGAAAGTCAAGACATCGTGCTTGGCGTATTCATTGGCGTGTGACGCTTGCCATTGCCCTTTTGCTTGTCATTCCCGTTGGATTCTACATCTACTATGACAATGTCATCTTTCCGCGTCATCTCAAATACTTGTCTCTTTACGATGATGATTGGGATTTGCACTGTTATGTAACTATTCCGCTGTTTGTCTGTTGGGGCATTGCTACAGGGCTGTTTATGTATCTTTGGAACAAGCAGGACAAAATAAACAGTGAGAAACGAGCAAAAGAATGGGAAGAGTTTAGGGCAAAGCATAAGATAATAGATTATACATCGAAACTGGCTGATGTGGTCATTGAACTGCGAGAGCGGAGGGAGAAGGAAGAGCAACAGCCTACAGTCATTGAGAATAAGGAACAAGAGCATAAAGGCGATATTCCAGAACCAGAAGAAGTCGTTCTGCCTGAAACAGAAGCAACGGTAGAGTCTGAACCGACGGAGGAGCCAATCCAGAAGCCTGCCCGCAAACCACGAAGGAAGTCAAGACGGATACAGCAAATCTACCGGGACTATATGGAGCGTGAGAATCCCTACAACAAGTTCCTGAAAGCCCGTGAGAAAGCGGTCAGACGTATTCAGGAGATACTGGATAATCGCCCGACGAAAGGACTGCTTGGCGATGCTTATCTCTTTACGACTGACGAGACGGATACCCTGTTTGAGGACTTTTCTATTGTTTATGGAAATCAGATTCTGGCTGTTCAGATTACCTACCCAGACCCGTATCTGCAAAGAGGGATGAACATGATTCGTCATGTTCGTGGAGGAACATCTGGCTGGAAATGGGAAAGGGAACTATTCATAAACCTTTGCCAGCAGAACCGACTCATACCATGCCTCTACGAGGTCGACCCCATAACGCTTCAGCCGACAGATTTCAACGGCTGGAACCTTCGGAATGCACTTACTGAAGAGAGCATTATCCCACCGAGGTTAGTCACTGCGGAACTCATTGACATGTCACGTTGGGAACTGGAAACTCAGATGATTCAGTTTGTCAGGGAATACCAGCAGCAGGAAGAGGAGGACTTGATTTTCCACCGTGATAACAGGAAAGGCAACATCCTTTGGATGCACAGGAAGGGACGCAAGAATGATGAATGGATTATAGCGAAGCGCGTCAATAAGTTTATGCAACTGACAGACGCGCAGAAGGAGAGGCTCAGAAATACCGAATTTTCATTATATAGAAAAATTGGTTATCTGGCACAGATTATCTACATGAAAGAGAATACCAAAGGATGGTTAAGCCCCGTTGACCACCCCAAACGTGGTGTGAACTACCAAATGGAATTTGAGGGGTTACAGCCGCTACAAAAAAGGTGATACAGGCTTTATATAGCTTTTGAACGTAATTTGCAAAAGATATATTGTTTTCGACCATATTGCCTCGTCGCTATATAAAATGGGCAATCCTTATGATTGCTTGCCATACTTAGAATATCTTCACATTCATCTTTGAGTTCCAGGAAGAATCTATAGGTTTTAGCACATTTACGTTTATCTGCATCGGCATAAATAATATGTGCTTTGTTTCGTATTACAACATAACTTTCTCGACGAGAGTTCTGTCTAACAACTATGTTGCTGTTGACTATCTCCTTTGGTGTCATTGCAAACACTTCATATGCCCAATCTGACAACTTGCCTTTATACTCGTCAAGAAACTCTCTGAAAAAGCCGTCCATCTGATGAAGACATTCCTCACAGTTCTCGCATAATCTGGCTGGTATCTCTTTCCTGCCACATGAATTCCTTTGTTCAATAATATCGTTTCTTTGAGCCTGTTCTATCTGGTTCTTTATTGTGCTTTCTGCATAAGGATAAAGAATCCATTTTCTCCCATCTGTTCGATTGAGGATATAATCTGTGAGTTTATTCCTGTCTAAAGGAAAATCCTTTGGAATCTTGATTTCCAAACAGTTTATGTTTCCTTCTTGGATTTTCCTCTCTTTTTGCTTATCCACCTTATGGGTGACATATATTTCAATATAATACAGCGTTCCGTCTTCTTTTTTCCCAATACAATCAGCTTGCAACTCATTAGCCATATCTCGTTCTTCAACAAAGACCTCAGAGAAAGATAATTGTCTGGAACTAATAAAGCGCAATCGCCAATAAGGGTCAAAACAATCCCGTTCTTGGTTTGTTCTAAGTTCGTCAAAATCAAAAAAGTAATCTTCCCAATACAGATACTCTTCAGCATTTTCAGGTGTCTGTTCATACTCTTCTGTGTATCTCTTAGGATAATAATCTGGTGCCATTACTGCTTTCTTCTCTTTGATTATATCCTTTGCCAGAATGTGTAGAGCAGACTCATGCGATACCGTGCAGTTCTCATCTTTTGCATGTGCGAAATGATGTTGCATAACACTTCCATCATGTTTTGCCCATAGCGGTTTGTGACAATATGGACAGAAACATCCGCATTTGTTGCCATTAGGTACACTATCTATATGAACCCACTCGTTATTTGCATTAATCGCATATGTCAACTTAGGAGTATTCATTATTGTTGGAGTACTGTAATTTGTTTTTGACCTCTCTAATGATATACACAGGAAGATATTACATGTCCTCCATTGACAGACCTATTTGAGTAACGGTGTATTTTGACAACTCCTTGTTCAGTGTAGCCACTTTCTCTGCAAGTTCAGTGGGGTTGAACTTCTTGCGTTGGCGTTTGATTTCAGCTATTGTAGCCGTTTTGTCTATATCGTTCAGAACAATCATGTCAATTTCGTTCAGTCCCTTACGATCCCAGTAGTTACCCACAAGTGTTACACGTTCCTCTTCCATCCATTTCTGTCGGAAATATTGTTCGAGCACAATACCTGTATATTGTTCATAACCCTTCTCCACGATTTCAAATAACAAATCATTGCGTTCCATTTCTACAAGTGCTTGGTTGCGCATAATAAAGCGAAACCAGAATCGCAGGAAACAGTCATCTAACTGCCATCTGGAATTCCTGCCGTTTGGTTTGCTGAACATGGGCTGTTTGCGGTGGATGTAGCTATAGTCCTCTTCCAAGTTGTCAAGGTAAGCTCCTGTATTTTTGCCAATGACTCCATCTATTTCGCTCTGGGTAGTCATGCCGGAAGCTATCAGTTGCAATATACTTAGATAATTGGTGTAGTCCTTACCAAATTCTGACATGATAAGTTCTGTACCTTCAGAGAGATATGGAGAACCTGCCTGTGTGACCCATTTTAGCATTTTAGTCTTTGTTGTTGCCTTGGCATCCATCAGCCATGCTACATACTTTGCCACCCCACCCGTCAATGTATATAGGCAGAGCAGGTCTTCAGAGGTGTATTTAGGATTATGGTCGTGAAGGATTTGTTTCAATATGCTGATGCGGAATGGTTGCATGTTTAATCGGCAATCCTGACGACCGTAAAGAGGTTCATCCTCGTTGTCGAAAATCTTGTGCATCATATTATAGATACTGCCACAAGCCACCAGATTCACCTTCGACTTTTCATGATAGCGATCCCACAAATCCTGTATATGGCTGGGGATGGCGGGGTTCACTTTCAAAAAATTCTGGAACTCGTCGAACACAAGCGTAAAATGATTTTGCTGCCCATATCGTAATAACTGCTCAAAGAATTGGGCAAATGTCTCCATGCGACCGAATATCTGGAGGCCAAGAGTCTGTTCTGCTGCTTCCTGGAATTTTCCAGTTAAGACTCGTTCGTTATCTTTCGACACATATAGATAAAGCAATGGTTGGTCACCATCATCTGCACTCTTTGTCAGAAGTGTGGTCTTACCGATACGTCTCCGTCCTATAAGAACTGTCATGCGTCCCCGTTCTAAGGTCTGTTCCCAGTTTGTCTGGAGTATGCCTAATTCCTTTTCTCTGTCGTAGAATCTCATATTTAATACCTGTTAATTTAATGCGCATTAAGTTAATGTCGGTTGCAAAGATAGTAATTATTTTGCAATAAACCATCAAATATCTAAAAAAAAATATTTTAAATCAAGATTCTGTATATTAATCCAATTACGTACAACAATAATTATATTCAGAAAGATAAGAACTGTTTAGTATCTCATGTCAAGCTATCTCTTTCCCAAAAGGTGAAAAAGCAAGTTTGGCAAGGCGGAAGTGCATCTTGCCAAATGGTATGCCGATAATAGTAATACAAAATACAAGGCCGTAAAAAAGGTGTGTTAGAACAATCCATATACCGCCTACAAAAAACCATATAATATTCATGATGAAGTTTAGACAACTTGGTTGCGGAATCTTGCGTCTAACCTTTGAACCAAAGGGCCAAATTGCCAACATGCCAATCTTTAAACTCTGCAAACCAAATGGAATACCAACGATAGTTACCATTAGCACCAGTCCTGCGATGAAATATTCCAAGGCTATATGCAGACCACCAAATATAATCCATATAATATTACCCAAAATCTTCATAGGCAATTGACAAGTATTGAATATCTGCTGCAAAGGTACGAAAAACATCTTATATATAATAAGGCACCTGTGAAAATCATATATAAATTATAAGTATGGACGGCATAATATTTTCTACCGTCCATGCTTATAAGTGAGCCAAGAGAAGTCCTCTACATGAGGGCCGTCGTGCCAGTAATCAAAAAAGTCCTGTGAGCATGGGGGGAGATTTTCGCCTAAACCATCCCGAAAAATCCGCTGTGTTTCTTGCTCTGCCTCCATCTCTTCCATTTTTTCTTCCCACTCGCCAATTAGTTCGTCATAGTAACCATCGTATTTGTCTGCAAATAAGTAATAATAGGTTGTTCCAAAATAAGTGCTGGTTAAATACTCTATTCTATCGTCCCACCAGTCATACTGAGGAAATCCGAGGGCACGCCATAGTTGACTACATCGGCGATCCAACAGTTCACACTCCGTTTCAGAAATAACATCTCTTAACCTTACTAGTTCAGTGTTAAACCAAACATAACACCAGTCATCATAATCTTTGTCCTCTATAAGTCTTGATGTAAAACGCCAAATCTTTCTAGCCCACCAGAAATGACCTGTCTCTGAGCAGAGGTCACCAAGTCTCATGCCTTTCATAAACTTCTGCTTACAACTATTAGCGCAGCGTATGGGATGAATCTCACGATTGACGATCTCCTTTAGTAGCCGTGCTTCAAGATGTGTAACAACACCATTGGGCATGCAACTGCATACCCGATAAGGAATTTTTCTTCTCATGTCGTGGAGTCTTTAGAAACCTATTTTGTTTTTTTGACGTGGAGTTTCAATAGGAACAATATCTTCAGGAGTGAGCGTCAGCAACTCCGACTTATTCTTTGGCTGTTCTTTTACGCATCTGCTTGCATGTTGAATATAGATACGTTCCAGTAGGTTGGCGATAAACCGGGCATTACCCCACGTCTCAGGATTACGTACCTGATAAGCCTGTGCCAGTATGTCACTATACTTTTCCCATGCCTGAACGGTGAACTGGTAATCATAGTCCTTGATGCGACGCTTGGTTATTTCCAGCAGTTCATCGACCGTAAAGTCTGTAAACTCGAACTTGTTAGGAAAACGCGACTGAAGACCAGGGTTGGTGTCAAGTAACTTCATCATGGGTTCCTTATATCCACATAGCACAATAGCGATGTCTCGCTGCGATTCGTCGGCTAGGATATTCATCAGTAGTTGGATGACAAGTTTCCCCGGGTCGTTGTCATTCTTGCCATTCAACAAGTAGGCTTCGTCCACCATTAGCACACCACCTTTGGCTATCTCCAACACCTGATTCATAGATCGTTCTTCGTCACCCCACAGGGTGCCAATAAAGGTACTGCGGTCACAGACAACTACATGTCCTTTGGATAGTGCACCAGTCTGTCGTAACAGCGAACCGAATATTTTGCAGACGGTGGTTTTTCCTGTTCCTGGGCGACCGAGGAATACACTATGAAGGGATACCTCATGCTGCCTGCCGTTAGGAAACAGTTCATGAATCATCTTGTTGTAACTGGTCAGAGCTACCAATTCGTCCATGCGTCGTTTGATGTCAGTACAACCAACCAATTTGTCCAATTCCTCACGGGGATTGGGTATGGGGCGCAGGATTTCCACCTTGACACTGAGATTCTGATTCTGCTCTATCTCTCCATCAGGGAAAGAGACATTATCATCGTCTTGAACATCGTCATTGGGATACTCTTCAGGTGTAATATCTTCATCCTCGTCTTTCTCGACTTCCTCATCTATCGGGTCTTCGGTACCGTTTTCAAAGGAATCCTTCTCATTGACGATTTCCATGCCCTCATTAAGAAATTTGTCAAGCAGTTTGGTAAAATCATCGTCATCGTCTTGTATGGTACAATTCATGTGGGCAACATTAGATTGCATAGTCGTAATGTTGGTTGTTTCTTCAGCCATAGACGCATCAAGAGTTGCATCAATGATGGTTTGAATATAGTCTTTGCAAGCCAGTTCATAATCATTGTTCACCTGAATCTGCCGATATTTCAGCCTCTTGAAGTCGTCAATCACCATGATGCTATTCGCATCCCACAGTTCATATAGTTCGTAGGCATTGAGGATTTCTGCTTCCGTCAACAATATGCCATATACAGCTATGTCAGGTTGGCTGAGTTGAAGATGACTTTTAGCAAGGCGCACGGCTTCCATCAGCTTCCAAACCGTGCTAAAACGAGGTTCGCGTCCTTTTGATAGGATTAGGGAGCCGAGTGTTTCCGACTCGTTGAAGATGTTTTCGTTGCAATGTCCGCAACAATCGAGGCACACGATAACCACATTAGTGGAATCGCAGTATAGATAAACGTCGTAGTCTGTCAAAAAGGGAGATAAACCGTTGAGGTGAGTCGAATAGACGGCATAATTCGCCGCCATAGCATCCAGATGTTTCCAGATTGTAGTCTTTGTCTGTTTTCTAAAATCGTTAATCAATCTATTTACTTTCCGCATAATAAACATAATTCTATCACACATTCATAAACAATGCACATAAGCCCCAGAGTTTGGAGCAAAAGAGTGAATAGGCGAGCACGAATGTACTGGCCTAAAGTATATATAGAGTATTCCTTTGGGGAATTACCCTATCACAAAAAACCTCGACAATTGTAGCAATATGTCAAAGAACGCAACGAACGACAAGTCGCAGTCCTCCCGCCGTTTCACCAACAAAGTGTTAGCTTCGTCTGTGAACCGCTCGGCATCTGACCATCATCATTGTCATTTCGTTCATTCTTGTTACAATTAGTTTGTTTTGTGATAGAATTATGATTTCGGCTACAAAATTAAGTAAATATCTCCAATCCACCAAAAGATTTCATTATTTTCTTTCATCTTGACCTGAAACATTCCTTAGATTGTGTATAAATCACACCATTTTGCCGATATTTATAACATATCTAATTCTGCGGGTGGCATGGGACAAAAGATTGAAGGAATTAGAGTTTTTCGTCACTTTTTGCTATCTTTTTGTATTGAAATCGATAAATAATCACTTATTTTGTTACTTTTTTGACTTTTCTTTTTCGTATGTGCCAGAAATTTTGTAATTTTGGCGCGTATTTCTCGAAAGAGAGTACATATACATATTTGCTCAAATCGTCTTCCGAATCAGCACCTCGTAAAACGAGTAAAAAGGGCAAAAACAAATCTCCATTGGAGCGTACGCATAAGCGTAGGCTTCATCCATAGGAGATTTGGGTCGTGCTGAACCTGGAAGACGTATGGCAGTTGTCTGCGCTTCCTTTTTGCCCAAAGGTTAGTGCTGATTAAGCCATTAACTGGAGTACTAACCGCAAAACCAAAGAGCAAATATGGATGTTCCACTTGCGCTTCATAATATAGGAATCCGTCAAGGATTGAAGGAATATAAAAGAAAGTCCTCAACGATCAGTCAAGAGACTGACGTTGTAGGACTTTCTGCGTTATATACAATCCAATATGGTATTTTAACAGAATTATATTATTAATTTAATTCATGTAATTATGTCAGTAAATACAGAATCACGAGAAGATCTTGAGAATCGTTACAAAGAATCTAAAGGTAGATGGGATGAAGCGATGCTTGATAAGGAGCAGGCTAAAAATGCTTACGAAGGAGCCCAAAACAACTATGACTTTCATGAGAAAGAGGCTTCTGGGAAATGGGGAAATGACATTCCTCCTGGCAATACTGCCGAGTATAGAGAGGAGTTAAAAGAAGAACGTGACAAAAAATGGGATGAATATCGTGAAGCTTCTGCCAAGGAAGAAGAGGCGAACAAAGAATTTAATGGATACGAAACAACTAATCCAAATACAGGCGAAAAGTACCACCAGCCTGGTGTAAAAGATGAGTATGACAAAATGAAGCAGGAGGAAGAGGATAATGATATGGGGTATTAACACTTTTAAATCAGCATAAATATGGAAGATTATAAAGACTGCGTAAGCGTTGATCAAGAGCAAGATTTTATCATCAACGATGTGACGCCTAATGAACAGGAAAGCGTTATTAAAGAGAATGAGGCTTTAAATGAACCGTCAGAAGTTGACCAAGATTTGGAAGACAATGTTGAAGATAAAACAGGAATATGTCCTGATGATTCTTCTAACGAAAAAGTCCCTACAAATCCCAATGTAGAAGAAAGTTTGTCAAACTCCGTTGCTTTGTTGAATTCTCTTCAAGAAAACTTATTGAGATTAGAAGAGAAATTCGACAAAAAGATAGCAGAAGATACTCACAAAAACAGCTTATTCGATAAAATGTATGAAGAACTTGCTTCGTACAAGAAGGATTTGTATGCAAAACTTGTTGGTCCCTTCGTAAACGAGACTATTTCGCTATTAGACGATTATGAGAGACTAATAGAGCGAATAGACACTATTGACTACGAGAAACTCAAGAAGTATGTTATGGGTATTCCAGATGACTTGGAAAGTATTCTTGATAATAATGGAGTTGAAAGGTATACTGATGATACTGAGAAATTCAATCCCAAAACCCAGCGCGTAGTTAAAACGATACCAACGGGCAACATGGAACTGGAGAATATAATTGCTGAGCGTACGCGTAAAGGATATAGATGGAATGGAGTTATGTTAAAACCAGAAATGGTTAAAATATATAAGTATAAAGATGGCTATATAGATCCTGTTACCGATGTTAAGCAAGAAGAACAAAATTCTCTAGATAATTATTCTTCTGAAGAAAAGACTGAAACAGCAATAGAAAATAATCAGAATTAAAAATATTAAAATTATTAAAATTATGGGTAAAATTGGGTCACCTGCATAACCACGTGGGATTAACCGAAAATTTTGACCAATCTGAAAATGAAGAATTTCTTGTCAATGACTCCCCTTAGCTGAGCCCTAAAGTCCTTGATTTTTGCATTGAGGGATTCTGC
>JAEEGH010023329.1_pt1 | contig 12592 bp, 10 predicted proteins | sample 9134181 | NCBI WGS metagenome assembly JAEEGH01 (sample SAMN16246544, study PRJNA631951) | gut metagenome | biome: gut microbiome; feature: rumen; material: DP-attached | host: Bos | place: Iran: Karaj | collected 2018-10 | reverse complement strand
TGAGGTCTCTCGGATACATAGGAACTACCATACGTCCGCGGCTTGTAATGCGGTGGCAGCGGTCAAACGGTTCCCAGCAGAAACCAAAGTCACCGTAGGTCGGTACAAGAAGAACATAAGGTACGATGCGGTGAGGTGTGTTTTTATGAATACGGCAGAATGCGCCCGGATCCATTTCTTCAATCCATGACATTATGCTGATTACATTTTCCCGGAAACCTGTTCCTTTCGGGATACAGTGATAGAATTCGCGGGTAAAGATAGGGAACTGGTTACCCTGGCGTCCGACAGTCATCTTTGCCATCTGGCGCACTGTGTTAAATTCAGTATCGATATCACCCTTGCTTACTTCGATTGCTTCAGGAGCGTTCTGCATTTTTGCAGAAAGAGATTCGCTTACGGCCTTTGCTTCTTCAAATTCCTTGAGGTAGCCGGACAATTCCTTGTCGTTTTTCTGCAGGGCACGGAGTTTTTCCTGGATTTCCGTAAAGAGTTTTTTCTGCATGTCTGAGTAGGGCATGCGGTATGGTTCAAGACCGATCATCGGAGCGTGGTCGCACAGGCTTTCTATGCGGTTTTTAAGTTCCTGCTCAAGCATCGTGCGTTCGCTTTCTTTTGCGTTAACAAAACTTTCGGTACTCTGGAGCTTACCGTCGTTTTTGTTTTTGAGCTGCATAAGGTGCTGCTGTTCGGCACTTGCGTCCCCGTTACCGGTCTTTCTTACGCGAACTTCATCAGTTGCAGAAAGAGTAAGACGGCCCGAGGCAATTTCCTTAAACCACTCGTCCATGTAATAAACAGGCTCGCCTGTGTTGTTTTCTATAATTGCCTTTGAAAAAGTCTGTTTCTGTTCGGGAGTAAAAAGAGACGGAAGAACTACGCCAAAGCGAAGCATCATTCTCTTTGATTTTGGAATCGAAAAGTCTGCCATTTTTGGCGCCATGGAGTGAACAAGTTCCCAGTAAGCCATTACCAGCTGCTGGCGGTAAACCGTTCGGTCTTTCGGGTCCGTACATGTCAGATACTTTGAAAGTACCTGGTGAACGCGCTGACTTGCCTGACCTTCGCCTGTGAGACAAGTTTTATAATAGGCAGGGTCATCAAAGAATTTATGTCCTTCGTCTTCGTAGAATTTTTCAATCGGCTTAAAATGAGTAACACTAAGGTCTACTTTATTTGCTATCGATTTATCTTGTTTTGGTTTTTCTTCTTCAAAATTACTTCCGCCGTCAAAACTGTCTGCCGGAATTGAATCCGGGGAAGTTTGCATTGTCGGTCTTGTTGAACTTGCACTTTCGTTTATTAAAGCGAGAATCGATTCATCAAGTTCCTGATCTTCCATTATTTTACTCCCTTAGTCCTTTTATTATAACATGATATGGCGGGATTTCAACAGACAAACTCGTCTGATTTGAGGCTTACTTCGCCCGATTGCAGTGTTTTTTGAGAACCGTCGGCAAGTTCAACAACAAGTCCCGCCTGATTATCAATTGCCCTGACAAGGGCCCTGTACATTTTGCCTTCAGTGCCTGCCACTGGGTTTACGTTTACCTTTTTGTCGATTAAGAAGGAACGGCGCCTGTATTCGTCCATCATGCCTTCAACGGCATCTTCTGATTTTTTTGCATCCGTTGAATCATAAAAGCTGTCATAAAACTGAATCAGTTTATTTACAACCCGCCCAATCAGTTCACTTTTTTGATTTTCAGCAGGATCAAATTCAATCTGGTTTGCTGTACAGGCTTCTTCAATGCTTCCGGCTATTTTTGAAAGAGGCCCGTCAAATTCATTTTTTAACACATTGATTCCGATTCCCACGATTATTGCGTCGATTGTGCCGGATTCAAAATTAGTAATTCCTTCTGTAAGGATTCCTGCAATTTTTTTACCGCCGGAAAAAATGTCGTTTACCCATTTTACAGAACAGCCGGTTTTGTAAAGCTCTTCAACCGCCTGGCAGACAGAAACCGCAGCCGCACTGGTCATAACTGCAGGAATAACCTGAGTTTGAGGGCAGTAAACAAGCGTAAAATAAACACCTTTTTTTGCCGGAGACAAAAACTTCCGTTCAAGGCGGCCGCGGCCTGCGGTCTGCTCTTCTGCTGCAAAAAGTGTTTTGTGAAGTTTTGCGCCTTCACCTTCAACGATACGGCGTTTTGCTTCTTTATTTGTTGAATCAATACTGTCAAAGATTATGACCTGACCCGGCTCAAGGCCGGAAACTTCGGCAAGTGTCCTGAGGTCAAGTTTGTCAGGAAGGGCGCAGATTCTGTAGCCCCGGTTTGTCACGGCTTCTATTTTGTAGCCGTCGCTTTCCAGTGCCTTAATTGCCTTCCAGACAGCCGCCCGGGAAAGAGAAAGTTTGAGGGCAAGGTCTTCCCCTGATACAAATTCATCTTTATTTTCTGACAATAATTGAATTATCTTTTCTTTTGTCGTCATCTTTTTATTTTGTTTTTCCTAAAAGGCAAAAATCGCTTACCTGTGAACTGAAGGCGATTCCCATTCCGGCTTCCTTTAAGCACTTAACTTCGGAAATTGATTTCATAACCTGGTCTTTTTTATCACTGTCCACAACGATAATCAGCATGTCCTTTTCCGGAACGATGTGTACCCCAAAGAACTTTTCGTCGTCTTCCCGGGCAGTTCCCCGGGCGTTGATAACGGTTCCGCCGGTAGCTCCCGCCCTGCGGGCTGCAAACATAATGTCGTCAGCGTAGCCCTTATTTACGATTACAGTAATCATATCCCCAGATTTTTTTGTATTCATAGAATCTTCTCCTCCGGAAAGTGTTCCGGCCTTAAAAAGATGGTTAACGTCGCAGGTAAAAAGCTGCCCGAATCCTGATTTTTCCTTTCTGCAGGATTCAATTATGGATTCAATAATTTTATCTTTTGTTGAATTTTCAACGACCATGTAAATAATGTCTTTTCTGGTTTCGCCGGTTCCAAGGATTGCGCCGAAATTTGATTTTGCAAGCCCACGCCCCATCAAAACAGTTCCGCCCGGGCATCCTGCCTGGACCGCCGCTTTTGTAAGGGCTTCGCCCCTGTCGTGAGGAACTATGCTGATAATCATTTTAAATGAACTCATGCAGCTCTCCTTGTTTTAATTCTATAAAAAATTCCAAGAATTTGAATAGCAATAAGGGGTGTCATGGCAACAAGAGCAATTACCCCAAATGCGTCTGTTGCAGAAGATGAACCTGAAACGCTGCCTGCACCAAGAGCAAAGGACAGAATAAAAGTCGTAGTCATGGGTCCCGAGGCAACACCGCCCGAGTCAAAGGCAATTCCCACGAAGAGTTTTGGGGTTATAAACGATAAAATCAGGGCTACCGCATAGCCCGGAATCAGGATGTACCACAAACTGAATCCCCACAAAACTCTGAGTATGGAAAGGGCGATGGAAAAAGCAACGCCTGTGCTGAGGGCAAAAAGCATAACGCGGCGCCTGATTGTGCCGCCCGTAATTGATTCAACCTGGTCGGTCAAAACCCAGACTGCAGGCTCGGCGCATACTACAATTGCACCAAAAACAAAGCCCGCCGTCACAAGAAGTGCGGACCAGAAAGGTCCGTTTGCAGCGGCTTTTCCCAAAGCAACTCCAAGTTCATGTCCGCATGGCATAAAACCAACCTGTGCGCCCAGCATAAATATTACAAGGCCCACAAAACTGAACACAAAACCCCGTATCATTCGGATAACCTGCATCGGCGGAAGCTTTAAAAGAGTTGCCTGAAAAACTGCGGACATCACTGCCAGCGGCGCAAGGGCCGACAGGACTTCTCTTGTAATCAGGGGAAGTTCCCGGGCAAAGTCTACAAACCAGTAGTGGGTTGCAAGGCTGGCCCCATGTTCAGAAACTGCGCTTTTAGCGACAGATGAAGTTGAGGGGTTAAAAAATAAAATTCCATAAACAAGAACGGCAAGAACCGGGCCGACAGATGCAATTCCTGTAAGACCAAAACTGTCGTTTGAAGAAGCGCTTTTTAATTCATTATTTTTATCTGAATTTGCACGGACAGCCGCAACGCCCAGCCCCAGAGACATGATAAACGGTACAGTCATCGGGCCCGTTGTAGCCCCGCCGGAGTCAAATGCAACGCCCTGAAAAGTTTTTGGAGCAAAAAAAGCCAGCACAAAAACAAGGATATATGAAAAAGTTAAAATCCAGTTGAGCGGAAGAGAAATAATAGTGCGCAGGATGCCAAGGGCAACAAAAATTCCCACACCCACGGCAATCATTCCGATTAAAAGCCATCTGTTGACCGAGCTTTCGATTGAACTTACCTGGTCTGCAAGCACCTGAACGTCGGGTTCTGCGATTGTTACGATAAAACCTATTATAAATGCACTGAAAAGTAAAAGCGGAAGGTTTTTCTTTGCAGTCAGGGCCGCCCCGCTTCGTTCACCAACCGGCAGAATACCGATGTCGACTCCCAGCAGAAAAACTGTTAAGCCAAAAATTACGAGAACTCCGCCTGCGATAAATTTTACAAGGACATTGCTTCCCAGGGGAATCAGTGTCAGGGAGAGTAAAATTACCACAAACATTATTGGAAAAACAGAATAAAGAGTTTCCCGGAATTTCTGGAGACTGTTCATTATTTATAACAGTTCCAGCCCAGGGTTTGAATTCCATCAACCCATGCTTTTGCGTATTTTTTGGCTCCATCAAGGTCCATGTCACGGTAGTTGCCGCATTGAATTTCGTTTGCCGCAGGAATTTCACCTTCCCACGCTACAACCTTTTTTACAACCGGAAGAAGATGCTTTGCGATGTATTCTTCGTCCCGATCTCCCCAGACTGTAAGATAAAAACCGGTGCGGCAGCCCATGGGACTAAAATCGATTACTCCTTCGATTTCGTCACGGATGTACTCGGCAACGATGTGTTCAATTGTATGAATAGCGCCTGTGGGCATACACTCTTTGTTTGGCTGGGTAAAGCGGACATCAAATTTTGTTACGATGTCTCCCTTTTCTCCTTCTTTGCGGGCAGCGAGTCTCACATACGGTGCAGTTACCTTGGTATGATCTAAATTGAAACTGTCTACATTGTATTTTTTAAGTTCCATAATATACCCCCGCTATGATTTTATCCTAAAAGACCTTTGTTTTCTACAGTAATTCAAGGGCTTTTTCCACAACCCTGGCGCTCATCTGAGCAGCAATTCCTTCGTTGAATTCATAGCCGTTGGAACTTAAATCATCTGCCATATCGCTCATACAGCGGAGAATTGCAAAAGGTACGTTGTTGAGGTAGCAGGCCTGTGCAATTGCGGCACCTTCCATTTCTACACATGCAGGTTCAAAGTTTTCTGCAATGCTTTCCTTTACACTTTTTTCAGAAATAAACTGGTCGCCGGTTGCAATTCGTCCCTGAATCATTTTATGTTCTTTTGCAAATTCACTTGAATCAAATGCTTTTTGAATTGAATTTACGAGGTTTTTGTCAGCTTCAAAACTGAATACATCCATCTGAGGAATCTGACCCTTTTTGTAACCAAAGCCGGTGGCATCCACATCATGCTGAACTGCGTCCGTGCTCACAACAAAATCCATAACGCCAAGACCTTTTGCCATGGCACCGGCAATTCCGGTGTTGATTACGGCTTCGCAGCCAAACTCAAGGGCAAGTCTCTGTGCACACAAAGCGGCGTTAACCTTTCCCACCCCGCTGCGTACAAGAACTACTTCCTTATCTTTAATCTGTCCTTTTTCAAACAAAATTCCACCGGCACGGGTCTGTTCCACCCGGTCCTGCATCAGGGAACGAAGGTAATCTACTTCAACCTGCATGGCTCCGATAATACCAATTGTTTTCATATTAGTGCTCCTTTATGTTGTATTTTGCAAAACATTCCAGGGTTTTCGCAATATACCGCAATATTTGCGGAGTATTCATTAAACTTCCGTTATTTTTGCACATTTTTCATAATTTTTCTACTAAATTCTATTGCACATTTTTTTGCTTTACTATATTTTATTCTCAGCAGCAAGAAATTAATTAAAGTATCAAAAAAAGGACCGCTGTTTCTCCTCCTTCACGCGGTCCTTTTTATTTTTTTAAATCAACTGTCTTAATTCAAACCCTAAAAACGGCGAAGTCAAGGCTTTAAGCGTATGCGTGCCTTGACTCGACGTATTTTTTAAACCAACTGTCTTAATTCAAATCCTAAAAGAAAATCAAACCCAAAATTCCAAGGGGAACAAGATAGAAGGCAAAGCGCTCAAGCTTGCCGCCGCGAATCATCTTCATCAAAACGCTTAAGGAAAGATATCCCCATGCAAAGGCCGCAAGACAGCCGCAGACTACAGGCAGTGCCCCGATTGAAGAACTTACTTCTCCAAGGTCTTTTGCTTCAAGAACAAAGGCTCCGAGAATTGCAGGAATCGAAACGATAAAAGAAAATTCTCCCGCAGCAGAGCGTTCAACGCCGGCAAACTGACCGCCTGCAATTGTTGAACCTGAACGGCTGATTCCGGGCAGTGTGCCAAAGCCCTGCATTAAACCGATAAAAAGCGACTGTCTGACAGAGATTCCCTCAAAGTCTTTTTTTGCGTGCCGTTTTTCCCATACGGAAGAAAATACCAGAAGGCAGGCTGTAATAAGAAAGCCGGCACAAGTCACCTGAATTGGTAAATCAGGAATAAGTTTTGAAGTAACAACTCCCATTGCGCCTGTAACGATTGTTGCAAAAATCAGCGCAAGAATTGTTTTGCGTCCCAGGGCATCAGTTCCGCTGAGCAGGTCGTCTGGGATTACTTTGTCCGGATTTGACTCTTCGATGAGAGGCTTGCGTCCAATCCAGCGGATAAAGCACATAAAAAGTCTGGCGATCTTTTTTCTGAAATAAAGACAAACTGCCGCAAGGGTTGCAAGATGAAGCATTACGTCAAACAAAAGAGGAACGTCTTCAAGTCCAAAAAGTTTCTGCGCTACGGCAAGATGTCCGCTGGAAGAAACAGGCAAAAATTCCGTAATTCCCTGCAAAACTCCAAGCAAAATCGATTGTACTAGTGTCATATTTTCTCCATTTTATTTTTTTATTTTTTCATTATACCAGTTTGCAAAAAGTTCAGGCCATACCCCGCAGGCAGTTCCCTGTGCAAGGGAAAGGCCGTGTTTTCCTTTCGGAAAGAGGTGGTATTCAACACTGACGCCCTGCTCAACAAGTCTGTTTACAAGAGTCAGGCTGTTTTGAATTTTTACGCTTTCGTCGGTCTGAGTGTGCCAGACAAAACTTGGGGGAAAGTCCTTTGTAATGTGTTTTTCAACAGAAAGCACTTCCATAATGTCTTTTGAATCCGTCAGCCTGCAAAACCTGTGCCCGTCGCTTTCCAAAAGACCGTCTGTCAGCATTCTGAATGAACCTGCGTGACCGTAAGTTTTATCAGAAGTTACAACCGGATAGCAAAGGCATAAATAATCCGGGCGCATGACTTCTGATTCAAGACCCGTTATTTCCCTGAGCAGGGGTGAATTCCAGTAAGCTCCGAGACAGGCAGATAAATGCCCTCCGGCAGAAAAGCCCATAACACAGACTGAACTTATATTCCAGTCGGATTTTTTGCACTTAATGAATGCCATCGCCTGAGCCAGATCCACGAGAGGCAGCGGGAAGGTGGACGGATTGATTCTGTAGTAAAGAACTGCGGAAGAAAATCCCAGCTCATTCATTTTTTGTGCAATGATGTCCTGCTCCCGGCTGCCGTAATGATCGTAGCCGCCGCCCGGAACTACCAGCACAAAAGGATTTTTCTTTCCGTTATCGAGGATAAAAGGTTTGAGTTTTGAGTTGTCCATAATTTTTTACTTTAATACTTTTCTTGCGGAATCTTTGGTTTGAATCAGCGCAGTAAAATCCTGCTCGGACAGTGGTTTTGAGTACAAATATCCCTGGATTGTCGTACAGCCGATTGATTCCAGAAAGTTTGCCTGTTCAACCATTTCTACGCCTTCGGCAATTACAGGCATATTGAGCCATTTTGCCATGTTGACGATGGATTTTAAGATTGTAACACTGCGTTCACTTTTTGTGTCGGTGGACATAAACTTCATGTCCAGCTTGATTATATCAAATTCAATATCTTTAAGAACATTGAGGGAAGAATACCCTGAACCAAAGTCATCCATTTCTACTGTGTAACCGCAGTCATGGAGTTTTTTTACGATTTCGGCAGTGTAGTTGCTTCCGCCCACAACAGCTGACTCCGTAATTTCAATCCGGATCAGTGAAGGGTCTACGTTGTACTTCTGACGCCTTGTCTCAAGCTGCTGAATAAAATCCGGCATAAAAATATCGTAGCGGCTGAAGTTTGTGCTGATTGGAATTATATGACGGCCCTGGTCAATGCTTTCGCGGATAAAGCGGCAGGTCTGTTCAAAAATATAAAGGTCGAGTTCGGTAATAAAACCGTTGGATTCAAAAATAGGAATAAATACACCGGGCGATATCAGTCCCTTAACCGGATGAATCCAGCGTACGAGAGTTTCTGCGCCGACGATGTTGCCGGTTGAGTGGTCGTACTGGGGCTGGAAGAACGGCACAAACTGTCCCTTTTCCAGGGCTTCGTCCATACAGCCGGTAACTTCCTGTTCGGTAATCATCTTCTGGCGGAGCTTTTCGTCATAAAAATTAATTGTGTTGGAGTAACTTCCCTTGATTGCGTTCTGCGCAACAATTGCCCTGTCCAGCATAATCTGCGGACTGACATTTTCTTCGTCACAGATGTAGGCACCAAAATTACAGTTTATATGAAATGAAAGATCAAACTTGTCAAAGGCTTCTACGAGCTTTTCTGCAAGAGCCTGAATTTCTTCTTTTGTGCCCGGGTAAAAGAATACAAAACGGTCACTTTCGATTCTGGCGGCATAGCCTTTGTCACCCACCAGAGCTTTTACGGCACTTGCAATGTTTACGAGAAGAATTTCGATTCCCGAGCGTCCGAGAAAGTCGCTTAAAGAGCGGAACCGGGTAATGTCAAAATAAACCAGCGAATATACTGTTTTTTCCTTTGCCAGCATCTGACCCGTCATAACATGTTCGATTTTTGAAAACAGACCTTTTTTTGAATAAAGACTTGTAAGAACGTCGCTTTCGCTCAGGTGGACAAAATAATTGAGTCTGTTGACGTCTTCGTTGATATCGATGAAGTTGAGTGTAATGAGGTAGGAACCTTCCGGTCTTACGGCGCTGACCATGTACCAGTTTGGTCCGATTTTTGTGGTCAGACAAATCTGAAGGTTGTTTGCAAAATCTTTTGCTTCGTGGGCGCGGCTGCATGCCCATTCAATAAGTTTACAGTCTTCGACAGAAGCAGTGTCGTTATCGCGAAAAATTTCCCATAGAGGACGATCGTCAAAATTGGCATTAAAAAGGTTCTGCATATTTTTTGGATACGAGAACTTCTGCTCCATGGCGTCGTACTTAATTAAAAGACTCTCACTCATTCCAATTATTATAATCGATAATGCGATTCTATGATATATAATTTTTCATAATTCGGAAAAATAGACGAAATAAGTGGTACATGATAGAATTAAATTATGAATGAATTGAATACACCGCGCTGGAATCTGGATAAACTTTTTACTTCCATCGACAGCGATAAATACAAACAGGCAGTTGAACTTTTAAAAACAGGAATCGAAAAACTCCAGAGTCTCTTAAAAAATTCGGGCCGGTTCAATTTCAGTTTCTGGCTCAACGGCTACCTTACCGCTTATGACAAGGTTTACGCCCTGATGCAGACACTTTCCTGCTATGCTTCAATCATTTATTCGGTTGATACGACAAATTCAGCAGTTTTGAACAATCTTTCGGTTATTGATGAATTTGGAATCCAGTTTTCGCAGATTGAAATTTCATTCAAAAATATCCTGTACAAACACCGTGACGAACTGGACGCATTTTTTGTGCGCTTTCCGCAGTTTGCCGGCCGCAAATACCTCCTTGAACTCGACATTGCAGAATTCAAGCACCAGATGCCGCCAAAAGAAGAACTTCTTACAAGTTCGCTCCAGAAAACCGGCGGAAACGCCTGGGAACTTTTGCAGGGACAGATTATTTCCAATCTGGCCGACGAAAAGGGCAGAACTTTTAACGAATTGAGAAACGATGCGTATTCAAGTGATCCTGCATTAAGAAAATCTTCCTACGAAAAGGAACTTGCACTGCTCAAAGCCAACAGGATTGCACTTGCGGCCTGCCTTAACAACTTAAAAGGCGAAACCGTTTACCTGAACAAGCGCCGCAAGTGGCGCAGCGCAATCGACAGGGCACTTCTTGCAAACAGACTTTCAAAACCGACATTAAACGCACTCATCAAGGCAATCGAAAAGAGCCTTCCGTCCTTCAGAAAGTATTTTCTGGCAAAGGCAAAATATCTTAAAAAGCACAATATGAGCGCAAGTTTTTCTGCGGACAGGGGACTTGCATTCTACGACCTGTTTGCTCCTATGGCGCTCCCATCTGACGGAAACGACGATAAAAATTCAATTTTGACAAAAACATGGACCTTTGACGAAGCCCGCGACTACATAATCGCGCGCTACACTTCGTTCAGCGTGCACATGGGTTCGTTTGCAAAAAAAGCCTTTGAAGAAAACTGGATTGACGCAGAAGTGCGCGCAGGAAAGGTTGGCGGAGCCTTTGACGAAGACTTTGCGCTCGGCCATCAGAGCCGCATTCTGACAAACTTTACAGGCACATTCAGTGACATAATTACACTTGCCCACGAACTTGGACACGCTTATCACTTTAGCTGTCTCAAGGGAAAGCCGCCGGTTTTTGCTTCGTACCCGATGACGCTTGCAGAAACTGCTTCTACCTTTGCCGAAACAATCGTAAAACAGGATCTGCTTTCAAAATGCACTCCCGCTGAACGCCTGCAGCTTCTGGACATTGATTTGCAGGATGTTTCTCAGGTTCTCGTTGATATTTTGTGCCGTTATTATTTTGAAAAATCAGTATTTACCGAGCGCGAACAGAATCCTCTCACCGCAGATGATTTTTGCCGCCTGATGCAGGCCGCCCAGGAAAAATCCTACGGCAAGGGTTTGAACAGCGAGCGCCACGAATACATGTGGGCAGTAAAAAGCCATTATTACTCGACAGGTCTCGACTTTTACAACTTTCCGTACGCTTTTGGTCAGCTCTTTGCGATGGCCCTTTATCAGCGCTACAAAAAAGAAGGGGCAGGCTTTGCGGCAACCTATGCAAAACTTCTTTCAAATACAGGTGCAATGAGCTGCGAAGATTTGTGCAAAGAGGCAGGTTTTGATATCACCCAGGTTGAATTCTGGCAGGGCGGAATCCAGGCCTACCTTGAAGAAACAGAAGAATTTATCGCTCTTGCAAATGAAAAGGGAGACAGCTCAAAACCGGCCGAATAAATGAAAATCCTCTGTGTTTGTTTAAGTCCTTCAATTCAACGGACGCTCGTATTTGATAATTTTACCACAGCTCAGGTTAACAGGACAAAAAACTATATTCAAAATGCCGGCGGTAAGGCAATCAACACGGCGCGTGTTATAGAACAGCTTGCCCCGGGCAGTGCAGTCTGCATTTTTCCACTGGCAAAACAAAACTCAGGTGAATTTTTATCGCTCTTAAAAAAAGACGGCATCCGCTCAAAAACCGTGTCTGTTCCGGGCTCAACGCGCACCTGCTGGACAGCCCTTTCAAAATACGGAGAAACTACAGAAATCATCGCCGAAGAACCTGTATCGTCAGACAGGAAGCTGTTTGAAAAGCGGGAAAAACAACTTTTAAAACTCATTGAAAAAGAGGCCTCAAAGGGCGACGCCCTTGTTTTGAGCGGCAGCGCGCCACATTGCTGGAATCAGGATATTTATTCAAAAATTGCAGAAAAAGCCGCAGCGGCCGGCCTTGCAATCGTGCTTGATTTTAAAGGCCCTGCCCTTCTTCGCTGTCTTGATGAATTAAAAAACTGTACAAATTCAATTTTTGTAAAAATCAACATGGATGAATTTACAGAAACTTTTTCTCAAGCCCTTCTTACCCCGGTTACAAAACGCTATCCGAACGTCACTTTTATCGTTACCGACGGAAAGCTTCCGACTCACGCTGCAAGTTCAGCCATGGAAGAAAAAACTTTTGAAAGTAAAGAAATCAGGGTTGTAAACACGACAGCCTGCGGAGACAGTTTTAACGCAGGTTTTATTGTTGAATTTTTAAAATCGCACAATCCTGAAAGTGCAGTCCGGGAAGGCATCAGGTGCGCATCCCTCAACGCGCAGACAATCGTTCCTGGAAGTTTAGTTTAATTCGTTCAATAAGCGCGGAAGTTCGTAAATCGAATCAATATAAAAAATGCGTCCGCCTGCCCCCTCAGGAAGAACGGCCCGCCTGCTTTCGTCCAGAATTTTTCCTACCTGAACGGCTGTCCCGCCGATTGCAGCATAACCTTCAACATAGTTTTTCCAGTCGTCCAGGAACAAGGTATCTTCAACGGTTCCGCCGATTATCGACAATGCATTTTTGTAAGAAAAGTCGTACGGCTTTCCCTTGAGTTTATTTGCGCGGATGTCACTTATCTCCGGCAAGAAATAATCGCGCAC
>JAEEGH010023326.1_pt1 | contig 12593 bp, 6 predicted proteins | sample 9134181 | NCBI WGS metagenome assembly JAEEGH01 (sample SAMN16246544, study PRJNA631951) | gut metagenome | biome: gut microbiome; feature: rumen; material: DP-attached | host: Bos | place: Iran: Karaj | collected 2018-10 | reverse complement strand
GCCTCACCAAGTTTCCCGGTAAACCTTATCTTTACCGGCACCCTGACACTCTTATCTATATACTCCGCCCTTATACGTTCGAGCAGCGAATTGGGCCTGGTCCTGTATACTGCCATACCGACTGTGGCCTTGCGGTCCTTCATCGTGATACAGCTGAAGGTCTGCCCCGCGCCAAAGCCCTGACCCAGTGTAAACTCAAATACTTTTTTATCGTCGGCCCTGATCTCGAGCACATCCTGCGCAAATACTTCGTTTTTGAACCTGATCACGGCCTCGCGCCCGCGAACGGTTATGACTTCTCCGACCAAGGTGCCCGAATGATTCGGACGGTCGAATGTCATCATATCCTGCCCGTTATGCTCATGCAGATAACCGCAGTTAAATCCGCCGCGGTTGTACAGGTCCTGGAGCAGCATGATATCCGCATCCAGCTCAGCCTTATGAGAAACCAGCCACGCCGCATACCCCACCGAGCCCAGCTCCTCATATTTGTCGATATATCTGCGATAAACCGACACCACACCCGCAGTATACTCCGGGCTCTTCATCCTGCCCTCGATCTTGAACGAATCGATGCCGATATCCATCAGCTCATGCAGCACGGGCAGCAGGCACTGGTCCTTCGGAGACAGAAGGTATTTTCCGTCATACATCCTGCGGCACGGCTGCGCGCAGCGGCCGCGGTTGCCGCTCCTGCCGCCGATCATCGAGCTCATCAGACACTGTCCCGAATAGCAGTAACACAAAGCGCCGTGGATAAATACCTCCATCTCCAGCCCGGTATCCTGTTTAAACCGGCGCAGTTCCTCCAGCGAGAGCTCTCTCGCGGGCACTACACGCGTAATGCAGGAAAAACGTTCCTTCAGCTCCTGCGCGCCCTCAGCCATCGTGATCGAGGTCTGTGTGCTCAGATGTATCGGCAGTCCCGGGAATCTGTCATTGATTAACGAGATCGCGCCTATATCCTGAACTATTACCGCATCGATGCCTGCCTCGTAATAAGGGCGCAGAAAAGAAAAGAGCCTGTTTTCAAGCTCATCTTCTTTAAACAAAGTATTGACTGTTAAGTACACCCGTCTGCCGCGTACATGGCAGTACCTGATGCCCTCAACGAGGGCGTCCTCATCCGGATTGTCTGCGTAGGCACGAGCACCGAATGCGGCTCCGCCGATATATACGGCATCGGCTCCCGCATTGACCGCGGCCTTAAGTGACTCGATCGATCCGGCGGGTGCGAGTAATTCAAATCCGCTCATATATTTACCTTTTTTTGCGCTCGGAGGCCAGTTCGGTCTCGAGCTTAACGTTCTTTTTCTGTTCGTCAACGTTCTGATCGCGCAAGCGCTCGATCTCTTTGTTGGCCTTTTCGAGCTTGGTCTGCAGTGACATGATCTCGTGCTTCAGCGAATATATCTCGTTGCTCTTTGAATCGCTGTCATCCTCGCTCTCGTCGTACTGACGCTTAAGCTTGAAATACTCGTCGGCGAGGTTGATCTCGAGCAGCACGGCCTTCATCTCCTGGTCCATCGTCTTATAGGCGTCCTGGGACTTCAGATCGTTGATCTTGCCGTTGATAAAAGAGGCGATCTTTTGAAGATACTCCTCGCTCTCAAAGCCCGAAAGCGTATATCTTTTATTGTTGATAATGACTTCGGTGTCATTTTTCTTGTTGAACATATTAACCCCCAATTTGCTCGATAAAGGCAACATTTTATTTTCTTTATACATTATACATACCGATAAAAGCGTTTTCAACCGAATTTGCCAAATAAACTTGCACTATTTCCTAAATAAATATATTATAAAAATCGCAAGTTTGTGAAACCGTAACGGTTTATATGCACAAATAGTGAAACCACGATAAATAAGGAGAACCGACTATGAAATTATGGGGCGGACGCTTTAAGGGCGAAACCAATGAACTCGTATATCAGTTTAATGCCTCTATCAGCTTCGATAAGAGATTTTATGAGCAGGATATCCGCGGCAGTCTGGCGCATGCCGAGATGCTCGGTCACTGCGGCATAATCACCGCTGACGAGGCGGACCGTATTAAGAAGGGCCTTACTTCGATACTGGACGATATCAATGCGGGCAGGCTCGAGATCGATCCTACGGCTGAGGATATCCACAGCTTTGTCGAGGCCGAGCTCACCGCCAGGATCGGCGACGCCGGCAAAAAGCTCCATACAGGACGTTCGAGAAACGATCAGGTCGCTACCGACATGAAGCTCTACACCAGGGATTACATAGACACGCTCGATCCTGCGCTCAAGGCTCTCCTTACGACGATATGCAATATAATGGCCGAGAATACCGAGACATTCATGCCCGGATTCACCCATCTGCAGAAGGCTCAGCCCGTTACTCTCGCGCATCATTTCGGAGCTTATTTCGAGATGTTCAGACGCGACAGATCGAGGCTCGCTGACATTCGCAGACGCATGAACCTCTGCCCTTTGGGCTCAGGAGCACTTGCAGGCACCACTTATCCGCTCGACAGAGAGCTGACCGCAAAGCTCCTTGATTTTGACGGCCCCACGCTCAACAGCATGGATTCCGTTTCCGACAGAGATTACCTCGTAGAGCTGCTCTCGGCGCTCTCGCTCATACAGATGCATCTCTCCCGCTTTTCCGAGGAGATCATCATCTGGAATACCAACGAATACCGCTTTATCGAGATAGACGACGCTTATTCGACAGGCAGCAGCATCATGCCGCAGAAAAAAAATCCCGACATCGCCGAGCTCGTCAGAGGCAAGACCGGCCGCGTGTATGGCGCGCTCACCTCGCTGCTCACGACGCTAAAAGGCATCCCGCTCGCATACAATAAGGACATGCAGGAGGACAAGGAGATGTTCTTCGACGCGGCCGATACGGCTCTGGCCTGTGTGCATCTCTTTGACGGCATGCTCAAGTCCCTCCGCTTCAATAAGCAGATCATGGAACGCAGTGCCGCGGGCGGATTTACAAATGCCACGGACGCAGCTGATTATCTCGTAGGCAAGGGCGTGCCTTTCCGCGACGCGCACAGCATCGTGGGACAGCTTGTGCTCTACTGCATCGATAAAAATATCGCGCTCGATGATATGTCGCTCGAAGAGTTTAAGGCCATCTCGCCTGTCTTCGAGAACGATGTTTACGACGCCATCGCCATTTCCACATGCGTTAACAAACGCAATACGATCGGCGCCCCGGGTCCCGAGGTCATGAACCGGACCATCTCGGCATACCGGGATTATCTCGACAAACAGTAAGCCTTTTCGGGGGATACGGCTTATTTGTTTAGTATATTAGGGGAATCCGCCTTCAGGCGGAAAGAAAGGAGTTACAGTGAATAAGAAAATTGCATTACTGCTGGCATTCGTGATGCTTACAACACTCGTCGGATGCGGCAAAAAGAACAATGAACAGCCGGCCGGGGACATTACGGCAACCGCGGCACCTGCACCCACTAAAACCGATGGCGGAACTGCCGTGACCGACACACCTGTGACCGCAGTGCCCACACCAAGCGATGTACCTCAACCTACAAAGGCTCCCGAGCCCACGGATGAGCCCGCTCCTACCGACGAGCCTCAGGCAGGCGACACAGATAATATCGATGATGATACCTTAAAGCTCCTCACTGCCTACAATAACAAGATCGATGATCTCGTTTGGGAAAGCGGCGACAGTTACTACCATTTCCGTTTCTCACTTGGCCGCATTGATGATGACGACATACCCGAGCTCATCACTTCTTACGGCGGAATGCATGATGATATGAGCTTCATCTACACTTACAAGGATAACGGCAGCGTTGATTGGGTCGGCAATATCGGTTCTTACGGATCGTTTCGATATCAGCCCGGACAGAATTATGTTGTAGCCGAAAGCAGCTCAACAGAACAGAGCTCGATCGCATTCTACAGCATGAACGGCACTAAGACGCTCGTTCTCGGCACCATGCTTTATGCCGAGTATCCTTCGGACGAGGAAGCTTATTATTACATATACGAAAATAATGAGGATACCGAAGTCGATATGGAAACATTCTTCGCCAGGATGAATGAACTGGATCCCGGCATGGATCCCGAAAACGATCAGGGATATTTCGGCTATTACTACGACGGCGCACAGCCCTATGCAGATTATGCGCTTACCGACAGGATCGGCATACTGTACGGCATGTATGAGGCAGCCATGGCAGGTGAGAACTACGGCGGCAATCTTCCCGTTGCATTCGCGGATCTGGCCGGTGACTGGGGCCTTCGGGAATACTTCACCTATAATACTTCCGATGCTACCGGCAATTCCTCATCATATTCCGAAGAAGACGCATATGCGCGTGTATTCGTAGGCGATGAAAATTTCTATATCAGAGTCGATGAAGTCGATGAAAGCGGTCTCGACATAGAGTTCACGCTCCTTAGGTCCACTTATTTTGCTCCTTCGCTTCGCGACGATATGATGAACAACGATTACTGCTACAGAGCCACCGGAGTCGACGGCGTAAATGTATTCCCGATCTATATTTCGGATTATACGGATGCTGACAGGAAAACCACACTCGAAGTCCTGCTGATCAAAACCCTCGAAGACGGCAGCGAGCTGCAATATCATTTCGAGTTTGACCGCGACCATGTATATTGATCAATAAACATAAAAAAGCCCTGCCCCGGTTTCCCGGAACAGGGCTTTAATTCTACCCGCAAGGAGTCACATTGTCTTAAAGCCTGAACTTGTTTACGATGTCAACCAGGCTGTCCGCATCGGACTTGCTGTTCTGAGCGAGTCTCTCGATGTCGCCGGTAATCCTGCTGGTCTCTTCGTTCTTCTGCATGATCTCATTAACGCCGTTGCTGTTCTCCTCTGATGCCGAGGTAACCGCAGCAACCTCTCTCGCAATGCCGTTAACCGAATCGCCGAGGGACTCCATAGCCTTACCGATCTCATCAACGGTATCACGGATATTGCCGATACCCTCACCGTACTCACGGCTCTGCTCAGCAAAGCCTTCGTAGGTCTCGGTAACGTCCTTCTTGATGTAATCGGTGAGCTTGTTAACCTGTGCCTTAACGTTATCAACCGCTGTATTGGACTCATCAACGATCTTCTGGATGGTCATCGCGGTATCCTTCGACTGGTCGGCCAGCTGACCGATCTCACCGGCTACAACCGCGAAACCGCGTCCCGCCTCACCTGCGCGTGCAGCCTCGATTGAAGCGTTAAGTGAAAGCAGGTTGGTCTGCGATGTGATATCCATGATCGCGTCTGCGAGCTCATTGATCTTCTTAACGGCCTCAAGGCTTTCCATAGCGCTCTGCATAGCCGCAAGAGTCTGGTCCATGGTTCTCGCATTGGCCTCGATGTTCTCGTTAACCTTATCGTTCATGCTCTTGGCATTGCTGATAAGCTGTTCGGAATTCTCCTCACCGAGCTTAACCTTATCTCCTACTTCATTGACCAGCTGAACGATCTTATTGATCTCATCCTCAACCATCCTGACGGATGCTGTGGTCTGCTCGATACCTGACGAGAACTGCTGGGTGATCGATGTATTCTCATTCGCTACGTCCACAAGGATCTTCGATGTCTTATCGAGATCAGCGGAGCTCGAATTGAGCGAATCTGAGCTGTTGCGCAGTACGCCGACAGCATTCTTCAGCATATCAACAACGTCAAATGTGGCGTTGGCCAGCTTGCCGATCTCATCATCTTTCTTTCTGTACTTCTCGATGTCCTCACCTACATTAAGGTTGTAATCCGCAACCTCGCTCAGCGCATGCTGAACCTTTGTAAGAGGATCGAGCATTCTCTTGATGATGAATGTAAGCAGAACGCCGATAAGAATGATAACTACGACCGCAATGGTAAGGATCTGCGCCGCTGCCGACTTAGCCTCAGCATAGAGATGTCCGGTATCCGAAGCAACAAACAGGAGCCAGCCGTACTCGGGCAGATATCTGTAAGTACCGAGCATCTCGGCACCCTTGTCATTTTCAAAATTGATCATATCGGTCTCAGGGATCGAGCCGCTGCCGTCGCCAAGCGCAACAGCCAGGTCATACATGGGACCGGACTCAAGAGTGGTCGTGATCAGGCTCGGATCGGTATCGTAAATAACGGTAGCCGTGCCGTTGCCGATGGTAACCAGCTGAACCTTCTGATCGGGTCCGAGGTTGATCGAACCGAGCAGTTCGGTGATCTTCTGTGTGGTAACGCCGAGAGCCGCATAACCGCCGGGCTGTCCTGCCGTTGTATACAGCGATTTCATGAACAGCAGCGTAACATTCTGTGTGGCGGGTGAAGCGATCGCCATCATGGAGTACTGGGGATTGGGAGGATCCATAAAATAGAACTGCTGGATCATGCCTACGGTCTCCGCATCGTTCTGATATCCGACGAGCTCAGGCATATTGTGGATACGGCATACACCGGGATAATCGGTAAACAGCAGACTGTCGAGGAAAGGAATGGTCGCCGACATAGCTTCGGTGAACTGCTGTGCCTTTACCTGCAGATCGGGATTGACCGAATCATCGATCAGTGCCTTAACGTCACTGTTGATCGTGTACGAGTCTATAACTCTGTACTGCTGGTCTACATACTCTTTGATAGTCTCTGTCTTTGAATCAACGATAGAGGTAAGTGTGGAAACGGAATTCTTTTCCATAATGTTTCTGATACGGGTCGCGGAAACTGCAGCCTCGGCCAGAATACCTATCAAAGCTACCGCTGCGACCAGACAGCTTATCTTAACAAACAAACTCCTGGTGAAGAAATTGCCTTTCATGTAGTGTCCTCCTATTATTGTGAAATTGCCATAATTATAGCTCGCCTAACACGCATTGTCAAGGCGAGCTACATATATTTTGATATATTCACATATACTACGCGTATTGTGATTTTTATAGGACTATATACAGCACTTTTCTACATGAAATAAAAACCTATCGGATCACTTGGTAACACATTCCGCTATCATTCTGGACACCAGAGTCAGGAAATGCAGCTCCTCATCCGACCACTTGCGGCTGTCTGCCGTCTCGCGCCTCGTCAGTCTCTCAAAGCATACCAGCGCGTCGATCTTATGCTTGTCGGTGTGAGCAAATACAGCGATATCCTTAACTCCGTTACTCTTCAGACGGTCATGTATATCGCTCAGATAAATCTGCTGATCGTACATAAAGGAGATCTGGCAGATGCCGTATTTATCGAGCAGTCCCTCCGCTTCTTTTCTCTTAAAGCCGGCGAGAGAATGCACCGGAGGCTCGTTCAGTCCGTAAAACTCCAGCAGCGACAGATCCTCTCCGGTATAGATTGAGAGTCTCTCCATGCCGTACAGCGGAAGCAGCTTAGCTGCTACTTTCTGCAGGCCCTCCCTGCCCTCGGTACTGAGTATCTTCAGGCAGCTCGTGATCGTATTGAGCAATGTGTCAACATTCAGAGCGTCACGGATACCCTGTTCGAGAGATATATCGGGACTGGTGGGCAGCTCGCCGTGCAGATGCTCCTTATAGATGATATAGCGGTTCTTGCCCTTTTGTTTGCCGATGTACAGCGCCCTGTCCGCTTTGTTGAATATGGTATCGAAATCCGTGCCGTTTCTCGGAGCCTCGGAAATACCGATGGTGCATGTAATGCGGTCAGCGAGCACCTTCTCCGGAAATGCCCATGATATCTGGGTCCTGATGGACTCTGCCACGGCGCGTATAGCTGTTTCGGGACCGAGGTCCTTTAATACGATCATGAACTCATCGCCGCCGAAACGCGCGCCTATGCCCCGGTTCTTAATAACGCTCTTTATGATCTGTGCCGTGCGCAGTATGGCCTCGTCTCCGAACGCATGCCCGTAGGAATCGTTCAGTGTTTTGAAATAATCGAGGTCCAGCATGAACACGACTACCTGATGTACACTCTTGTCCTCGAGTACCTGCCTCAGATACTCCATAGAACCGACCTTGTTCCAGAGCCCTGTAAAGGAGTCGATATTCTCTATCGGCGTCTTTTCTACGTCCTCATAACGCTGGTTATTCTTACGAACGCGGCCGTATATGCCGGACAGCTCAAAATGCCTGTACAGACAGACTGCGTCTATGGAATAAGCGTTATCGTCGGGGCCCTGAATGATCTCATTAATAACTTCGGGCTTACCCTTGATGCGCTTGAAACGGTCTGCCAGCTCAGGAATAAGCGCCACCAGCCCGGGATCCGTCTCCGCGCGGCGCTCGGAACTGATAAACCTGAACATATTGACTGTGCCGTCCGCAGCGTCATACTCAAACTCGCATCCCTCGAGGTGCTCATGGTATGCCGTAATGCGCGTGATCATGTCGGATAGCTCGGAAAAACTCTCGCATGTCCTCTCCACATCGATCATCTCGATATTCAGCAGATGCTTATTCTCATCATCATCGACCGCGCGCCCCTTCATATATACGGTGCGCATCTCGCCGTTGCCGCGGATGATCTTGACTATAATGCTGCGCTGCCTGGCGGCATCAAGCGAATTCCACCACGCGGAAAAACGCAGCTCGTCCTCGGGATGAATAAGATTCATCAGTGAAGTGCGTCTGTAATAATCCAGGAAATGATATACATTCTCATCGGCCGCAGTCGCATAGTAATCACGCCCCCATACTCCAAAGCATGAGGCCGGCATCTCAGACACGCCGTCAGGCACGGTCACGATATTGTTGTTCTCAATGGTATCGCTCATATTCACTCCAATAGTAAATATAAAAAATCGGTTTATACATTATACACCAAAGAGATTAAACCTTGCAATAAAAAGAAAGCGCCTCCTCGCGGAAGCGCTCTCTTATGTAAGCTGTTATGCTTAGTTATTCAATTAGTTCTCTTCCTTACGACGCTTGATAACAAGGATCGAACCGAACAGTACGCATGCAGCACCGATGCCGATGAATGCGTATGTAGGAAGAACGCCGGTCTTAGGAAGATCGCCCTGAGGAGTATCGATAGGCTCAACATCGAGCTCTTCTTCCTCGGGAGCACCCTCGGGAGTCTCAATCTCATCGATCTCTACATCGCCTTCGGGAGTCTCGGGCTCTTCAACTACGATAGGCTCTTCGGTAGGTGTAGGAGCCTCGGTAGGAACAGGTGTAGGCTCGGGAGTAGGTATAGCTGTAGGTGTAGGTGTAGGATCTCCCTGGAAAGGAGGAAACTCAAACTTGGTAGGCTCCGAAGGAGGATTATATTCCGACTTATAAACCGCAATATAAGTTCTGCCAAACTCAGGAATTACCTCTGTTACAACAGTATTGTCAGCATCAGATAAAGTATATACGGTCTTAGACGCATCATAATCTGCCCAACCATAGAACGTGTATGTGGTATAAGCAGCCTTGATACCTGCATAGTCGAATGCAATGCGATACTCAGGTACAGCTACAGCAGCCCCAAGCTTTCCTACATTCTCTAAAATCTCCTGGCCGTCATTATTAAGGAAACGAACACTGTATTCCATCGGAGCAGGCGCTGAATAGGCTTCATATACTGCGTAGAAAATCTGATCTTCTTCAGTAAATACACCATATTCAGAAACATCAATAAGTTCTCCCTTAGGCTCAAGTGACCAACCCCTGAATTTATAACCGTTTAATTCATCAACTACGATATCATCACGCTGGATAAAGTCAAAGCCCTTTCCTAAATATCCGGGGAAATGAGCAACTACATTCTCAAGAGAGTTTTCTTCATCAAGTGCTACAGTATATGCATTCTTATCAAGTGCATCAACGAAATAAACGAGAGAAGTCTTAAGCTCGTATGTCGCTTTCCAGCCAACAAGAACAGGTTCTTCACCTTCTTCAGGCTCAGACATTATAGGCTCAATAACTACTTCCTTATAATTATCGCTGAGATACTCACCAAGTGCGCTTAATGCCTTTACATTCTCATTGTTAAGAACGAAGTCATTCTCGCCAACGAATGTATAAACCGTGAAATCAGTTTCAACCAGACCGGTCTCAGCTGAATTTTCCTTAACTGTCTCAACGTAATACTGAACAGGCATGCTGTTTACAGCAGCTTTAACTTTAAGATCATTAATCTCAAGACTCTTAGTATCATTCTTGAATGTATACGAAAGAACGATACTGTCAACGCCCTTGAATTCAACAACGTTATCTGTAACTCCGTTTTCTTCCGCGAGATCGTTTGCACTCTTCTGTACATAAACCTTAATGGGTTCAGTAGGAATCTCACTTCCGGAATAAGTCATTGTAAATACTTCTCCGTCTTCATCAAAAGAGAATACGCCTTCGGTTAATGTAACAACAAGACTGTTAAAAGTAGCGAAAATGTCTTTTCCGATCGTATCCGATACGATTCCGAATGTGGTAACAAGTGAATCCTCGGCACCCTTGCTTGTCTCGAAAGCCTTGCCAGCAGAAGCAATTGCACTAAGAACGCTCTTACCGCTATCATTTGCACCGTAAGCTATAGTATAGATGTCAATTCCTCTTCCTTTGATAGTTGATGCTGCATTTTTCGCACCAGTACTGTCGTTGGTCCAGGGATTTTTACCGATGTTCGGCACGCCATCAGACATAAGAACGATGATCTTATTATCTGAATCAGAAGAGAATAAATCTGCGGCATCGTAAAGCGCACCTTTAGTATAAGTTCCGCTGTTCCGCTTAAAGGTCTCTGATCCGTCTGCCGGATACATCGCATCAAGAATGGCCTGCTTACTATTCGTAGGCGCGATCAAAACATTAGTGCTGCTGTTAAATGTAACAACACCAATCTTAACAACCTCTGCTGCTCTGGGATTTTCAAATGTTTTTTCAACAAAAGACTTAATGGCAGACTTTGCATTCTGTACATCAGTTTCTGACATACTGTTGGATAAGTCTACAAGTAAGACAATCTCAGCAGTTGTTAAAACATCGTCGGCATACTCTTTCACGCCTGTATTGTTGCAGTCAATACTGAGTGTAACATCTTTTGCACTTTCTTCCTGGCTTGCAAGTGTACCTTCCAGAGATACTTTCGCCGCATCATCAACTGCCTTATTATCAACAGAATAAGGCTGCTCTTCGCCTTCAGCGGAAACCTTCCTTGCTCCGAGGTTGATACCGCCGATGATAAGCGCAGCAACCAGAACAAGGCTCATGATCTTTTTTAAGGTGATCATCTTCATGCGTCTTCCTCCTAATAATTTATAGTTTTTGCGACTGGTAAAGGACTCATCTCCTCCCCACCATGATTTAATTGTAACTGAATAAAGATACATTTTAGATACAATTTTAAGATATTTTTAGTATATTTAGTTAATTTTCTTACTATAAATATTCTTTAATCGTGTAGTTTATACATTTATTACTCAAAATCTCTTTACTTTATATGTATTTGTAACCATTTGCATGGTTTTGCACTATCAAAGTGCTCGTCTTTTGTATCTTTTTTTGCAAAAAGAGAGCCCCCGCCTTCACGGGAGCTCCCATACAATTCAAATCCAAACCAATCTTATTTATTTGTGCGTCTCTTGTTTCTGCGCTTTGCGATGCTCTGATCCTCGCCGTCGATGATCAGCAGCTCTCTCTTTGCAACGAGCTGGTCCTTCTTGAGGAATCTCATATCATTTCCGAAACGAACCTCGATCAGCTTAACATCGGAGTTATCGAATACCTCGCCCTCTCCGTAGGTCGTATGATATACGATATCATGCTCCTGGAGGCGGTCGATGGCCGCGCGGAGTGCTCTGCGCTCATCGGTATCCTTCTCGGCGTTGCGCTTTAAGTCGTCCTCGCCGGAATCGTAAGAATTCTTGTAATATACGTCCTGTCTTACTTCCTCGGGAGCTGATGATTCGATGTCGAGTCTCTTTATCTGAGGAACCTTCTTGCCGCTCTCGCGGTTGTCGAGGTTCAGCTTCTTCAGTCTGTCTACCTTGCGTGACGCAGCGTCCTCGGAACCGGCCTTGCGGTCGCGGAGAAGCTTGTAAACGATCAGTCCGATGAGGATCAGGATCGCAATTACTATCACGATAAGGATGATCTTGAAGATCTCATCACGTGTGGTGCCGTTACCCTCTTCGGGTCCGGGTGTGGGCGAGGGTGAAGGAACCTCTGTCGGAGCATCCGTAGGCGTGGGTGCCGGCGAAGGTGTGGGAGTAGGCGAAGGTGTGGGCGAAGGAGTGATCGTACGCGTCTCGTCCTTCGATACGTAAGAGCTTGTCACATATCCCTTATAGGTAATGCCGTTGCGCTCAAACTTGATGTTGTACCAGATCTTGCCCTCCGAAGAAGGTGCCTCGCCGATGATCGTAACCTCTTCCTGAGCTGAAAGCTTCAGCTTTTCGTTCGAAGCATCGGTGATCTGATCGTATTCAACGCCGGGGCCCGAGCGGACGTTAACCGTGCCGTTCGCAACGCCGACATAATAAACCCAGCTGTCCTCTTCTCCCTCCGCATGTACCTCATGCGCGGAAGCGAAGCCTATCGCGGTCACCAGAACCGCTGTAAGAAAAATATATTTCAAAATACCGGCAAGACCGGTCTTCCTTAAAAGATCCATCTTATAAAAACCTCCAACACTGATAATTCTATCAATACGCATATGAGATGTCAACCGAACAAAAC
>JAEEGH010023325.1_pt1 | contig 12594 bp, 6 predicted proteins | sample 9134181 | NCBI WGS metagenome assembly JAEEGH01 (sample SAMN16246544, study PRJNA631951) | gut metagenome | biome: gut microbiome; feature: rumen; material: DP-attached | host: Bos | place: Iran: Karaj | collected 2018-10 | reverse complement strand
CAACTGACTTGATTACATCAGCTGCAGCATTAATGATATTAGTCCCATCATCTTTTACTTTTGGCACATTCTCTACAGCATTCTTAAAATTCTCAAAAGAGTCATTCATAGCGTCTTTTGCTGTTTTCTCTACAATAGCATCCTTAGATTCAACTGTAGTATTTGATGTAGTAGCTTCACCGTTTGCATCAGCAGAAGTTGCAGCATCAGTTGAAGGAGCTACCACTGCTTTGTCAGCCTCAAGTGCATCATTAAGCGCATTGCTTACAGTTGTCACATCACCCTCAACAGTTTTAACTGACTTTTCAAAGCCATCAGCAGGTGTTGAAGCTGGATTGACTGGAATAGAAGCAACTGTTTCAGGAACATCTACTACAATAGTATTCTCTTTTGCCCCGTCCTCAGGCATATTGCTATCATCCTCAATCTCATTAGCTAGAGCAGTTACAGGCTGAAATGCCATGCTTGCACTAATTCCGATTGCAATTGCATTTACAAGTTGTTTGTTCATAAATTTCTTTTTCATGTTACACATATCCCTCTTTATTTTTTATTTCTTGTCACACACATTTTGGTCTTATAAAACGACCGAAAATATTTATATCAAAATCAAAATCATATCAACTATCATATTTATGCCTATTTTTGTTTTTACTATTTTCTTTTATGATTTTGCATGTGGTTTTCAAGTAAATAATTAGAGCAGGTCCTAAAATAGAACCTGCCCTAATCATTTAAGAAGTGTGTGTATATTTTATTGATTTACGAGATTACTTATTTGAGTTGTCCTTTGCCTGGATGTTTTTTCTTCTCATGTACTCTTCTACAGATACTCCAGTAACTGTTGCAAGAACTACTATGATCCACCATGGGAAGCTCTTCTTAGTCTCGTCAACTGGCATTGCTGCCTTAGCTGTTTCATCGTCTTCGATGTTTGCTACTGTAGTAGACTTTGTCTCTTCCTTAACTTCAGGAGTCTTATCCTTAGGAGTTACCTTCTTAGTATCATCTGTAGTCTTCTTTTCTTCCAGATCTCTCTGTGCTCCGAGAACTGAGCCGCCTGCGTTTCCTGCACCTGCTCCGTTACCTGCGCCAATGCCTTCACCTGCTGCTCCAGCGCCTGCTGCATTTGCTACTGTGTTTGCTCCTGTAGCTGCTACATTAGCTGCTGTAGCTGTAGGAGCATCATCAATTGTAGTAGTTGTTGCTACTGCGCCTGCTGTGCCAGTTCCTGCACCGCCCGCATCGTTGCCACCCTGATTAGCTGCATCGATTGCCTTCTGTGCATCATCAAGTGTATCCTGTGCCTTTACGAGTTCATCAGTTGCCTTATCAAGATCATCCTGTGCCTTATCAAGATCATCCTTAGCTGTCTTGATCTGAGAAGCAAGCTGTGAAATTCTAGCTGCAAACTGAGCCTTATCATAAATGTTGTTAGAAATAAGAGCTTTAAGTGAACCTTCAAGTTCAGCAAGTCTGTTCTGAGCATTTGTCACTGCTGTTGCAGCTTCAACTGCCTTCTGGCTAAGTGCATTATAAGCATCGCGTGCTTCCTTGAATGCTGCCTGTGCTGCTGCCTTAGCTCCAGCCTTCTCTGCAGCTGCACTCTGTGCTGCTTCGTTTGCCTTTGCAGTGTCAATAGCTGCCTGGTCATCGATGGCCTTCTTATCTGCTGTTGCCTTATTTTCGATGGCTGCCTTATCTTCAGTAGCCTTTGTATCTATAGCTGCCTTATCAGTCTTAGCCTTACTATCAACTGCTTCTTTGTCTGTCTTTGCCTTATCAGTAATATTCTTCTTAGCCTCTTCTGCGTTCTTCTTGATAGTTTCTTTATCTTCTGCAGCCTTCTTGTTGATTGCAGCTTTTGCTGCGTCTGCATCTTCTCTTACTTTCTTCTTAGCTGCTTCTGCCTGCTTATCGATATCGGTCTTATCTTCTCTAGCCTTCTTGTCAATAGCTTCCTTATCTGCTCTAGCCTGTTTATCGATTGCTTCCTTATCCTTTCTAGCCTGCTCATCGATAGCCTTTATCTCTTTTTCAAGCTTCTTCTTTTCGTCTTCTGTGGCCTTTTTAGCCTTCTTTTCTATCTCTTCCTTATCTTTTATAGCCTTTTCGTCTACTTTCTTCTTTTCAGCTTCAGCCTTATCAGCTATCTTCTTCTTGTCTTCTCCAGCCTTCTTATCGATGCCATTCTTCTCATCTGTTGCCTTTTTCTCTACTGCTGCCTTATCCTGAGTAGCCTTGCTATCGATAGCTTCCTTATCCTGAGTTGCCTTGTCATCAATAGCCTTCTTCTTACCAGGAACTGCATCATCAATGGCCTTCTTGTCTGCTGTAGCCTTAGTATCGATGGCTTCTTTATCCTGAGTTGCCTTTGTATCAATGGCTTCCTTATCCTGAGTTGCCTTATTATCGATAGCTGCTTTATCTTCTATAGCCTTGGTATCAATAGCAGCCTTCTTCTGAGTTGCCTCAGATTCGATGTTTGCCTTATCCTGAGCAGCCTTAGTATCAATGGCTTCCTTATCCTCTGCTGCCTTGTTATCGATAGCTGTCTTCTTACCAGTTGCTACTTCATCTATATCTGCCTTATCCTGAGTTGCCTTATTATCGATAGCTGCCTTATCTTCTGCTGCCTTAGTTTCGATAGCTGACTTCTTGCCAGGAACTGCATCATCAATAGCCTTCTTATCTGCTGCCGCCTGACTATCAATAGCCTGCTTATCCAGATCTGCCTGATCATCTATTGCCTGTTTTCTTCCCTCTGCGCCATTTATGATTTCGTCATACTGGGAATTGAGCTGCTGTCTTCTTTCATTCTCAGCTGCATAATCTTCTGCAAAGTCAAGCTGTGAGAACTGGATATTCTTATCATTTTTCTTATAAACAACTATGTAAGTATCAGAATAGTTAGTTTTTTCTTCCTTAAGCTTACCAGAATTTGCATCTGCTCTCTTATATGTCCAGAAATCGTACTTCTCGATTGTAGGTGATGTAGCTCCCTTCAGATAGTAAGATACTGTAATATGGTTGTTATCAGAATTGATCTGGTGTACATGAGAATCAAATTTAACTTCTTTAGTCAGATCTACGTTAGCTATCTGATCTCCCTTATAGAACATGTACTGAACTAAATACTCAGCAATCTGTTCATTGTTGTTAAGGATTGCATCGTTATTTGCCAGCCACAATGCACCTGTAATTGCCCCAATAACAACAGGCTCATCATCAGATCTATTTCTGTTATCTTCCTCCAATGCTGCTATCTTACTAGCCAGTTGTGTTTCGATCATGTACCTGCTGGCTGTAGCTTCATTAACTTCTGCGTCAACAGCATCTTTATCTTGCTGAGCTTTTTCATCTATAGCATCCTTCTGGTTGGTAGCCTCTGTATCTATGGCATTCTTAGCATCTGTTGCGTCGCTATCTACCTTAGCAAGCTGTCCAGGAAGAGCATCGTCAATGGCCTTCTTATCTGCAGCTGCCTGAGTATCAATTGCGCCCTTATCGATATCTGCCTGATCATCGATAGCTTTCTTGTCTGCTGTTGCCTGCGTATCGATTGCTTCCTTATCAGATGTAGCCTTTGTATCAATGACATTCTTTGCTGATGTTGCTTCAGAATCGATCTTGCCCTTTTCTGTTCCAGCGTTAGTATCAATCTGAGATTTCTTTCCATCAGCCTCAGTATCGATTCCACCCTTAGCTGCTGTTGCTGCTGTATCGATATCTGCCTTATCCTGAGTTGCCTTAGCATCGATAGCTGATTTATCTTCTGCTGCCTTAGTATCTACGCCTGCTTTATCAGATGTAGCCTTAGTATCGATGGCATTCTTATCAGATGTAGCCTTAGTGTCAATAGCTTCCTTTTCCTGGCTAGCTTTAGTATCTACATTTTCTTTATCAGTAGTAGCCTTAGAATCTACTGCAGCCTTATCCTGAGTAGCCTTTGTATCGATAGCTGACTTATCTTCTGCTGCCTTTTTATCTACTGCTTCCTTATCCTTTTTAGCCTGCTCTTCAATTCTCTTTATTTCTGCATCAGAAAGATTTTTCTTAGCTTTCTTGGCTTCTTCCGCAGCCTTATCTATATTCTTCTTATCCTGCTCAGCCTTAGAATCTACTGTAGCCTTATCTTCTCTAGCCTTTTTATCAATTAATTCCTTATCTACAGCTGCCTTCTTCTCAATAGCTGCCTTTTTAGCAGTTGCCTGTTTTTCTACTTCTGCTTTATCCTGGTTAGCCTGGTTTTCTACCTTCTTCTTATCTTCATTGGCTTTCTTATCTACTTCTGCCTTATCCTTTGCTGCCTGCTGATCTATTTCAGTTTTTTCCTGTGTAGCCTTTTTGTCGATTTCCTTCTTATCTTCGACTGCTTTCTTATCAACAGCTTTAGCATCAGCTTCCGCCTTAGTATCTACTGCATTCTTATCTGATTCTGCTTTAGCAGCGATATCCTTAATATCCTGCTGTGCCTGACTAGCCTTGGCATCTGCAAGAGTCTCTATCTGCTTCTGTAAAGCTGCTTCCTGTGTTGCAATATCATTTGCTGCTGACTCTGTAAGTTCTTTAAGAGAAGCTGCTGCAAGCTGAGCCTTAAGGAGATTATCCTTAGCTGCCTCTATATCAGCACCAGTCTGTGAAAGAGCTGCCTCATAATCTTCCTGAGCCTTAGCTTCTGCACTCTTAGCCTCTTCATACTCTTTTTCTTTTGCTGCATAATCAAGCTTAGCCTGATTTAAATCAGACTGTGCCTTCTCAACATTAGCCTCAGCCGTCTTTACAAGCTCATTAGCCGCATCGACTTCAGCCTGAGTCTTAGCATTCGCTGCTGCTTCAGAAGCTGTCCCAACTTCATTATTGATTTCAGTAACTGTATTCTTTGTTTCCTGTGCTACATTATTGATCTCTGTAACCTTATTCTCTACAGCACCCTGAGCACTGCCAACTGCTTCTTTATTTGTATCTATATTAGAAACATCAGTAGCGATTGCTGGAGCATTAGTATTATCAACTGCTCCTACGCTTTCCTGAAGTTCACCGATCTTATTCTGAATGGAGCCATTTGTATCTTCATTAACTGGAGTAGAAACTATTTCCTGATCTCCTGTATAACCTGTAACAGCTGAGTCATTTTCAACTGCTTTATCATATGCATTAGCAACATCACCTGCTGCTCCAACTGCTGTATCAACTGCTGAATCGAAAGCCCCCTGCGCTTCGCTCTCTGTAATAGCATTATCTTCATCAGATGATCTGATAGGATCAACTGAATTATTCTCTCCCTCAATAGCAAGTGCTGTAACTGGCTGCAATGCCATGCTTGCACTGATACCAACTGCGATTGCTTTTACAAGTTGCTTGTTCATCATCTTTCTCTTCATAACTATTCCCTCTCATTCGAAAAATCACACACACATTTATGTTGTTTCAATTAACTTGGTATAGTTATACTAAATCCAAAATCATAACCAAAATCATATTTTGCAATAAATTTGTAGATTAAGTGATTGTTTATGATTAGTTTATAAGTATAAACTGCCACTTTATAATTTGACTTTATTGCGTAAAAAAAGAGTCACTTTCGCAAAGAAAGTGACTCTTTTTATAATCTGTTTATATATTGTAATTAGCGTAATTAGTGACTATGACTGGGAACTTTCTGGATTTGACGTATTTTCATTATTATTCTCTGATTCCTTATGATCATCATTAGACTCAGTGTCTGAATCTGTTGTATCCTGACTTGCCTCATTACTGTCTTCTGAAGACTCTTGATCAGATTCATTAGTCTGATCAGGCTCAGAATCATTATCCGACTCCCCTGCAGAGTCAGGCTCAGTATCATTGTCTGAATTCTCAGCTGAATCCGTCTTGGAATCATTTTCTGAGTCTGGATCCTCATCAGCCTCTTTATCCTCGTCGCCATTATCATCGTCATCGGAAGGCTGAGTTCCTATATCCTCGGGAATAGATTCATCCGCATCATTATTTGTAATAGGATCAGTCTGGGTAGTTACTGTTGTAGTCTCTTCGCTGACGATCTGCTTATCTGCAATCTGCTCAGGAGCAGCATCCACCTCAGATGTTCTTGCTGCAATCTGGCCCTCATCTCCGGATTCAGGTGTATCAGAGTTATCCGTATCACTATTATCCTCAGGAGGCATTGCCGGGCCCTTAGTTCCTGCTGTTGCCCAGGTGCTCTCGTTCGGAACTGTAGATTCAACGTAATCCTTGGAACCTACGATATTATAAAGTGTCTGCTCTGGAATGCTATCCGTGGAAGTTACGTCAATAACTGATTTTTTATCTGTAGCAAAATCCAAAAGAACAGAACCATTTGCAAATTCTATGTATTCTGCATCCCCCGTAAGGTCTTTTGACACCTTATTAAGGTAGTTGAGGACGTCTACGCAGAAGTTTGCAGAAGCATCTACATTTTCATAAGTACCATTTGCTTCATTATAAGTTCCTGTAAGGAATGCGTTCTGGAAGCTTTCTGTATCCGCATAACTTCCATTAGAAATGTCTTTTATGATGTCATCAAGAGACGTTCCATTATGAAGTCTTCTAAGTATCTCATCAAATCCGCTCCTGAGAATCGCGGAGCTATATACATTTCCGTCACCATCATATTTGTCTGTGACAGCGGAAGTCTTGCCTTCCACGTAGCCCTTTTCTACAGCCATATCCGCAAGGTAAAGGCACGCAAGGTATCCACTTACATAGGCACTGGCGGTATTCTTCTCGGCATCATAATACTTGTTTTTGCTGTCTATACTGGGACTTCCATAATACTCATCATTATATGTTGAATAATATGATAAAAGAGAATCCACCGTATAGTCAGATAACGCGTTTTCTTTATCTATATGCATAGCATCAAATACTTCATATCTATATGCATATACGTTTTCAACTGATGAAGCTGAACCTTCTATAAACCAGTTAGGATATTTGTTTTCATCCGCAGTGTATTCTGTCTGATTATTGGCAAGGCCTGTCATGCCAGTTCTGACGTAGTCATCCATGTAAGCATGCATGAGCTCGTGGGTAATGGTATTGTTCAGGGTATCTATTTCCGTATTGATCAGAGAATATGTTCCATCTTCATTTTCTTTATATAAAGACTTGGTGTTAACGGCCATGAAGTAGCCGTAGGATGTTATTTCTTCACCATTAACAGTTATGTTCTCATATTTGGGCTGAACATAGGCATTTGCGTCGTCGTAGTCTCTATCTGTAATATGATCAACTCTCGAATCATATACATAAAGACCTATCTCTTTACCCAGGGCATTTTCTTTTGCGCCATCATAGTAGCACTGGAAGTTACTGGTAAGCTGGTTAACAGCCTGTGGTTCGATGACATTCATGATCAGGTTCAGAAGTTTTGAGAGGTTCTCGCGACCAATGGTCGCAATAACATTATCTGAACAATGTATTGCCAAAAAATCTACAACAGGCTCTACTGGCTCAGGATTAACTGGTACTTCTGAAGGAGCTGGTAAACCACTTTCCTCACTGGCAGAAGGCTCGCTCTCATCATTGTTGCCGCTGTTTTCGTCGCCAGATACTATATTTTCTGGTTCTACGTCATAAGGCTCCTGGGTGTATACATCTGTATAGTCCTGCGCCTCATCTTCCAGCTGCGTAAGGCCGTTTTGCAGCTCTTTTTGCGCTGTGGCAACGTCGAATATTCCAGTTCCTCTACTAATAGTAGAAAGACGTTTTAGCTCTGTGGAATTAAAGACCTGTGGACCATTTGATGATCCAAGATAGCCGACAATTGAGGAAGTTGTGATGTATGTAACTCCGGAAAGAGGATTGCTGATAGACAGAAAGCTCTTTTCACCATAGAACTGCCCTACGAATTCAGGCAGTTCAATAGAATATCCGCGGGAATTCCCCTGATTCATTACAACTATATTGTCAGGGAGATAGAATGCGAAAATAGGAATATATTTGATGCCCGGAATACACACAGAAGAAATCTGCCCCTGTGGATCGAGCCAGATAACAGGAATATTCCAATAAAGTCCTTGGGATGTTTTGATAGTGGCAAAGCTATCAAGAAGTTTGCCCTGGGAAGGTACATCCAGGTTGATGATCTGAAGGTCAGCAACTACAGTCTTACCCTCGGTATTTGCCTGTTGCGCATTGGAATATGTGTTTCTGACCTGAATAGAAGGGGCGGCCTTTGCTGTAACGCACCCCAAATTGAAGACTACCAGCATGGCAGTCAGAATAATACTGATTTTCCCAACTATTTTTTTAGTGATCTGGTCCATAATACCCCCTTGATTACGTGTCCAATCACTAAAAACTTTAACATATATAGTTGGTTGCATTTATAAAATATAAATTAATATTTTATGATATATTGATAATATCTTTTTCCATCTGAGCCTTGAGCTGCTCAACGGAATCAAACTTCATCTCCGGACGCTTGAACTCAAGAAGTCTGACTTCTATGGTCTTACCATAAACGTCCTGATCAAAATCGTAAATGAAGGTCTCAACGCCGATCTGGTTGTCGGAGGATACAGTAGGTTTACGGCCAATATTAGTCATTCCCTTGTACTCTTCGCCGTCGATAATAACTCTACTGCTATAAACGCCAAAAGGTGGAAGGAGCTTGCCAGCAGGAGGCAAGATATTAACTGTAGGGATACCGATAGTGTGGCCCAGATGATTACCATGCTCAACGGTTCCCATAATGCTGTAATCGTTGCCAAGAAGTCTCTTGGCCATTGGAATCTCGCCGTCTGCTATCTGGTTTCTGACTCTTGTGGATGAAACTTCCTCTCCATCAAGCATTACCTTATCAATAAGACAGAGTTCGAAGCCAAGTTCCTTGCTCATGTTGCGGAGAAGATACTGATCTCCTCTTCCCTTGTCGCCAAAAGAAACATCGGTACCGGCAGCTATATAGTCTGCATTGAGGTCCTCAACAAGGATAGTCTTAACAAAATCCTCAGGAGGAGTTGCTGCAGTCTTCTCATTAAGAGGGAATTCAACAAGTATATCAATTCCCATGTCTTCGAAGGCTTTACGCTTCTCGTTGCGGGTAAAGAGCTGCTTAACAGGGTGTCCAACAAAAAATTCCTCAGGTGATGGCTCAAAGGTAAAAACTGTTGCCTTAAGTCCATCCTGTTTCTGATCAAGAATGTATTTTAGGAGCTTTTTGTGTCCTAAATGAATTCCGTCAAACTTGCCAATAGCAATGGCTGTCTTGTCCTGTATATTAAGTTCATCAAGTCGTGTTATTATCTGCATTTTGATATTCCAAACTTACTGTATAATTAGTTCTTTTCAAAGAAGAACTTGTCCACCTTGAACTGTCTGGTCCTGGCGTCGTATTTGTAGATTCCAAAAAATGTATCGTCCTCAGCATAGACTCTTACCATGTTACCATCAGTGAACATCTGCTCTGAAAATTCTGTATCATTAACTTCGTCAGGATCCTCATTAACTACGTTGTCCTTGCGGAAGCTGTTACCGTTCTCTAGAAGAGCTCTGCAGGAATCCTTGACGTGTATCTTATCAAGGTCCTTAAAAATATATTCAGGAGACTGAATGATTCCCTCGAGAGTTCCGTTATCTCTCATCTCTTCTACCTGTGAGAGCTTAACAGCAGTATCGAGAGCAAAAGCACCAACTCTTGTCCTCATTAGGTTCTGCATTGCTGCTCCGCATCCAAGGCGAAACCCTATATCGTTACAAAGAGTTCTGATGTAGGTTCCCTTTGAACACTTAACTTCCATAACGAAGGTGTTGTCTTTATCAAGGTTGCTGTCGTCAAGTATTGTGATGGCGCTAATATGAACTTTTCTTGGCTTACGCTCTACTTCTATGCCTTCTCTGGCAAGCTCATAGAGTTTTTTACCATTCTGCTTGATAGCTGAGAACATAGGTGGAATCTGGTCATAGTCACCAACAAAAGCCTGAACTGCCTCGTGGAGCTGCTGCCTTGTAACATTAACTTCCGCTTCCTCGAGGATAGTTCCAGACATATCCTGAGTATCTGTAGTTACGCCCAATTTACAAACCGCGATATATTCCTTGTCGTGGTCTGTGAGCATCTCAACAAGCTTGGTTCCTGTACCGAGGCACACAACAAGTACACCTGTGGCATCAGGATCAAGAGTTCCAGTATGACCTATTTTCTTTTGATGAAGGATTCCTCTTAGCTTGGCCACCACGTCGTTGGAGGTAAAGCCCTGTTCCTTATAGATATTGATAAGTCCGTTGTATTTGTTCATATGTCCGCCTAGGTAAAAATAGTCGTCGCACCCGAATATTTCGAATGCGGCGACCAGATTATCATTTCTTCTCGTCGTACTGCTGCTGAATGTAATTGGTAATGCTGTTGATTGCATCGTGTGCAGTTCCATTCAGTGTGCATCCTGATGCTCTTACGTGACCACCGCCGCCAAGGAGCTTGGCAACCTTGGAAACATCAATGTTACCATTACTACGAAGGCTTACTCTGTACATCATTGGCTCTTCCTCATACATGAAGATAGCAACGTCTGTACCGATAGTGAACATCAGCTGATTAACGATTCCATCAAGATCATTGCCGTTAACACCATAGAAGTCCATTGTTTGTCTGGATACAACAGAAACAATTACCTTACCATGCATAAGAGTGATACTCTCAAGGAGTGCTCTACCAAGGATCTGATTCTGTGTATATGTCTTCTCATAGAATACGTGGTCAATGAGCCATGTGAAATCAAAACCGTAGGATGTAAGCTTACCAGCGATCTCGTAAGTCTTAGGAGATGTGCTGTTATACTTGAATACGCCTGTATCTGTTACCATACCAGTGTAGAGCGCCTGAGCGATCTCTTTATCCAGCTTGTCTTCGTCCATTACATTATATGCAAGCTCGCAAGCTGAGCTGGCTGTTGGAACAATGTAAGTAACATCACCTGTTCCAGGATTACTGATATGATGGTCAATATTTAAAGTCTTCTTGGCTGCATCAAAAAACTTCTCTGCTCCACCAAGTCTGCCCTTCTCGCAGTCGATGCAGATGAAGAGATCAAAGTTCTCAACATCTGATGTGAAAGTATGGTTGATCTTGTCTGCATCCTTGATGAATAAGAACTCATCAGGAATATCCTCAAGGAAAACTGTTGCCTTAACGTCTGGATAATTCTTGGTCAGATAAAGATATAACCCCATTGTAGAACCTATGCAGTCTCCGTCTGGTCTGACATGACCTGCAATACCTACTGTTGTAACTCCACTCATCAATTCATCAATTTTCATTAGAAACCTACTCTTTCAACACTATAAATATTTGTAATTACTCTTCATCAAAAGACTCTTCGTCTTCTGACTCTTCTTCTATTTCTTCACCACGAGCCGCTCTTGCCTCATTGTCCTTGGCTGTTACTTCATCGATCTTCTTGGACATATTGATCGCATACTCAATTGAGTCATCCATGATAAATCTGATCTCTGGTGTGTATCTCATATTGAGCTCTTTAGCCAAAGTGCTGCGGACATAGCCTGCTGCGCTCTTGAGACCTTCAGCTGTTCTGGCTCTGTCCTCATCATCGCCCATAACAGTTACCCAGACCTTACATGTCTTAAGATCTGGAGCAACCTCAACATCCATAACAGAAGTCATAGGGCTGATTCTGGGATCCTTGCTATAACGGAGAGCTTCTGAAATAACTTTCATTACTTCTCCGTTAATTCTTTTATTCTTATTGCTGTTCTTACGCATTTTTACTCCTTTGTAGGAAAAGGCTTACTGGCGAGGAACCTCTACCATCTCATAAGCTTCTACATAATCGCCTTCATGGATTGAATCGAATCCATCAAATACAAGACCGCACTCGAAGCCTTCCTTAACTTCCTTAACATCGTCCTTGAATCTCTTGAGGGATGCAAGATCACCTTCGAAGATCTGCTCGCCATCTCTCTGGATACGAACCTTGCACTCTTTCTTGATGACACCATCCTTAACGAATGCACCGGCGATGTTACCAACCTTGGAAGCCTTGAAGATCTGACGAACTTCTGCATGTCCGGTTACTCTCTCCTCATAGATAGGAGCAAGCATACCCTTCATAGCATATTCGATCTCTTCGATAGCCTGGTAAATTACCTTGTAAAGCTTGATCTCTACGCCTTCGTGCTCAGCCATGCTCTTAGCTGTAGCATCAGGACGAACATCAAATCCGATGATAATAGCATTAGATGCAGCAGCAAGTGTTACGTCAGACTCGTTGATCGCACCAACACCACCATGGATAACCTTAACAACAACTTCTTCGTTAGAAAGCTTGAGAAGTGACTGCTTAAGAGCCTCTACGCTACCCTGAACGTCAGCCTTGATGATGATATCAAGTTCCTGAAGTCTGCCTTCCTCGATCTTGGAGTACAGATCATCAAGTGACATCTTAGCCTTAGTCTCTTCGATAAGATCCTTCTTGTGCTGCTGAAGGTATGTATTAGCATACTGCTTGGCAAGCTTATCTGTAGCATGTGCAAGGAATACCTCACCTGCGTTAGGAACATCAGAAAGACCAAGAATCTCAACTGGCTGTGAAGGGCGAGCTTCCTTAAGCT
>JAEEGH010023324.1_pt1 | contig 12594 bp, 9 predicted proteins | sample 9134181 | NCBI WGS metagenome assembly JAEEGH01 (sample SAMN16246544, study PRJNA631951) | gut metagenome | biome: gut microbiome; feature: rumen; material: DP-attached | host: Bos | place: Iran: Karaj | collected 2018-10 | reverse complement strand
TATTTAACAATTTAAATTTTATACATCATGAGTAAAAAACTCTACGAACAACCAACAACAAAAGTCCTCATGGTACGATATAAGGACTGCATCCTTGTCGTATCCAATGGCGTGAACTACTCCACCAATCAAGGCGGTGCCGGTGGCGAAGACAGCTACTACAGTAATGAAGATGACTTATTATTTTAGTGCCGCTATGAAAAAGAACATTTCTCGTTTTGCGATGCTCGCAGCAGCTGCGCTCGCATTCTTCGCCTGCAATAAGGAAATTGAACAGCCCATTGAAGAGTCTCAGGAAGTTCACTACGCGACTGTAACCATCAACAAGGCTGGTGACACTAAGACCGCCGTTGTTGAGGGCAGCACTTCAGCAAGTTACAAATGGACTGAAGGCGATCAGGCTTATCTCCATATTTACGAGAACAATATTGAGGGCAACATAACCAACATGGCACTTACCGATAACGATGCTGTTGCCACCTTTACAGTTGCCTTTGACGGCTCTACGTCTGAATCTTACACATACTCTGCGGTATATGCAAAAGAACTCACTAATAAAGCTGATAAGGCTGTAGTTCAAGCCACTCAGTACCCGAAGTCTGATAACTTTGACCCGGGTGCGGATATTATGATTTCCAAGAAAATCAACGCCAACGAACGCAAGTCCAGTTTAAGTTTCACCATGGGCCGAGTCGTAACAATCAACAAAATGACTCTTACAGGTCTTGTCAGTGGCGAGAAGATTAAAAAAGTCGAATTTGAACTTACCGATGGATACATGGTATCTCGTATCGCTATAAGTGACAATTCTCTCGAGAGTGTCGGCAAGAAGCTCACCTTAGAATATGCCGTTGAAAACACCGACCATTCTGAGGGCTTTACAGTAGGCTCCGAAGGCACATTCCCCGTATACTTTATTTCCGCCCCCGTCGCGTCTTCTGGCATTAAGAGTGTTATTGTGACCACTAATCAAAATGTCTACACAAAATCCAACACTTTGACTCCTAACCCTTTTGAAGGGAAGTCCATTTCTTTCGCCGTGGGAACGATGATGAGGTTCTCTATGGGATTGTCAGGTTTTTGCGAGCCTGTTTCCACTGGCACTCCTTATTCAAAGGTTAACGATCAGGCAGGTTTGGTTAGCGGAGCCAACTATTTGATTGTTGGCAATAATGCTAACCTGGTAGCCATGGGTGAACAGACAAACAATAATAGGGGCGCTGTTAGTGTTTCCGCAACAAGCGGAGTTATTACAATTGACAACACAATTGCCGCACATCCTGTTAAGATTGAAAAGGTCGGTGATGTTTATACTATACAAGATCTCGATTCCGGCTACTACCTCTACACCAATAACACTGGAGCTAACAGATTGCTATCCACGTCCACAGTTGATGATTATGCCAAATGGAATATCAGTATTTCTTCTGGCATAGCTAGCATCACTAATGTAGGTAACACATCCCGTGGCGTCATGTGCTATAACGGATCCGGAACCAGCAAACTATTCGCCTGTTATGCTAGTATTTCTAGCTCATATAACAACCTTTCTCTTTATATTGACCACACGTCTTACACAACCGAGCCGACCATTGTTACTACCCCTTCAAGTGTTTCCGATATTTCGTATAAGGGCGTTACGGATGCGGAGGATATTACTTTCGAACTAAAGAATTTTGACTCTACTCCTACCGTTTCGGTCACCTATGATGGAACAGTAGTAACGGACGCCACTGATGTTGACGAGAAGATTGTTTATTCCGTTTCCAAGAATACTGGGAGTAGCGAACGTAATGGTTGGATCAAGATTTCTGCTGGCGGGAAAGAGACTACAGTTGCTGTGAGCCAGAGCGGAGCACCATCGTATACAATTACTCTTGGATCTGTAACTGATGGAAAAGTTTATGTCGGCGCAAACGAGAATGATGAGGTGACCTTTACCGTTACTTCGAATTATCTCTGGACCGCTGATTACAATTACAATAACGGTGTTACAGACTCATATGTGATTGATCCAGAGGATGGTAACCCCAATGATGACGAATCGGATGTTACCACTATAACGGTTACTGCTTACGAGGCCAATCCCGGTAATGCTGACCGCTTCCTGGGAACAATAACCATCGACAATGGCGGTGAACCTACTACCTCCGTCGCCGTTTGGCAGTATGGAGCACAAGCCGATCAAACATTCTTCCTGGAGTCATTTGATGACCAGGCAAGCGCTGGCGGTAGAGATGGTAATTTTGGAACGTCAAGTAATGCTGCTTTTGAATCTAATCCTGGAACAGAGGAAGAATGGGTTACGTATACTTATTCGTACCCCGCTCATGAATGTGTAAAGATGGGATCGTCAAAAAATAATGGCGAGTTGACCACAGCTTCCATTTCACTGACCGGCTCTGCGAAACTCTACTTTGAAGCTGCTGGATGGAGCGGTAGTGATACTAACTCTTTGTCTGTCACTGCAACTGGTGCAACATTAAGTGGTGATACCAACATAACTCTAGTCAACAGCACCTGGACTGGGTATAACGTCAATATAACAGGCGCAACTGGTTCAGTCACTATTACCTTCACCGGAAAACGTCTCTTCCTTGACAATGTGATTGTATATACCGGAACAAAACCGACCATAAAAGCTAGCCCCGGTATTTCGTTTGAAACACCTTCTTATAGTTTCAAGCTCAATGATACCAATTATTCAGCATTTACGGGTCAAGCAGTTACCAATCCCAACTCCCTTTCAGTTACATATAAGATTGAAGGAGACGATATTGGTTCAATTAACGAAAGCTCCGGAGTTGTTTCACTTGATGGAAGCACTTTAGGTACTGCAACCGTTACTGCAACGTTCGCTGGCAATGATAGCTATAAATCTGACGATGTAAGTTATACAATTACCGTAGAGTCTGCAGGTGGCAGTGGCGGTACCCCTACAAGTGTTGTGTACGATTTTACCGAAAGTGGTTGGACCGTATCTAACGGTACGCTCTCCAATGGGACAGTCAGTTTCACTGGAGAAGGAGCCGCTAGCTTTAAAATGAATACAGGTTATTTCATGCTTGGGAAAGCTAATGCCTATATTAGTTTCCCTACATATAGCTACCCTGTAACCAAAATAGTAGTGACTGGTAGGAGCGGTGCATCTGCATCTGTCGTACAAAATATTTATGTAGGCATTACTGCTGTAAGTACAGCAACTACAGGTGCTACTGGAACTAATACATATCTTATTGATTCCAATTATCAGGCTGCTGGAACGACCTATACATTAAAGGTTACTTCAAGTCATAATACTCAGATAACTCAGATTGAAGTATTCTTTTGAAGCGGATCCGGTAGCGGTACCGGGGGGCAACAACCCGCAGCTTCAGTAATCACCGCTAACTCCGCTACGAGTGTGAGCCTGACAGGGGCAACCCTGTCGGGCTCCTACACCGGAGCGAGTGCTGTCCCCACGGCGGCAGGATTCAAGTACGGAACAAGTTCCACCAGCCTGAACCAGACCGCCACCGCGACGGCCAGCGGCACCAGCGGAAGCCTTTCAGCTACGCTCAGCGGACTTTCGGCAGGGATCACCTACTACTACCAGGCATTCGTAACGGTCAGCGGGACAGGCGATTATTCCTCACAGAGCCAGACTTTCTATGGCGAAGTCTTTTCCTTCGCCACTCCCCCTGCAGGCTACCTTGACTGCTATGAGATGCCGGCCCTGTCGCTTGCATCAGGGAATACCTCACCTACATCAATAGGTGTGGAAACCTTCGGTTCCACCAACTGGTATGAATACGATACTACAACTTCAACCAGGAAAGTAGTCACGCACACTTACTCTTATGGTAACAAAGTGTACCGCAACTACACCGTGATGGTGGACCAGAACAAGCGTTGTCCCCTGTGGGCGGTATATGCAATGCACAGCGCCGCTTATCCCAATAATAACGTGACAAGGGGTGACTTCAATGTCAATACCAGTTATGATCCCGCCATCCCCAGATCTTGGCAGTCAAGCGGTTCCACCTCCGACTACAATAACGGCGATGGCTACGGCCGCGGTCATCTTTGCGCTTCGGAAGACAGGCAGACCTGGCGTGATGGCAACGACCAGACGTTCTACTATACCAACCAGGCGCCTCAATGGCAAAATGGCTTCAACGGAGGTATGTGGGCAACGTTGGAAGGCCGGGTCCAGACTATGGCTCCGTCCGGGAGGGATACCCTGTACGTTGCGACAGGCACCCTTTTCGAGACAAGCAATTCCGGATCCAGCAACGACGGAGGAACAGTTGCACGTCCAAGCCACTTCTACAAGTGCCTGATGATGTGTTCTTTCAACGCAGACGGGACAATGAGCGGAGCACAAGGCATTGCTTTCATCTACTCAAACGAAGCACACTCCGGGCAATACTATGCTCCTGAGTTCGTGACTTCCATTGCTGCTATTGAACAGCGTGCCGGTTTCAACTTCTTTGCCAACGTACCAACAAGCTTGCAGAGTTCTGCGGAGAGCAACACCAACCATAAGTGGTTTACAGGCGTAACACCATCAAATAACCTGAGCTCCGTCTCCGACAAAAACTGGGGCACCCTGTGATGAGATTCATCGACAAATTCATGCCCATGGCGGCGCTTCTTGGCGCCGCCATTGCGGCTTTTGCCTGCACGCGTGATTTCGCACCGGAGGAGGCCGACGGCCCCCGCGTGGTGCACTTCCACGCGTCCCAGGCGGACACCAAGGCCCGCTTCGGCGAGGATGACGGCAACGGCATTCGCCCCACGCTTTGGACGAGCAATGACTCGGAAGTCAAACTCTCCCTCAACTACGGCAGCGCCGTAGCGGCCGGAGTCGTGCCGTCTACCGACTTTGGTACGGCTTCATTCGAGGCGACCTTCGACTTCTCCGAAGTCAGCGGTCCATATACTTTCTATTCCGTCTCCCCCGCCTCAGCAGCCCTGGCGCTAAGCCCCAGCCGCTCGGCATGGAAAGTGTCCATCCCCTGCGAGCAGACGCCATCTGATGCTTCCCCCGATGAATCCGGCATCATCCTTGCCGCCGCAAGCGACGAGTACGATTCTGCCGTGCAGGTGGGCGACGTCAACCTTTATTTCAACCACCTTACGGCCTACGGACGCATGTCCCTTCTGAATCTGGCTCTGGCTGAAGGAGAAACGGTATCCGCCGTGGAACTCACCGTCACCACCCCCATCGTAGGCGACTGGTACTGGGAGACTTCCGGATCGGGCATCACCGACTACGGCGCATCTTCGACACTCACCATCAACACTTCGCGTACGTCGGACATCTGGTTCGCCTGCGCACCGGTGGACGTGTCGGAGCAGATTATGACAGTGACCGTGTACACTTCCGCAGGCTGCCATGAGCAGCTGGTGGAATTCCCCGCCGACAGGAAGTTCGACGCCGGGCAGGTGGCCGTGTTCTCCGTCAATATGGAGGGGGCTGAATTTACTGCCGCAGGCAGCGGGTCAGGAAGCGGCAGCTCGGGCGCATTCGAACTTGTTACCGACGCTTCTACGCTGAAGGCCGGGGATGAGGTGCTGATTGTAAGTACCAAGGCCACCGACGAATACGTGGCTCTTGGAGAGAGTAATGGCAATTACCGCCTTCCTGCTGACGTGACTGTTTCCAACAACGCTATTTCCGACCCGGGTGATGCGACTGTGCTGACTCTTAAGGCTGGAACATCAGACGGAACGTTTGCTTTCCTCGATGGCAGTTATTACCTTTCCAGTCCGACTACGGATAAGAATTATCTTCTCAGCGAGCTTACCTCTGTAAACGACAATGCCAGCTGGAGCATCGTGGTCAGTAATGGCACCGCAACTGTTACTGCCAAGGCAGGGTCGAGGACGCTTCTGAAATACAATTCCAGTTCTCCCCGATTCAGTTGCTATTCTTCGGGCCAGACAGACGTTTCCATCTACCGGCGCAGCGCTTCAGGCGGTGGAATTTCAGCCAACGATCCGATGCTTTCGAAGACCGACTACGGCTGCTGGCTCGGAACCGGCCTCGAGTGGGCCCTGGACCCCGGCGTCAATCAGGTAACCCGCGCATACGACACGGACGGCGTGCTCACCTACACCATCATCAATCCCGATACGGTTGAAGAACTGGAGATAAGCGGCTACAAGAAGTCGTACATCAAGGGAGACCGGGTTACCCTTACGGTCAACTGGCGTTACGGCAGGATAAACCGCCTGAACAGCGCAAGATACACCATGACCGTCATCAAGGAGCAGGGACCGATGGTCTGGCTCAGTGACGGGAACGGCAAGGGCGCAATCATCAAAAAGTAAGTCCGGCTATGAAGAAGATATTCGCAATCGCGATTGCAGCTTTATGCTGCTGCGTTTCAACGCTTGCAGTACCCGCCTACCCCGGGTGGCGTTCCTATACCCAGCCGGACGGCAGCGTGATCAGGATACGTCTCCACGGCGATGAGTTCTGCCACTGGACTACCGACGCTTCCGGACAGACGGTGGCGCTCGATGCGGACGGATTCTACCGCCCCGTCTCCGAGGCCCAGTTGAATGCAAGACGTATCAAGGCCCGGGCAGCAAGGACTGAAGCTAACGCACGGCGCCGTTATGCTCCCGCCAAAGCGGGCGTCGCCAGCGGACAGAAACATTTCCTCGTGATACTCGTGGAGTTCAGTGACGTGCACTTTTCCAGCAGCACCGCCAATGCCGATTTCACCGCCCTGCTCAATCAGACGGGCTACAATGTGAACGGAGGCACCGGTTCCGCCAGGGACTACTATTACGACAATTCCGGCGGCGCGTTCAAGCCCATATTCGACGTGTACGGTCCGGTACGTCTCGACAACAATCAGGCCTACTACGGCGGAAATGATAGCGATGGCGATGATTTGCGTCCCGAGTATGCTGTAAAGGAGGGCTGCCAGTCACTCGATTCTTCCATCGACTTCTCAATCTACGACAACGACAACGACGGAGAAGTAGACCTCGTCTTCATGTATTATGCAGGAAGGGGCGAAGCCGACGGTGGCAGCGAAGACTGCATCTGGCCCCACCAGTGGAAAATCACTTCCGCCGGCATATCCCTCACCCTCGACGGCAAGAAGATCAACAAATACGCCTGCTCCAACGAGATTGTGCAGTATAGCGACGGACTGAAGATGTGCGGCATCGGCACAGCCTGCCACGAATTCGGCCACGCCATGGGACTTCCGGATTTCTATGATACCGATTACAAGACCAACGGCGAGGCCGGAGGCCTGTATGCGTATTCTACGATGTGCAGCGGTTCGTACAACAACGAAGGCCGCACTCCCCCCTACTTCAATATCGAGGAGCGTATTTTGCTTGGCTGGCAGCAGCCGTCAATCATACAGGAGTTCACCCAGTCCGGAACATATACCCTTACCAGCGTCAGCGGCAATGTCGCTTACAAGACGCTGACCGATATGGACGGTGAGTATTTCGTTTACGAATGCCGCAGCAAGACCGGCTGGGATGCTTATATCCCCGAGGCCGGACTTATCATTTATCACGTTGACAAATCTTCCCGAAAGGTGTCAATCAGCGGGGTAAGTTCTCCCGTGACGGTATCATCCCTTTGGAACAACTGGTCCCAGTACAATTCCATTAACGAAAACGGCTCGCACCCGTGCTTCTACGTGGTTCCCGCCGGCAGCCAGACAAGCCTGAATTACACAGGCGCCAGGTGGGCATTCCCCGGAACGGCCGGCAAGAAGACCTATACGGCCAAAAGCTGGAACGGCGTCAATTCTGACATTCAGCTGTCCAACATTACTTATTCCGGAGGACAGGTATCCCTCTATGCCACCGTTCCATCCAGTTCGCTCAATTACAACGTGATCGCAAATCCGGGAGGCGGAGTGTATTCCGCCGGCAGCGACTTTGCGCTTTCGATCATCGAAAGCGAGGCCCAGCCGGTCTCCTCGGTCGCGTGGTTCTTTGACGACGAACCGGTGAGCGGCCCCTCGGTAAGGCTCACCGCCGGCAGGCACGTGGTCGAAGCCCACCTGACGCTCGCCAGCGGCGAAAGCAAGATCCTCGAGCTCACGCTGAATGCTCAGTAGGCCCTGGAAGGGTTTTCTGTCCAGCGGCGTCACTGGGGGCGGCCCTTCCCCGCCGTCGCAAAAGTGCCTGTCCCTGTTGCACTTGGCGCTTTTTTTTCGTAGGTTTGCGATATGAACACAGTGCGACACATTACGCTGGCCCTGGTGTGCCTCCTTCTTGCCGCTGCAACCACAAGCGCGCAAGCCCCCGGTCGTGCACAGGACAAGAACCTGCTGCGCCTCGGCTGGGGAGACCCCCTGTTCGAACAGCTGGTCTTCTACCCTGCGGCAGGGGCGTCCGACCACTGCTACACGGGCCACATCTTCGCCGACTACCGCCGGAGCCTCGGCAAGGTGGTCAGCGTGGGCGCCGAAGTGGACTTCCTGAGCGTCAGCTGGACCCAGGATGGCCGGCGCACCCGTAATTATGACCTTTCCGTCCTGCCCACGGTCCGCTTCACCTGGCTGGACCGCGAGTGGGTGCGGCTCTACTCCGGGCTGGGGGCCGGGGCGCTCTTCGCATGGAACAACTCCGACGCCCGTGAAGTCCTCCCGGTGTTCGATGTCAACACCATAGGCATCCAGGTTGGGAAAGGCCACTGGTGCGGGTCGGTGGACCTTGGCTTCATGGCCGCACTCAAAAACGTGAACCATATATTCATGGCCGGCTCCCGGCTGGTGTCCGTGGGCTTGAATTACCGTTGGTAGCGTATGAAGAAGTACCTGATTATCACGCTTGCGGCGCTTGCCGTCCTCTCCTGCCGCCACCCGGAAGTGGAGCAGGTGGATTTCGAGACCTTCCATCCGATCACGTTGAACACGTCGTCCGTTTTCACGGATGGCGGGGACCTTAATCCCGACGTCAAGGTGATGGAGAACCCGGATCCCGCCGTGGACGCCAAACTTGCCTACACCGACGCCAACAGCATCGTCCGCAACATCCTGGGCGAAATCAACTGCAACTCCCTGGTCCACGTTGCCGGCACCTACACCGGCCACGACGTGGACGGCCTGCCGATCACCCTTTCCGGCAAGCTGCTCTACCCGCGCAAAGGTCCCATAAAGAACCTCATCATCGTGAGCCACTACACCATAGGCGCGAACTTCGAAGCCCCGTCGGAAACTTTCCCGCTGGAGGGCATCTGGGCCGCCAAAGGCTATGCGGTGGCAATTGCGGACTACATAGGTTACGGGATCTCGGCAGACCACATCCACCCATATATGCACACTGAGAGCACCGCCCGCTCCGTGCTGGATATGGCGCTGGCAGTCAAGCCCTACCTCAAGCACATCGGGCGCGAGCCCGAGAGCGAAAAGGTCATCCTGGCGGGCTACTCGCAGGGCGGCGCCACCACCGTGGCCGTGATGAACATGATCCAGGACGAATGCGAGGACATCTTCCCCATCAAGAAGGTCTACGCCGGCGGCGGTCCCTACGACCTGGCGGCCACCTACGACACCTCGATGGAGTGGGACGAGACGGGCATCCCCTGCGCGATCCCCATGATACTGCAGGGCATCAACGACGGCGAGGCCTGGGGCTGAAAATGGAAGACTTCTTCCTGCCGAGACTGCTGGAAGGCTACAAAGAGTGGATCAACTCCAAGAAATACACGGTGAAGGAGATCAACGAGAAGATCAACGCCACTGCGCTGCATGAAATCCTTACTGCCGAAGGCCGCAACAAGAAGAGCCGCCAGACGGCCCGCTTCTACCGTGCGCTCCTGGGCAACTCCGTGCTCAATTTCGCCCCGCACGCCCCTATGTACCTGTTCCACAGCACGCAGGACAGGACCGTGCCGTTCGTCAACGCCCTCAAGGCCGAACAGTGGTTCAAGGGCTACGATGTGCAATACGACTTCGGCGAATACGGCAACCACGGCGCGGGCTGCGTCACGTTCATTTTCAAAGTGTTCAAGGATCTATGAAAAGGATTGCATTCATCTGCCTGGCGATTGCGCTGCTCTCCGGCTGCTCGAAGGAGAAAATCGTGTCCACGTCCTGCACCTTCGACCTGAAAATCGACTGGGTGAAAGGCACCAAGGTGCAGTTCACCGTCACGCCCGGCAACCCGGACGCCTGCTACTGCTACGGCGTCATGTCGGCTGACCAGCCGCAGGCCGCCTGGTCGGATACTGAGCTTGTCGAGTGGCAGCTGGGATGGATCACGGAGACCTACAATAGTCTGAAGGGGACTGGAGAGGCCGGCTCTTTTGCCGATATGTTCTGTTATAAAGGCCCCCGCACCATCAAGCAGACCAAGCTCTCGTCCGGAGTCGACTTCGTGCTGCTGGTATTCCAGATCAACCCCCAGACCAAAGAGGCGATAGGCCCGCTATACAGGCTCCCCTTCTCCACGCTTCCCGTGACCAAGGAGGATCTGTTCTTTACGATCCACCCGGAGGAGAACGGCTTCACGATCATTCCCTCCGACCCGGAGCGCACGTGGTTCTGGGATTTCGAGACCGACGAGAAGATCCGGGACGTGTTCAGCGATGCCTACTTCTTCTACTACAGCGTCCTGGATCTCTACGAAGAGTATGATTTCCTGGAGAATCTGCTGTATAAAGGCCCCTCCGGCCTGACCCTTCCCGCCATCACCTCCGATCTTCCCGATGGCGTGCAATACACTATGGCAATGTCCGGCTGTGCCGGCGGAGAGATCAACTCCGACGTCTACTACGCCAAATTCACCATCAAGTCCGGCAAAATAACCTTCACCTACTCCGACGTCCCCAGCCAATAGCCAGGCCCCGCTGAGCCCGGCCGGGCGCTGTGCGGGCCCCAAGTGCTGCCGCTGGAGCGAAATCCCTTCCAGCGGGAGCGAATCTGCTGCCAAGTGCCGCCGCTGGACTGAAAAACCCTCCAGCGGGAGCGTATCTGCCCCCCGATGACGCCGCTGGACTGAAAAACCGTCCAGCGGGAGCGTATCCGCCCCCTAGTGCCGCCGCTGGACAGATAATCCTTCCAGCAGGAGCGGATAGAGCCCCACTTGTCGCAATAACCCCATAGCCAGGACCCTTAGCATGATCCCAGTAGCCAGAACCCAGTGGTCCCGGCCGGGTCCCTCGTGCCGCCGCTGGATAGAAAAAACCTCCAGCGGGAGCGAAAAGCCCCCAAAAAATGGAAAAAATCAACAAAATGTGGAAAAATTTGTAAGCAGGTGGAACAAAGTGGAAAAATTTTATTATATTTGCACCTGCGTATAAGAATTATTATGGTCACATTTATCGGCACATACACCGCCAAGGTGGACGATAAGGGCAGGCTGGTCCTGCCCGCATCCGTGCGGCGTGCCATGCCGATAGGTGGTGATATGAGGTTCGTGATCAAAAAGGGAATCTTCGACAACTACCTCGAGATGTCCACGTATGAGGCGTGGACAGCGGAAGCCGAAGACACAAGGTCCAAACTCGATTTCTTCAATGACGAGCATGTCCAGTTCTGGAGGGAATACATGCGCGGCATCGAAGTCGTGGAGCCGGACGCCAAACTGGGACGCATCTCCATCCCCCGTGATCTTCTTAACGCAATCAGTGTAACCAAGGAAGTGGTATTCCTGGGCATTGGAAGCAAATTGGAAGTCTGGGCGAAAGAGACGTATGAGACGTCCCGCATCAGTAACGAAAAATATGTCTCCATTGCCCGAAGCCTCTCCACGAAATAGGACGGCAGGCAATGAGCGAATATCATAATCCCGTATTATACAAAGAGAGTATCGACGCCCTGGTCTGGAACCCGGACGGCGTCTATGCCGATGCCACATTCGGCGGCGGCGGGCACTCCCGCGGCATACTCTCACGGCTCTCCGGAAAGGGCCGCCTCATCGCTTTCGACCGCGACGCGGACGCCCTTGCCAACGCCCCGGAAGACCCCCGCTTCAAACTGATCCACAACAATTTCCGTTTTATACATAATTACGCTCTAATCGAGGCGCCCGACGGGCTGGACGGCATCCTTGCAGACCTCGGTGTCAGCTCCCATCAGTTCGACACCGCAGAGAGAGGATTCTCCTTCCGTTTCGACGCTCCCCTCGATATGCGAATGAATGTGCAGGGCGCCAAGACCGCCTCCGACATTGCCAATTCTTATACGCAAGAAGAATTGGAAAAGATCCTCAAAATCTACGGTGAAGTCGAAAACGCCCGCAAGGCCGCCCAGCTCATAGTGGCCGCCCGTGCAAAGGCCCCCATTCTGACCACCGGTGACCTCGGCAATGCGCTGGCGGGAGCCCTGCCTTCTTTCGCGGAGCACAAATATCTTGCGAAAGTCTTTCAAGCCCTGCGGATTGAAGTCAACGACGAGATGCGTTCCCTGGAGAAATTCCTCCAGGGCGCATCCCGTTCCCTGCGCAGGCAGGGGCGGCTCGCCGTCATCACCTACCACTCCCTCGAGGACAGGATGGTGAAGAACTTCATCCGCAGCGGCAGGACTGACGGAAATGAGGAGAAGGACGTCTATGGCCGCTCGAGCGCTCCCCTGCGGAGCATCAACCGCAAGCCCATAGTGCCCGAAGAAACTGAAATAG
>JAEEGH010023321.1_pt1 | contig 12595 bp, 9 predicted proteins | sample 9134181 | NCBI WGS metagenome assembly JAEEGH01 (sample SAMN16246544, study PRJNA631951) | gut metagenome | biome: gut microbiome; feature: rumen; material: DP-attached | host: Bos | place: Iran: Karaj | collected 2018-10 | reverse complement strand
ACTAGTGAGCTATTACGCACTCTTTGAATGTGTGGCTGCTTCTGAGCCAACATCCTAGTTGTCTTCGAAATCCCACATCCTTTTCCACTTAACACGCACTTTGGGACCTTAGCTGTAGGTCTGGGCTCTTTCCCTTTTGACTACCCAACTTATCTCGTGCAGTCTGACTCCCATAGATCATTTATCCGCCATTCGGAGTTTGATATTCTTCGGTAAGCTTTGACGCCCCCTAGGAAATTCAGTGCTCTACCTGCGGTAAACTGCTATGAGGCTAGCCCTAAAGCTATTTCGAGGAGAACCAGCTATCTCCGGGTTCGATTGGAATTTCTCCCCTATCCACACCTCATGCCCACCCTTTTCAACGGATGTGGCTTCGGTCCTCCAAAGCCTTTTACAGCTCCTTCAACCTGGACATGGATAGATCACCCGGTTTCGGGTCTACGTTATCTGACTCTGGCCCTATTAAGACTTGGTTTCCCTTCGGCTTCACAGCTTAACTGCTTAACCTTGCCAGATACCGTAACTCGCCGGACCGTTCTACAAAAAGTACGCGGTTCACCATATATAGGTGTTCCACAGCTTGTAAACACAGGGTTTCAGGTTCTCTTTCACTCCCCTCCCGGGGTCCTTTTCACCTTTCCTTCACAGTACTATGCGCTATCGGTCACTAAGGAGTATTTAGCCTTACGGAGTGGTCTCCGCTCTTTCCGACAAGGTTTCTCGTGTCTCGTCGTACTCTGGATACCGCCATGTCTCTTTGATTTTCGCTTACGGGACTTTCACCCTCTCTGGTTGGTCTTCCCAGGGCCATTCTGCTAATCTCAGAGAATCAATTACGCGGTCCGAACCCCGAAGTGCACGCACTTCGGTTTGGGCTCTTCCGATTTCGCTCGCCGCTACTTTCGGAATCGATGTTTCTTTCTTTTCCTCCGGCTACTTAGATGTTTCAGTTCACCGGGTTCCCGGCCTGCACCTATGGATTCAGTACAGGTCACTTGAGGTCTGCTCAAGTAGGTTTCCCCATTCAGAGATCTCTGGATCGTAGGATATTTGCTCCTCCCCAGAGCTTATCGCAGCTTATCACGTCTTTCGTCGGCTCTTAGTGCCAAGGCATCCACCCTGCGCTCTTGTTCGCTTAACCAATTCAAAACAAGTATAGCGTTACTTGCTTGGTCTGTGTTTCTTTTGCGTTGTTCATCTTGACATCGTAAATGTCAAGATTCTCGGTTCGTTTAGTTTACTAAACATTTAGGTAATAACTTTTACCTGGATGTCTTATCTTTTGTATTTGATCTCAGTATTCGATTTTCAAGGTACATCTTTTATATCTGAAAAGCTTTCGCTTTTTCATTCTTATAGATCCGGCAGCCACCTGCTCTCCCATATCGTCTCCAACATAGTACCATCGGCCGCTCAAGTCTTAACCATCGTGTTCGGGATGAGAACGGGTGTGACCCCTGAGCGCATCGCCACCGGAAATATCTGTCAAACGTTTCTCTGAAACCTTTGACATTTAAACAGCAATCCAACCCCTACTTCTTCTTCCTTAGAAAGGAGGTGATCCAGCCGCACCTTCCGATACGGCTACCTTGTTACGACTTCACCCCAGTTACCACGCCTGCCTTAGATGGCTCTCTCCTTGCGGTTAAGTCACCAGCTTTGGGCATTCGCGACTCCCATGGTGTGACGGGCGGTGTGTACAAGACCCGGGAACGTATTCACCGCGACATTCTGATTCGCGATTACTAGCGATTCCAGCTTCATGTAGTCGAGTTGCAGACTACAATCCGAACTGAGACGTTATTTTTGGGATTTGCTCGGCCTCACGACTCTGCTTCCCTTTGTTTACGCCATTGTAGCACGTGTGTAGCCCAGATCATAAGGGGCATGATGATTTGACGTCATCCCCACCTTCCTCCAGGTTATCCCTGGCAGTCCCTCTAGAGTGCCCACCTTAACGTGCTGGCTACTAAAGGCAAGGGTTGCGCTCGTTGCGGGACTTAACCCAACATCTCACGACACGAGCTGACGACAACCATGCACCACCTGTCTCAACTGCTCCGAAGAGATATAGGCGTTACCCTATAGGTCAGTTGGATGTCAAGATCTGGTAAGGTTCTTCGCGTTGCTTCGAATTAAACCACATGCTCCACCGCTTGTGCGGGTCCCCGTCAATTCCTTTGAGTTTCATTCTTGCGAACGTACTCCCCAGGTGGATTACTTATTGCGTTTGCTGCGGCACCGAAGGCCTTTGGCCCCCAACACCTAGTAATCATCGTTTACGGCGTGGACTACCAGGGTATCTAATCCTGTTTGCTCCCCACGCTTTCGAGCCTCAACGTCAGTTACAGTCCAGTAAGCCGCCTTCGCCGCCGGTGTTCCTCCTAATATCTACGCATTTCACCGCTACACTAGGAATTCCACTTACCTCTCCTGCACTCAAGTATGGCAGTTTCCAATGCAATCCCGGAGTTGAGCCCCGGGTTTTCACATCAGACTTGTCACACCGTCTACGCTCCCTTTACACCCAGTAAATCCGGATAACGCTTGCCCCCTACGTATTACCGCGGCTGCTGGCACGTAGTTAGCCGGGGCTTCTTAGTCAGGTACCGTCATTTTCTTCCCTGCTGATAGAGCTTTACATACCGAAATACTTCTTCACTCACGCGGCGTCGCTGGATCAGGGTTTCCCCCATTGTCCAATATTCCCCACTGCTGCCTCCCGTAGGAGTTTGGGCCGTGTCTCAGTCCCAATGTGGCCGTTCACCCTCTCAGGCCGGCTACTGATCGTCGCCTTGGTGAGCCGTTACCTCACCAACTAGCTAATCAGACGCGGGTCCATCTTACACCGATAAATCTTTTCCGTCTGTACCATGCGGTACTAGCGGGTTATGCGGTATTAGCAGTCGTTTCCAACTGTTGTCCCCCTGTGTAAGGCAGGTTACCCACGCGTTACTCACCCGTCCGCCACTAAGTCATCCCAATTGATTCTACTTTGAGCAAGCTCTCCATTTCATCGGGCGGGACGCTTCGTTCGACTTGCATGTGTTAAGCACGCCGCCAGCGTTCATCCTGAGCCAGGATCAAACTCTCAAATTAAAGTGTTTAATCCGGTCAAACAAACGTTAGCTTATTTGTCCGTTTTTACCTTGTTTAGGTTTCGTTCTCTGAAATTTTCTCGTCTGCTAAGTCAGAGCCTTAACAGATGTTTTAGGAAATTTTCAGGGTTGCATTGCTGTTCAGTTTTCAAGGAACTTTCCTGCAAAAACGCAGTTTTTAAAAGCCGCCCTTCTCAGTGCGGCTTGATTATCTTAACACCCTAAATAGCGGATGTCAACACCTTTTATAAGATTTTTTGCTTATTTTTCAAGGTTTTATCGCATTAAAGCGCTACCTCTTTATAGCATTACGAAGGCATTAAAATATTATAGGAATTTATAAGGGTCAGAATAGGGCTGCTTTGTACATCATTTATGACCGTTGTCCCAAAGCTGCCAAGCACTCCTCTGAAAGAAAGAGCTATTATTACCATATATATAATGATGACCCAGAGAAGACCTACCAGAATACCGGCACACTTATCCAGCTGATGAAGGATGGGGAGTTCCGATATCTTATGCGCTGACTTAAGAAGAAACTTTACAAGACCGTAAACCGTGCCCAGTATCACAAGAGCGATAACTGACAGGACACTGTTCCTTGTATGTTCAATCTGTATGCTCGCGGTTAACATAAGTATGAGCAGTAGTGCCGCTACCGTTGCCACAAGCGCAACCAAGTGCGAGATACTCTTTGTAAGTCCGTTCTTAAAGCCGTACCTCGCACCCAGAATCAATAATATTATTCCTATTATAAATGTGATATTAATGCTACTCAAAATCAATTGTCTCAATGGCGGTCCTTGTCACCGCTATATATCTCTTGTTGGAATCGGTCGTGCTGACATTCAAAACCTTATCCTCAAAGAAACCTGAGAACTTCTCCTTACCGCTGCTGTCCAATATTATGCATTGATCTTCATTATATATAAATACCTGTCCCTTATGTATCAATATATCTTTAAAATCTATATCATACATATAGGACATCTGCTTCTTACCTGAAGTATCATAAAGATCAAATCTGTACTTGTGTTCTCCGGAAGTGTCGTAAAAAACAAGACCTATTCCCGTATCTCCGTAATATGCTCCGACTATATTCTCATTAATCAGAGTATCGGAAGAACTGACCGGCTTCTTGGAACCCGTGAAAAACATCAGTCTGTTATCCGCAAGTGCAAAACAGGTATCGGAATTCATAAATCCGATTATGGGAACAACCGCATCCGCATAATCATAACTGCTTACAATGTGGTCTGATGTGTTCTCTCCTATTCCTCCGAAATTATAGAAGGTCACGCTGTTACGCATGGAGTCGCCGTCAACATAGAAATATGAGACTCCCATAACCTCTCCCGAAAGTGTGACCGCAAGCGGATATCCCGTCTTAGTCATCGTAGCCTTTATCTCGACAACCTTATTACCCGTGGCATCGTAAAGATTAACCCATGAATTGTTGGAATCCTCCAGGATAACCGCAAGTCTCTCTTCCTTTGATACGGAAAAATCATGTATCGGAAGATTCGTATCTATCTCGGTTACTCTTCCGCCGGAACCGATCATATATATGATATGTCCGTTGTAATCACAAACCGCAACAATACCGTCCGTCTGATGTACAATAGGCTTCTGCATCTCATATGTAAGATTCCACAGTACTTTACCGGTACCGTCAGTTCCGCTGATACCGTCATGACTGTAAGTAATGACACTTCCGTTATTGCTTAAATAAGAATTGTTCTCAAGGCTCACTTTCTCGAATCTGTTGCTGACCGTCATGTCAGTATATATCTGATTGCGATACTGTGTAACCAATAGACCGATAACAAGAGCCACTGCCGCTACAACTACAAGCACTCTGATTGCAACAACCAGCCTGTGCTTTACGATCTGGAACTTAAAGCTGCCCTTTTTCTCTGTGGAAGAGTCTGCACCATCTTCATTTTTAACTACATAAAAGCCTTTATTGTTTTCCATCAATTACTCAAATCGATATATAGTCACTGTATGATAATCTCTTTCCGGTCCGTATACCACATCAGGGAAATTGTCATGATGTATTGAATCGGGATAGTCCTGCGTCTCAAGACACAGACCGTATCTTGCTTCATAGGTCGCACCCTCCTTACCGGGAGCGTGCTCTACCCAGTTGGCTGTATATAACTGCACTCCGGGAAGATCCGTCAGAACCTTCATAACCCTTCCCGAACCGGGATCGCGTAATGTGGCTATCTCGCGTACCGTTCCGTCATGACCGTCAACAACATAATTGAAATCATAACCGTTAACAAGCTTAATCTGCTCATTGTCCGCCGCAATATCCTTGCCGACCTTCTTGGGTGATGTGAAATCCAGATCGGTTCCTTTTACGGAAACAATCTCACCGGTAGGAATCGCACCCTCAAGAATCTTCGTATAATTAGATGCATTGATCGTAAGCTCATGATCAAGCACACTTCCGGAATTATGACCGGCAAGATTGAAGTATGAGTGATTGGTCATGTTAAATACAGTCTTCTTATCACTGCTTGCCTTATATTCTATCTTAAGTTCGTTCTCAGAGTTTACGGAATAAGTTACACTGATATCTCTGTTGCCGGCCATTCCGTACTCTCCGTCAGGAAGCGAAATCGAAAACGTTACACTGTTATCGCCTTCAGTCGCTTTCCACATACGTCTGTTAAGACCGTCGGGAATGTTGGTGTGAAGATTATTCTCACCGTCATTCTTGTCAAGCTTATATGTGATGCCGTCTATCTCGTAACTTGCGCCTGCTATTCTGTTAGCGCTGGGTCCGACAGTCGATCCGAAGAAATTCGTATCAGCCTTATAACTCTCATAATCCGGACTGCTCAAAGTTACATCGACTATATTACCGGATGCATCGGGAACAAATACCTTATCAAGTATTGCGCCGTAATCCAAAACCACAGCCTTCATTCCCCTGCTGCCGTTAAGTGTATATGCACTTATCTCCTGTCCGTCCTTAGTTACTCCGTAATGTTCTTTCATTAAATGCTACCTCCCTTACATATATGTTCTTGCCATACTATATCTCTGTTCTTCCCTCGAGTGCTCTTAACAACGTAACCTCATCTATACACTCAAGGTCTCCTCCCACAGGAACTCCGCTTGCGATGCGCGTAACCTTAACACCGGTCGGTTTGATCAACTTGCTTATGTACATCGCTGTCGTCTCACCTTCCAGACTTGAATTGGTGGCAATTATTACTTCGCTGACTTCTTCATCCGAAAGACGTTCGATAAGTTCTTTAAGCTTAATATCCCCCGGTCCTATACCAAGCATCGGAGATATTGCTCCGTGAAGAACATGGTATACTCCCTGATACTTTCCTGTCTTCTCATATGCAGCCAGATCCCTGCTGTTCTCCACTACCATTATGGTAGAAGAATCTCTTTTCTCGCTGCTGCATACGGGGCATAACTCCTTATCGGTCAGAGTAAAACACTTTTGACAGTAGCAAACCTTTTGCTTGGCCTCTATCATCGTGTTCGCCAATCTCTCAACCTTGCCCTTGGGCATATTGATAAGGTGAAAAGCCAGGCGACTGGCTGATTTCTCTCCTATTCCCGGAAGTGCCGCCAATTCATCTATTAACTTATTGATCGGTCCGCTGTAAAGCTCCATTAAAAAGGAAGCCCTCCTAATCCTCCGGCCAACGCACTCATTGCCTTGCCCGAAGCCTCATCTACCTGTGCAAACGCTTCATTAAGTGCGGCAATAATAAGATCCTGAAGCATCTCGATATCATCGGGATCCACAACATCCTGAGATAACTTAAGGCTCTTGATCTCCTTCTTACCGCTGACCGTTACTTCAACGGCTCCGCCACCGGCCTTGGCCGTATATTCGGATTCCTCAAGCTTCTGCTGATTCTCCTCCATCTGACGCTGCATGCGCTGTGCCTGCTTCATCAGATTGTTCATATTACCCGGCATTCCTCCTCCGGGGAATCCTCCTTTTCTAGACATAATCATCCTCCTCGTTATTGTCTGTTGTTATCTCCATATTGATATTCTGAAAAGCAAGTATATTTGGACTCTCTACATCCCTGCTTCCGTCTGCCGGAAGCGTCTCAACCGTGTAATCCACATCCTTGCCCGAGTATTCACGTAACAGTTCCTTAAATGATGCCATACCGCCTTCGGTCATCAGTCTGTCACCGGTAAGTTTATCGTGTACGACAATTTTAAGTCTGTCGTCCGGAGTTATCGAAGGGTACACATTCTTAAGAAGAGATTTTATCGGACCATCCGCTCCCATTACCATTCTGCTCCAGCCGGATGCAACTGCCTTGATATCTTCGGGAAGCGCCTTGGGCAAGACAGGTTCCTTAACAGTATCCGACGACGCTACAGGCTGTGTCCCGGCGTTCGCCACGGACATGTTCATTGTCGTTACAGGGATTACTGCAGGTCCGATTCCTTTTTCAAGCTTCTGCTCAAGTACCCTTATCCTGTCAAGCAGTGCGGCATTGTCAGTCTGCATCTCGGGTTTACATAACTTAACGAGTGTTGTCTCTGTCATAACTCTCTTTGATGCAGAATACCTTATGTCATTCGCAAGTTCAGAAAATACTCTGATATATCTGATCAGAGCATCCATATTAGTAAGACCGGCCTCTTTAGTAAGCCTGTCCCTGTTCTCATCCGAAACATCGAGAATACTCCACGGATCATCAGAACTTAAAACAAGCAAAATATTGCGAAGGTAAACTATAAAATCGTTGACAAACTGAGTAATCTCTCTGCCCTGGGTTACGGCTTCATCAAGAATTGTAATACATCCGAGTACATCCTGTGCAGTCACACTTCTAAACAGCCTTGAGAAAACTTCGGTATCAACGGCACCCAACACATCCAGGACCATATTGTAGTCAAGCTTCTCGCCGTAATGGAATGCAATACACTGATCCAAAAGACTCAGCGCATCTCTCATCGAACCGTCTGCGGCCTTGGCGATGTATCTTAAAGCTCTCGGTTCCACTTCCACATTCTCAACTGAAGTGAGTTCTTCCAGCCTGTCGGCTATCGTGTCGGTCGTAATACGCCTGAAATCATATCTCTGACATCTTGATAGAATCGTTATCGGTATCTTCTGGGGATCTGTCGTGGCCAGGATAAAAATGCAATACGAAGGCGGCTCTTCCAATGTCTTAAGCAGAGCATTGAATGCGCCTATGGAAAGCATATGAACCTCGTCTATGATGTATACGCGGAACTTCGCATCAGCAGGAGGAAAAGCAACCTCGTCTATTATCTCCCTGACATTGTCAACGCCGTTGTTGGATGCGGCATCTATCTCGACAACGCTCATGCTTGCACCGGCTGCTATGGCCTTACATGACGGACACTCACCGCAGGGATTCCCGTCATGAGGATTTTCACAGTTAACAGCCTTTGCCAAAAGCTTGGCAACCGTTGTCTTACCGGTACCTCTTGTTCCGCAGAACAGATATGCATGTCCCACTCTTCCGGAGATTATTTGATTCTTAAGTGTCGTAACTATATGATCCTGTCCCTTAACATCAGCAAAATTGTCAGGACGGAACTTACGATACAATGCAACATATGACATCTGTGTCACTCTCCGCCAAATATATTAATCACCGAAGCTTATGCCAAGCATCTTGGCTTCCTTGATGATGGTAGAATCGGGATCTAACATCTTAAGCTTTCCGGCAACGTCCTCAAGCGGAACCTTAACTATCTCTCTGTTCCTGTATCCTACCATGAAACCGTACTCACCCTTAAGAATAAGCTTACCTGCCTCTGCACCGAGACGGCTTGCAAATACTCTGTCATAAGGGCAGGGGCTTCCGCCTCTCTGAGTATGACCCGGAACGGTTACTCTTACTTCCTGACCGGTCTTCTCAAGAATCTGTGCGGCAACCTCATAGGATACTGAAGGATACTTGCTCTTCTCAAGCTTCTTCTGATATTCTTTCTTGCTTAACTTTGCATCTTCTTTGCTTATGGCACCTTCAGCCACAGCAATTATAGTGAACTTGCTTCCGTTCTTCTCTCTCTGCTTAACGGCTTCAACAATCTTATCTATATCGTACGGTATCTCAGGGATAAGTATGATATCAGCGCCACCTGCCATTCCGGCATTAAGAGTAAGATATCCGACCTTATGTCCCATAACCTCAACTATAAAGATTCTTCCATGAGATGCAGCTGTTGTATGTATGCAGTCTATGCACTCTGTAGCAATATCAACCGCACTCTGGAAACCGAATGTCATATCCGTTCCGTACAGGTCATTGTCAATTGTCTTGGGAAGGGTTACAACATTAAGTCCTTCTTCTCTTAAGAGGTTGGCAGTCTTATGAGTACCGTTACCTCCGAGCACCACAAGGCAGTCAAGCTGAAGTTTGTGGTAGTTCTGCTTCATGGCTTCGACCTTGTTAAGTCCGTTCTCATCAGGATCCTTTATTGTTTTAAATGGGGTACGACTGCTTCCGAGTATCGTTCCGCCGACAGTAAGTATGCCGGAGAAATCTCTTCCGGTAAGCATCTTAAAGTCACCGTATATGAGTCCTCTGTATCCGTTAAGGAAACCATATATCTCCACATCCTGTCCGCTGTTAAGAAGTGACTTCACAACGCCTCTCATAGCTGCATTAAGTGCCTGACAATCGCCACCGCTTGTCAACATACCGATTCTCTTCATAGTCTACCCTCCATTCTGCTGTATTGTTATACCAAACCCAATCTGTTAATGGCCGAGAATATTGCTCTTACCGAAGCTCTGGTAATATTGCTGCTCTCGCCCACGCCATAAGTAACATTACCCGTATTCACATCAAGCAGATGTATGTAAGCCGCAGCTTTGGAATTCGATCCGGCCTGAAGTGCATGCTCTGAGTAGTCAAGAATCTTGATATCAAGATTAAGGTTCTCTGCAATTGCACGCTTAACGGCATCGATTGGTCCGTTGCCGACACCTTCCATAACTTTCTCTTCGCCGTGATCCGTGTATGTAACACTTACATGAGTATCGAAGCTTGTCTCTTCTTCTTCACTCAAATCGTCAACCTTAAGTTTCTTAAAGTGAAGCGGCTCTTTGCGCTCAATGTATTCTTCTCTGAACTTGGCATTGATCTCTTCAGGCGATACCTCTCCCTGCTTCTCTGACATTGCCTGGATAACATTGGCAAACTCTTTGTGCATGGCCTTGGGAAGCTTGTATCCGAAGTAAGTATCCATGATAAAGGCTACGCCGCCTTTTCCGGACTGCGAATTGATACGTACGATGGGTTCGTACTCTCTTCCTATGTCCGCAGGATCGATCGGCAGATAAGGAACTCTCCATATCTTGCTGTCTCTCTCTTTCATAGCCTGTACACCCTTGTTGATGGCATCCTGATGACTTCCCGAGAATGCCGTGAATACAAGCTTACCGGCATAAGGATGTCTGGGATGAATGGGTATCTTACAACATCTTTCGTATATCTCTATTGCCTCATTGACATGCTCAATCTCAAGTTCGGGATTAACACCCTGTGAGAACATATTGTAAGCAACAATCATTATATCCAGATTACCTGTTCTCTCGCCGTTGCCGAACAGTGTACCTTCCACACGCTCAGCTCCCGCCATAAGTGCAAGCTCACAGCTTGCAACACCGGTTCCTCTGTCATTATGAGGATGAACACTTAAGATAATGCTGTCCCTGTTCTCAAAATGTGTTGACATCCACTCTATCTCATCCGCATATACATTGGGAGTGTTGGTCTCTACAGTGGAAGGAAGATTAATGATAATGGGATTCTCCTTGGTTGCTCCCCACTCACGCTGAACAGCGGTACCTATCTCCAACGCAAAATCCATCTCCGTACCCGTGAAACTCTCAGGGGAATATTCAAGTCTGATATTACCCGGGAAAGCAGCCGCTCTCTTCTTAACCATTCTGGTACCTTCAACGGCTATATCTATAATCTCCTCACGGCTCTTATTAAATACCACATCCCTCTGAAGAGTTGATGTCGAATTATATATGTGTACGATGACATTCTTGATGCCTTCAATCGATTCAAATGTTCTCTCAACAAGCTCTTCTCTGCACTGAACGAGTACCTGTACCCAAACATCGTCCGGAATGAGCTTGCGATCCACAAGCTGTCTTAAAAAATCAAATTCTATCTGGCTTGCAGAAGGGAAACCTATCTCAATCTCCTTAAAGCCAAGCTTTACAAGATAGTTAAAAAACTCTATCTTCTCATCTACCTGCATGGGATCTATTAAAGCCTGATTACCGTCTCTTAAGTCCACACTACACCATACAGGTGCTTTGGTTATCTCCTTATTGGGCCATGTTCTCTCCGGAAAGTCCAGAACAGGAACTTTCTCATATCTTTTATAGTTAAGCATCTTAAAATCCTCCTAAATAAACCGTCAAAAAAATAAACCCATCTGCGGGCGTACAAGCCATAAGCAGATGGGTCTGTCAGCTATTCACCAAGACCATTGTCTATTGCAGTAACCAATGCCTTAAGGGCATCAGCCTCGTCTTCGCCGTCGCATACTATCTCAATCTCATCTCCACACTTAACACAAGCACCCAGTACGCTTAGCACACTCTTAGCATTGGCTGTTGTCTCTTTGAATGAGAATGTAATTAATGATTTAAACTGCATAGCCTCCTTACATAGGATGCCGGCAGGTCTTAGATGTAGTCCGGTCGGATTCTTAATCACTACTTTCTGACTAACCATACCTGTATATTCCTCCTTATAGACCATTCAGTCGTCATTATCATCTATCTATTGTACCACGGATAACCGCATTCTGTCCAATAATAGATATATGACTACGACCGCGCAAATTTGCTTATAAAATGGTATTCTGTATCAAATCTGCCAATACTCTGGCATCCTCGTTGATCTCTTCCTGATCCTTGCCTTCGATCATCACTCTGACCTTGGGCTCTGTTCCCGAAGGACGGATAAGAACTCGTCCTTCTCCCTTGAACTTCTCTTCAAGAGCAGCTATGGCATCTGCTATCTCAGGATAATCCATAAAGCTCTCTTTTTTATGATTGGGAACCTTGGCATTGACCAGCGCCTGGGGAAGGACTGTCATGATCTTAGCCAGATCCGAGAGGCTTCTGCCGGTCTCAACCATTACCTGGAGCAGATGAAGTGCACTTAGCAAACCGTCTCCGGTGGTATTCTCATCCAAGAAGATTACGTGGCCCGACTGTTCTCCGCCTAATGATGCGCCTATCTCTCTCATCCTCTCAAGAACGTATCTGTCACCGACCTTGGTCTGCTCTATATTGATGCCTTTTTCCTTGGCCATTAACGTAAAGCCTAAGTTGGTCATCACGGTGACAACGATCGTGTCTCCCTTAAGCTTGCCCTGAGACTTCATGTGATCACCCACAATGGCCATTATCTGATCGCCGTCAACAATATTGCCCAACTCATCAACAGCCAAAAGTCTGTCTGCATCTCCGTCAAAAGCCAGTC
>JAEEGH010023319.1_pt1 | contig 12596 bp, 11 predicted proteins | sample 9134181 | NCBI WGS metagenome assembly JAEEGH01 (sample SAMN16246544, study PRJNA631951) | gut metagenome | biome: gut microbiome; feature: rumen; material: DP-attached | host: Bos | place: Iran: Karaj | collected 2018-10 | reverse complement strand
AAATCAATCTTGCGGGCGCAGACCCCATTGGGTAAAAATGAATAGGTTTTCATAACAATTGCCTTTCCGTTTTACGCTTCCAGCAGCGCTTTGGCTACCAGGTCCCCCATCTCCTGGGTGTTGACCTTCGTCATGCCCTCGCCGAACAAATCCGGTGTGCGGTAACCATCTTCGTACACTTTTTCAACAGCGGCTTCTACTGCGTCAGCAGCAGCCTGCTGGTCCAGGGAATAACGGAACAGCATGGCAGCGGAAAGGATGGTACCCGTAGGATTGGCAATGCCCTGCCCCGCAATATCCGGCGCGCTGCCGTGGATGGGCTCATAGAGGCCGGTGCCGTCGCCTAGGCTGGCGCTTGGCAAAAGGCCGATGGAACCGCCCAGCACGGATGCTTCGTCCGACAGGATGTCGCCGAAAATATTATTGGTCAGTACTACGTCAAACTGACCGGGATTCAGTACCAGCTGCATGGCACAGTTATCAACATATAAATGATTCAGTTCAATTTCAGGATATTCCTTCGCCTGCATTTCCGTAACGATTTTACGCCACATACGGGATTCCGCCAGCACGTTGGCTTTATCCACGGAGGTTACCTTGCCCCGGCGTACCTTAGCCGCTTCAAAAGCCTTCCGGGCAATCCGTTCCACTTCCGGCCGGGTGTAGAGGTCTACATCCGATGCAGTCTCCACGCCGTCAACCATAGCCGCTTCGTTATGGGTGCCGAAGTAAATGCCGCCGGTCAGTTCACGGACGATCAGCAGGTCCGTATTTTCTACCCGCTCCGGTTTTAACGGAGACAGATGTGCCGTAAACCTGCTCACCTTCATGGGGCGCAGGTTGCAGTACAGTCCTAAATCTTTACGGATACGCAGCAGCCCTTTTTCCGGGCGGATGGACGGATCTACGTTATCCCACTTGGGTCCTCCTACTGCACCTAACAGCACAGCGTCTGCCGCGTTGGCAGATTTTTGCGTCACTTCCGGATAGGGATCGTTATAGGCGTCAATGGCACAGCCACCCAGCAGCTGATGGTCGTATTCCAGGGCAAAACCGAATTTTTTAGCCGCCGCGTCCATTACTTTTACAGTAGCAGTTACAATTTCCGGGCCGATGCCGTCGCCCGGCAATAACGTGATTTTCATAACCGACAGTCTCCTTGTCATTGTAATTTCTATGGAAACGCTGATTAAATGAGTTTGTGCGATGACCGAGGGCTTTTTGCGACTGACAAGGAAATGGCCCGATGGCGCAGCCGTAGCTGCGTTGAGGGACATTGACGCAGTCAGTCACAAAAAGCACCGGTCAGCGTGCAGACGAATTAATCAGTGTTTCCATATATCTGTTCAGATAAACTTTGTAAGGCGAAGCCGGAATGACTTCGCCTTTTTATCTTTTGTGACTTTTCTTTCACTATGCCTGTGATTTTACGTAATTTACCAGGCCGCCGCAGTCCGCGATCTTCTGACAGAAATCCGGCAAGGGTTTTGTTTTGATGACCAGATTCTTATTCACAATTTTAATTTCGCCGGTCTTCAGATCCACTTCCACATCATCGCCCTTTTCAATTTTCTCTACCTCAGCGCCAATTTCCAGCACCGGCAGACCGATGTTGATGGCATTGCGGTAGAAGATGCGGGCGAAGCTGTCCGCGATGATGCACTTGATGCCTTTTACTTTGATTACCACGGGGGCATGCTCACGAGAAGAGCCGCAGCCGAAATTTTTGCCCGCCACCATGATCTCATCATTTTTTACATTGGGGGCAAAGGTTGTATCAATATCTTCCATAGCATGTTCTGCCAGTTCTTTGAAATCAGAAATATTCAGATAACGGGCCGGAATGATTACATCCGTATCCACATGATCCCCGTAGCGCCAGATCTTGCTCATCCTAATACCTCCTCTGCCGAAGCGATATAACCTTTTACCGCGCTGGCTGCCGCCGTGTAGGGGCTGGCCAGGTACACTTCACTGTCCACATGTCCCATACGCCCGCGGAAATTGCGGTTGGTCGTGGAAACGCAGCGCTCGCCTGCTGCCAGGATACCCATATAACCTCCCAGGCAGGGTCCGCAGGTAGGTGTGGAAACTGCCGCGCCGGCATTGATGAAAATATCCACGTAGCCTAACCGGATAGCTTCCTGATAAATTTCCTGCGTCGCCGGGATAATGATGCAGCGAACGTTCTCGTTTACTTTATGGTCTTTCAGCACTTCCGCAGCCTGAGCGATATCTTCCAGGCGCCCGTTGGTGCAGGAACCTACCACGACCTGATCGATTTTGATATGATGGGATTCGCTGACCGGATGGGTATTTTCCGGCAGGTGCGGATACGAAGTAACAGGAACCAGTTCAGACAGATCAATCTTTACGACACGTTCATAAACTGCGTCCGGGTCTGCTTCCACTGCCGTCCAGGGACGGGTCACCCTGCCTTTCAGGAAGGCTTCCGTCTTGGCGTCCACCGGGAAGATGCCGTTCTTGCCGCCGGCCTCAATGGCCATGTTGCAGATGGTGAAACGGTCGGACATATCCAGTTCCGCTACACCGGGACCGGTAAATTCCAGACTCTGGTAACGGGCGCCGTCTACGCCGATCATGCCGATGAGGGTCAGGATCAGGTCTTTGCCTTTTACATATTTGGGCATTTTGCCGGTCAGTTCGACTTTAATGGCAGAGGGAACCTTGAACCAGGTAGTGCCGCTGGCCATAGCACAGCCGATATCCGTCTGACCCATGCCAGTGGATAATGCATTCAGCGCGCCGTACGTGCAGGTATGGGAATCCGCGCCGATGACGATTTCGCCCGGAGCCACCAGCCCTTTATCCGGCAGCAGCGCATGTTCAATGCCCATGCGTCCCACTTCAAAATAGTTGGTGATGTTATGTTTCCTGGCAAAATCACGCATCTGTTTGCACAGGGTCGCGGACTTAATGTCTTTGCAGGGAGAAAAATGATCCGGCACCAGCGCGATTTTATCTTTATCAAAAACCGGGCGCCCGATTCTTTCAAACTCAACAATCGCCGGCGGACCGGTAATGTCGTTCGCCAGAATCAGGTCCACCTGGGAGACCAGCAGATCCCCGGCCTCCACAAATTCCCGGCCCACATGCATGGCGAGAATTTTCTGTGTCATTGTCATGCCCATAAGAAACCCCTCCTCATAAACCAAAATGTAAAAATGTAAAAACAAAACAAGGATTTTTTGGAAACAAGAATCAAATCAGCACATATTTTGCAATGAATATCACTGCTAAAATATACAACAGCAGGCTCACACGGCTTGTATGACCGGTCAGCGTATTCACGAGCACATAGGAAATGATACCAAAGGAAATACCTTCCGAGATGCTGTAGGCAAACGGCATGGCGATGATGCACATGTAGGCAGGAATTGCTTCCGGCAGATTACGGAAGTCTATCTGGGAAATAGAAGAAACCATCAGAAAACCAACCATGACCAGCGCAGGAGCTGTCGCAAACGCAGGAATCGCCATAAAGAAAGGCGCCAGAAACAGAGACAGGAAGAACAGCACTGCCGTAGTGACAGCCGTCAAGCCGGTACGCCCGCCTTCACTGACACCGGAAGCCGATTCCACAAACGTCGTAATGGTACTGGTACCCATCAGCGCACCGGCCACCGTACCCACGGAGTCAGCCATCAGGGCGCCCTTAATGTTGGGAAGCGTTCCGTCCTTGCGCAGCATATTCGCCTTGGAAGCAACACCCATCAACGTTCCCAGTGTATCAAAAAAGTCAACAAACAGGAAAGACACAACGATTACCAGAAAATCAAGGGAAGCAACCTTGCTAAAATCCAGCTTCAGGAAAATCGGAGAAGGATCCGCCGGCAGGAAAGAAGCCAGGCCTGCAGAAAAATCAGGCAGCACGCTGAAGGCTCCCACTTTGGGATTCGGCACGTACAGACCTGTCACTTCACAGAGTATACCCAGGATCCAGGTTGCCAGAATACCCCAGAGAATACCGCCTTTCACATCCCGTGCCAGCATAATGCCCGTGATGACAATGCCAATAATTGCCAACAGTACCGTAATGCCCACGGTATGAAAGGTTCCGCCCGCCATAGACTGTTTAAAGTTAAACAAGGCGATTTTTGTCGCCGGATTACCTACAATAATCTGTGCATTGAACAGACCGATCAGGGCGATAAACAAACCGATACCCACAGATACAGCCCGTTTCAGGCTGAGAGGAATAACGTCAAACACCGCCTGCCGGATATTAGTCAGAGACAGGACAATAAAGATGAGACCTTCCACGCAAACGGCAGCCAGGGCCATTTCCCAGGAATACCCCATCTGTTTTACTACTGTAAAAGCAAAAAAGGCATTCAACCCCATGCCTGCAGATAACGCAAAGGGATAGTTGGCGAAAGCTGCCATCAGCAGCGTCGCAAAACAGGAAGCCAGCGCCGTAACCGTCAGCAGCGCTCCCTTATCCATGCCTGTCACACTCAGAATCGACGGGTTAACAGCCAGAATATAGGCCATGGTCATAAATGTGGTGATACCCGCCATGATCTCTGTTTTTACCGTGGTGCCGTTCTCCCGCAGGTGAAATAGTTTTTCCAATGTTCCGTCCTGCATGATTACCTCCGTTTCCCAGGCCGGGTCCTTAACGATTGTATTTGACAAATACAATGCCTGGTCCGAATTATAGTACTATGTCTTTTTTCCCGTCTCTCAGGCTAAAACTGCCTCATCCCGGTATTTCATTACACAATGTCAATCCCGCAAAAGCAGTTCCACAAATACGGAACGGCTGATGACTCCCAGAAGATGTCCTTCTTCCGCTACAAAAACGCGTTTCACCTTATCATCAAGCATTACCTTGCCAACTTTTTCAATCGTATCGTCAGGACTTACACAAATAGCGGGAGACGTCATGGCGTCCTCCGCGGTTTGCGCATTCCAGCGGGCCATCGCCTTGCGATATTCCAGCACTTCATTGCTTGAAGCAAGAGCTGCATGGAACAGGTATGTCATGAGCCCCGGTTCATGGGGTTTAACAATCTTACTGATTAAATCGTTTTCACTAATTACACCCACAATTTCATTATACTTATTTACCACAGGAAAGGCAGAAATTTTATTTTCGATCATAAGACGTGCAACTTCCTTGACCGTTGTCTCCGGCAACACGGAAATAATCTCGGTTTTCATTACGTCTTTAGCCAAAATTTTCTCGTTAGCATTTGCTTCCATATAAAAGAACCTCCTTTTAAATCAGAAAACAGCATTGACAACAAAAAGGGATGAACTAAAATTACATTTTATTATAACATTTTATAAATATCCTGTGAATCAAATTTTACGATATATAAAGACAGCAAGAAACAGTATCAACTGTTAGAAACAATGTTGCATTCACTGCTATGCAACTTTCTTATGCAGTTTCCATTTTTAAATGAGAGAAGTACAGACGAATTAAAATTCAGCGCCTCGTAATAATTTTTGGCGTCCAGCACGATAAAGCTGCCCGGTTTCCCAGGTTCAATTCCATAACGGTCAAGCACTTGCAGTGTTCTTGCTGCGTTAGTCGTAATAAACCGGTAACTGTCCATAATATCCTGATAGCCCATCATCTGACACACATGCAGTCCCATGAACACCACGTCCCGCAAATTGCCGTTTCCCATCGGATACCAGGGATCACAGATATCATCGTGCCCGAAGGAAACATTGACGCCTTCCGACAACAGTTCTTTTACGCGGGTAACGCCTCGCCGTTTCGGATACGTGTCTGCCCTTCCCTGCAAATGCGTATTCACCAGGGGATTTGCCACAAAATTGATACGGCTCATTTTCAGAAGCCGCATCAGCCGCTGCACATAGGCGTTGTTATACGAATGCATGGCAGTGGTATGGCTGGCCGTAACACGGTCATACAGCCCCAGTTCCAACGCACGGGCAGCCAGTGTTTCCAGTCCCCGGGACGCTTCATCATCAATTTCATCACAGTGCACATCCACCAGAAGTTCATGCTCCGCAGCCAGATGTAAAGCAAAATTAAGGGATTCCACACTGTATTCCCGGGTAAATTCAAAATGAGGAATAGCCCCCACCGCATCTGCCCCCATGCGCACCGCATCCCGCATCAGCTGCCTGCCGTTGGGATAACTGAGGATCCCTTCCTGGGGAAAGGCCACTACCTGGATTTCCATAAGGTTTTTCAGTTCTTCCCTGAGTTCCAGTATGGTTTCCAAAGCCAGCAACGAAGGATCGGTCACATCGACATGGGTACGTATATACTGGACTCCGTGATCCGCATACATGCGAACCGCGCGGCTGACCCGCTCCCGTATATCGGCCTTGCTCAGCTTACTTTTTCGTTTCGTCCAGCATTCGATACCTTCAAACAGCGTCCCGGACCGGTTCCAGACCGGATCACCCGCTGTCAGGCAGGTATCCAGATGGACATGGGATTCAATAAACGGAGGAAGAACCAGCCTGCCCCGCAGGTCCGTCACATTTTCGCCTGCTTCCGGCAGCAGCTTTGTTCCGATTTCCGCAAACAAACCGTTTTTAACCCTGATATCCTGTAGTTTCGTTTTGTTTTCAATACACGCATTGGTAAACAGCATGGCAGTCTCCTGTTTTATCAAATCACATCAGCGGCCTGCAGCCTTATCATACACAAGATAGCAGAAACATCCCACAATCATGGCGTTGATACTGGCAATACCGGCATGGAGAAAATTCCCGGTCAGTGCGCCGGCAATGACACCCGCCACGGCACCCCAATGAACGCCCGGGGCCGCTTCTGCCCCTTCTTCGTAATGCTGCGGATGCCCAAAATAGTCAAAGATAATGATGGCGCCTATCGGCGGCAGCGTTGCATTTAAAAAGCTGAGCCAGCTCACAAAGTTATTGTAAAGATAGACGGAGGCTAACGTGCCAATCACACCGCTTACGATTACCAGAGGACGCTTGCGGATCCCTGTTATATTTGAAAGACTTAGCCCCCCGCTGTACAGCGCATTGTCATTCGTCGTCCAGATGTTGGCGCCCAACACAACAAGGGCAGGCAGCAGAAGTCCCTGAGCCATCATTACATAAAAAATATCATCTTTCCCGGTAAAGGCTCCGCCTACTGCGCCGAAAGCAAACATCAGCGAGTTACCGATCAGAAACGCAACAACCGTAGTAAACACAGCGGTTTTTTTACCTTTGGCAAAGCGGGTAAAATTCGGTGTCGTCGTTCCGCCGCTGACAAAAGAACCCACCACCATCCCAATGGCGTTAAACACAGTGATACCGCCTACACTTCTGGCAAACACTGCCGCAAGCCCGCCGCCGGCATGAGTAGCCGTTACCATTGAGTACGTACCCAGAACAAGGATCAGCGGAACGGAAACATAGCTGACAATTTCCATGCCCCGTATGCCAAAGTACGCAGAAGCGGTCATACAGAAACCTCCGGCAGCAATCAGCAGTAACGGGTTTACACGGAGCACTTCCGCAGCGGGAAACGCAAACATGGCAACCCCCACGCCGAACCAGCCAATCTGCGTCAGACTGATCAACAGGGACGGAAGGCGGGAACCTGCCACACCAAAGGAACGCCGGGCCAGTAAGTCAAATGAAAGACCGGTGCCGCAGCCGATATATCCTAAAATGCCGGTGTACACAGCAAGAATAATGCCACCGGAAAGGACAGAAAAGATAAATTCAGAAAGGTCCAGACCGTTGCCCATGGTGGCGCCTACCGACATGCTGGCTGAAAAGAACGTGAAACCCAGCATGATAAAAAACATGGACCAAAAGGATTTTCTTGCATATAACGGAACCGACTCAAAACTGAAATCTTTGTCTTTATGCAGCTGTTTATCAGATGACATGGCAAACCTCCCCCTCAATCATGTTTGTCTCATCTTTTACCAGTCTTGTTTTCCTTATCTTATACCCAGTCTATAATCATTATAACAAAACAGTCACGGAAAAATCTATGCCAAAAAGAAAATACTTTAGGAGACGCTGATTAAAAAAGAGGAAACGCAGATTTCTCCACGTTTCCCCTTAAGATAGTATTGAGGTAAATCAGATTTTAATCAGCTGAACTTTCGTAATGCCGTCCAATCCCTGCAGCAGCTTCAGGGTTTCCTTGCCAACCTCGCTGTCCACGGTCAGGAACATCATAGCCACGCCGTTCTGCTGGTTGCGGCTTACCTGCATGGTAGCGATGTTAACTTTGGAAGCACCCAGAAGCGTACCGATCTGGCCGATCATGCCGGGCTTATCTTCATTATTGACAGCCAGCATGAAAGCAGCGGGTTCAATGTCAAACTGGTAGCCGTTGATATCTTTGATGCGGACTTCCCCTTCCGGATTCACATTGCCGGCCGCTGTAAAGGTACCTTTCTTTGTGTGTACTTTTACCGTCAGCAGGTTCACCGGACTGTTTTCCTTGCTTTCAATCACTTCCACGCCGCGGCCTTCCGCCGTCAGTTCCGCATTGACATAGTTTACGCGTTCTTTCAGAACAGGCTCAAACAGCCCTTTCAGTACGGCACGGGTCACCATATCGGTTTCGATTTCTGCCAGAGCGCCGCTGTAGATTACCTCTACCTTTTCTACTGCGTTATGCTCCAGCTGATAATACAGTTTGCCCAGGTCTTCGCCCAGCGCCATGAACTTTTTCACTGTATCCAGTTCGCCAGCCTGCAACGCCGGCAGATTTACGGCATTGGGTACCATTTCACCCCGCAGCGCAGCAATCACTTCTTCTGCAATGGCGATACCTACGTTGTCCTGCGCTTCCTGTGTGTCGGCGCCCAGATGGGGAGTCAGCACGCACTGGGGCAGATCAATCAGCGGAGAGATGGGCTTTGGTTCGTCTACCAACACGTCGATACCGGCGCTGGCCACCAGACCCTCGCGGATTGCTTTTGCCAGATCCTGTTCATTGTACAGACCGCCGCGGGCGCAGTTTACCACGCGAACGCCCTTCTTGCATTTCTGCCAGTCTTTATAGGTAATCATATTCATAGTCTCTTCGGTTTTCGGAGTATGAATGGTGATTACGTCGGATTCTTTCAGCAGTTCGTCCAGCGTTTCGCATTTCTTAACATTGTATTTTTTGAACCGGGCATCCGCAATGTACGGATCGTAAGCAATGACCTTCATGCCAAAGGCCTGCATGCGGGTGGTAACCAGACCGCCGATGCGGCCCAGACCGATAATGCCCAGGGTCTTTCCCATCAGTTCCATGCCTTTCAGGCCGTCACGGTTCCAGACGCGGCTTTCAATCATCTTATGAGCTTTTACCGTATTGCGGCAGGAGGACAGCATCAGACCGATGGTGTGCTCAGCAGCGGAAACGATATTGGATTCCGGTGTATTTACGACAATGATGCCCCGCTTTGTAGCGCCTTCCATCTGGATGTTATCCACACCGTTACCGGCACGGCCTACAACCTTCAGGTTGGTTGCGTGTTCATAAAACTCTTCATTGATTTTCGTTACGCTGCGGACAATGATGGCATCGTATTCAGGGATCCGTTTCAGCAGTTCTTCCCGGGAGAGATTCATCCCCACATCAACCTGCAGATCTTTCTGCGCCTTTAACAACGCAACACCTTTGTCCGAAATTTTTTCCGTCACAATAATTTTTTTCATTTTCATTTTCCTCCTTTTCTTTAGGCAGCGCTTGGCAATCTCGTTGGCTGCCGATAAGGACCGAAGCAAAAGCAATTAAAAAACTCCCGTCCTTTCATAAGGACGGGAGTTCGTATGTCAATATGAGCTCGCGTGGTGCCACCTTAGTTCACTGTAACCTTTCCTAAAAGCCGGATCATCTGCGTTTTGCGCAAGCTGACTGCTCTCATTGTAAACGTTACAGCCTCATTCCCGGGATATCGGCCGGAACCGGACAGGTTGCAACCCCTGCCTTCTCCAGAGCGGAATTCAATCTTCGACAGGACGGTTCGCACTGCCCACCGTCTCTCTGCAACAGTCTGGGATTTACTTTTCTCTTTCATAAAGTTGCATTTTGCTTTTATAAATGAGATTATAGGCGTTTCCTCACAAAAAGTCAAATGGAAGTTTTGTAAAATTTGAAACAAAAACAGCATCAGGCAGCGTATAAGCAAAAACGCCAATGATTGCTATTCCATGGATTTATGTGCCTATGGCTTCGAAACTCGGGCTTCGGCCTTCAAACAGTCTCGCCATGACGGCACATTTCATCTCATGGAATGACGCAATCATTTCCTATACTTTGCTTATACGCTGCCTGATGCTGTTTTTGCTACTATTACTTCCCTGCCAAATCTTTCTGCTTCAAAAGATCTGTCAGATAATGTATGGTCTTCAGAGCAGCGCCTCGATTCTCCCGTATGATCTGGATGGAAGCGTCCCCCATTTTTTTACGCAGGACATCGTCATCGGCAATTTCCAGAAACGCTTCTGTCAGGCCAGCTGTATCAGATACCATACGACAGGCACCAGCTTTGCTTAACAGGGCGTACGAGTCTTTAAAATCTTCCATGCTGGGGCCCACCAAAATGGGTTTGGCATGAGCCGCCGGTTCCAGTACATTGTGGCCGCCGTAACGCACCAGGCTGCCACCGACAAATACAATATCCCCTATGGCATATATGCGGCCCAGTTCACCAATGGTATCAAGCATAAGTACCGGAAATTCAGGCCGGCTCCCTTCCATTTCCTTCAGTTTGGAACGAAAGCCCATCTCATAACCAAATTTGGCATTCACCTTTTTAATCTCTTCAATCCGGTTCAGCTTACGGGGCGCAATAATCAGGCGGGCATGAGGATACTTCTTGCGCAGGGCGGTAAAGGAAGTCAGCACGGCTTCCTCTTCCGTACGGTGGGTGGAACCTGCCACAATGACAGGATAGGCATCTTTCCCCAGCCCCAGTTCAGTTTTATAGGTTGCCAGATCTTCCGGGGAAACCTCTGCGTAGGTCTGGTCAAATTTCGTGTTGCCGGTGACAATGATTTTTTCAGGATCCGCACCCAGTTGGGTTATATATTTGGCATCAATACTGGACTGCATGCAGAAGAGGTTTATGGTGTTCAGCATATCACGCAAAAGACCGGACAGATACCGGTAATTTTTAGCGGATTTTTCCGAGATACGGCCATTCATCATCATCGCGGGGATATTCCGTTTCCGGATGGCCCGCAGGAAATTAGGCCATAATTCCGTTTCTACCATTATAAAGATGCCCGGGCGGATACGACTCACCATGGATGACGCCACAAAGGGCAGATCCAGAGGAAAGTTGATGATGGCATCTGCTTCCGGCATAATCTGCCTGGCCATATCGTAACCGCCTACCGTAACGGCGGAAACCAACACTTTCCGCTCCGGCATTATTTTTTTGATTTCTTTTACCAGAGGACTGATGGCCACCATTTCTCCTACTGACGCACCGTGAAGCCAGATGCAGTTAGTATCCGCTACAGGAGCAATTTCTTCCCTGCGAACCAGTCCCATGTTTTGCCGGAAACGATGTCCAAAGCCCTTTTCCACAACCAGCCGGTATAGAAAGTAAGGAAGTGCCACGAAGATGAACACCAGTATAATTAAAATATTGTAAAGAATATACATAAGTTATGATCAGCTCTCTTTCCTGTTGCGCTACTTCCCGGCCAGATACTCCAGCGCCAGCAAATAGCCCTGCAATCCTAATCCGCAGATCTGCCCGGTACAGCCGGCCGTAGTAACACAGCGATGGCGGAATTCTTCCCGCTGGTGGATGTTGCTGATGTGCACTTCCACTGCAGGGATGTTTACGGCTTTCAGTGCGTCCAAAACTGCCACACTGTAGTGGGTATAGGCGCCGGGATTAATAATAATGCCATCTGTTTTATTATAGCAGATTTGAATCCAGTCTACCAGTTCCCCTTCGGAATTACTTTGTTTAATTTCTACTGCAATATGCAATTCTTCTGCTTTTTTGCGAATCATTTCACACAGGTCTTCATAGGTTGCCGTTCCGTATACACCGGTTTCCCGAACGCCCAGCATATTGATATTAGGGCCGTTCAGCACTAAAATTTTCTTCATGGTCGCACATCCTTTTCTATTTTATAATTCCGCTTTCTTTGCCGCTTCCGCCAATGCGGCCAGTACATCTCTCAGACTGCCCTTGTTCCGCACCGTCACGTCTGCTGCCGCACGGTACAATGCTTCCCGCTGCGCATACAAATCATAGATTCGTTGCCGCCCTGCGGCCAGCAGGGGTCTTGTTTTTGTATCCACGTCACCGATGATATCTTCCGGAGAACGATCCAAAAATATGACCAGCCCGTTTTCTTTTAAGCTGCTTATGTTTTCCTGCCGCAAAACTACGCCGCCCCCCATGGCCAGCACCTTATTCTGCAGCGTAGCCAGACGCTTCGTTGTCAGGGTTTCCTGTCTGCGAAAGCAATCCTCGCTTATCGCAAACAATTCCGGTATGGTCTTTCCGGCATCCTTTTCAATTTCCGGATCGGCGTCAATAAAATCTCTGCCCAGCCTTTCCGCCAGACAACGCCCCAGCGTACTCTTCCCGCAGCCGGGCATACCAATCAGCACTATATTTTTCATTACTTCCACCAATTAT
>JAEEGH010023318.1_pt1 | contig 12597 bp, 13 predicted proteins | sample 9134181 | NCBI WGS metagenome assembly JAEEGH01 (sample SAMN16246544, study PRJNA631951) | gut metagenome | biome: gut microbiome; feature: rumen; material: DP-attached | host: Bos | place: Iran: Karaj | collected 2018-10 | reverse complement strand
TCCAATAGCTGTAAGAATCCGGGTAGGAAAAAAGAAAAAGAAAATAATAGTATGAAAATTAAATAATATGCCACGAAAAAGTAGCATAATACTCCCTTCCCCTATATAACGGGGAAGGGTCGGGGATAGGGTCATTATGCTAATCAAGGTATGCGGTATGCGCGAAGCCGACAATATTCGCGCCGTCGAGGCTCTCGGCGTCGATTGGATGGGCTTCATCTTCTGGCCCGAGTCGAAGCGTTTCTGCGACAGGAAACCCGACTATTTGCCCACGCGGTGCAAGCGTGTCGGCGTGTTTGTGAATGCCGATGTGGCCGATGTGGTTCGCCACGCGGTCGAATACGGCTTGAACATCGTGCAGCTGCATGGCGACGAGAACCGCCAGTACATCATGCAGATGCGTCAGGCATTGGCCGCAGCAGGTGTGAAGTGCGCCGTAGTCAAGGCATTGGCCATAAAGAGTGCGGCCGATATCGCCCAGTGCGAGAACTACGTCGGTTTCGTCGATTATTTCCTGTTCGACACACCGACGGCCGGACGTGGCGGCAGCGGCAAGTCGTTCGACTGGAAGCTGTTGTCCGACAATTATCGCCTCATGACGCCATTCCTTTTGAGCGGCGGCATCGGCCCCGAAAGCGCATCGGCCATAAATGAATTCAACCATCCGTGCTGCGAAGGCATCGACCTCAATTCGCGTTTTGAGAGCGCACCGGGCCGCAAGGATGTGAGCAAACTACGCGAGTTCATCGTGGAGACCCTCTCCCCGGCCCTCCCCCTTAATGGGGAGGGAGCAGGGGATACCATCGGTTGCAATAGTTAATAATATTTTAAGAATCGGCTCCAGAAACTGAAGCAAATTACTCCCTTCCCCTATATAACGGGGAAGGGTCAGGGGATGGGGTCTTTTAATTTTTTAGCATATGAATCGCATCAACCAACTTTTTGCCAATAGGCCGCAGAATCTGCTCAGCCTCTATTTCTGTGCCGGTGCGCCCACGCTCGACGGGACGGCCGACGTTATCCGCACGCTCGAAAAGAACGGCATCAACATGATTGAAATCGGTGTGCCGTTTTCCGACCCGATGGCCGACGGACCTGTCATCCAGGATGCCGCAACCAAGGCCCTGCGCAACGGAATGTCGCTCCGACTGCTCTTCGATCAGCTGAAGGACATCCGCCGCGACGTCCAGATTCCGCTCATTCTGATGGGTTACCTCAACCCTGTGATGCAGTTCGGTTTCGAACGCTTCTGCCAGAAGTGCGTCGAGGTCGGCATCGACGGCATGATTCTGCCCGACCTGCCGTTCAAGGACTACATGGAGGACTACAAGCCCATCGCCGACAAGTACGACCTGCGCATCATCATGCTCATCACGCCCGAGACCAGCGAGGAGCGCATCCGCTTCATCGATCAGAACACCGACGGCTTCATCTACATGGTGTCATCGGCCGCAATCACCGGCGCGCAGAGCGAGTTCAACGAGGCAAAGCAGGCCTACTTCAACAAGGTTCACGCCATGCAGCTCACGCACCCCACGATGATCGGCTTCGGCATCTCGAACAAGCAGACGCTCGAGTCGGCCCAGGCCAATGCCAACGGCGCAATCATCGGCTCGAAGTTCGTCCAGTTGCTCGATGCGGCCAATGGCGATGCACAGAAGGCCATCGACCGCCTTTATGAGGCCTTGAAGCAGTAAATATTCAATTTTTTGCGCAAAAAATTGCAATAATTGAAAAATTTTCTTCATCTTTGCATTATGATAGTCGTGGCCAATGGCATTATCGGCTAAAAACGGAACTGATATTTACCTTAAAACATGACGCAGATGAAGAAACATTTTGGGATTATTGCAATCTTGCTCGCCGCAGCCACCGTCCGGGCGCAGGAGCCCGCTGCCGATGCCTCGTGGCTGGACATCTTCCGCCGGGTCGAGGGCCTGGGAGCAAGCGTCGAGGTCGGCCTGATGGGAGCGGGCGTCAACGTGGCGGTGCCGGTCGTGCCGCAGCGTGTCGTGGTCATTCTGGGCTACAACGTGCCGAGGTTCAACTATCACACAGACGTGAGCCTGGGCGTCGAAGAGTGGAACCGCGACATCGACGAACTGAACAATCAGGTCACCGTCCTGCAAGCCAAGGGGCGCACAGGCTATGAGAAGGTCAACAACTTCAAGAACAAGCGTGTGTCGGTTACGGCCGATGCCAAGATCCGGCTCACCTCGTTCAAGGCATTGGCCCAGTACTATCCATCGGCCGAGAAAAAGATGTATGTCACGGCAGGCGTCTTCATTGGCCAAGATGAGGATTTCATCACGCTCTACGGCCAGGCCGGCCCGGACGAGCGCAAAATCTACACGCAGGCCTTGGCGCAGAACCAGCAGCTGGAGGCGGATCCCGACCCCGATGCGAAGGGCGTGCCCGCGCTGGAGCGGAAAATCCGCTTCAACATCGACAAGACAACCTACAGCGTGTATGAAGACCTCGGCTTTGATGCCAAAATACGCATCAATCGGGTGCGTCCGTATATCGGCGTGGGCTGGGGCGAGGCTATCCCGACGCGGCGAAGGTTGGGCTATCAGGTCGAGTTGGGCACGTGGATGCACGGCCGGCCGGAGATTGTCAGTCCGACGGAGATGGAGCAATATGACGAGAAGGCCCGTGAGATAAAGAGCGTCTATAACGTGCTGAGCCGCGTGATGTTCTACCCGCAGCTGACCGTCCGCATGACTGGCAGAATTTTTTAACAATTAAACGTTTTAATGACTCAAGCAGAATTGAACGCCCGCGCGGCGGCTCAATATTCAGACGAACGCAGCAAGCAGTTGGCCACCCAACCGGTAGGTCGGCTGCTTCTGCAATTTGCTACGCCCAGCATCATTGCGATGGCGGCGAGCAGTATCTACAACCTGTGCGACAGCATCTTCATAGGCCAGGGCGTCAACTCGATGGCAATTGCCGGATTGGCCATAACCTTCCCGCTCATGAACATCAGCCATGCGTTCGGCGCGTTGGTCGGCGTGGGCGGCAGTGCACAGACGTCGGTACGTATGGGTGAAAACAACCAGCATCAGGCGCTTATGGTGTTCGGCAATGTCATCCGGCTCGACCTTTTCGTCGGTTTGATGCTGGCCTGCATCGGCCTTTTCTTCCTTGATCCGATTCTGCGGCTTTTCGGTGCGAGCGATGTGACTCTGCCCTATGCGCGCGACTACATGCAGATCATCCTGGTGGGCAGCGTCATCTCGCACACCTTCCTCGGCCTGAACGACCAGATGCGTGCGTCGGGCAACCCGAAACGGGCCATGTGCGCGCAGTTGATTGCGGTTGTGGCCAATATCGCATTGGACGCGCTCTTCATCTTCGGATTCGATTGGGGGATGCGCGGCGCGGCATTGGCCACAGTGCTCGGACAGTTCATCGCGTGGATTTTCACGATCCGCTTCTTCTGCAACCGCAATAATTTCGTCCACTTCAGCCGCGAGGGACTGATTCTGCGCACCGACATCATCCGCGACATCGTGAGCATCGGCCTCAGCCCGTTCTGCCTGAACGTGTGCGGCTGCGTCGTCGTCGTGCTCATCAACCGTAGCCTGCTGGAACATGGCGGCTCCGATGGCGACATGTATATCGGCGTGTATGGCATCGTAAATCGCGTAGCAATGCTGCTTGTGCTCATGGTGATGGGCTTCGGACAGGGAATGCAGCCGATTGTCGGCTTCAACGTCGGCGCGCGGCTTTTCCATCGCGTCAATGCGGTCTTGAAGTTCACCTATATGTTTGCGACGTTCATCATGACGCTCGGCTACGTGCTTATGGCCATCTATGCACGACCGTTGGCCGGATTCTTCACCAACGACGAGCAGATGATTGAGCTCTGCGTGCCGGTCATCCGCATCATGTTGTGTATCTTCCCGCTGGTAGGCGGTCAGATGATTACGAGCACTTTCTTCCAGTCCATCCGACAGGCCAAGAAGAGCATTTTCATCTCCACTACGCGACAGATGCTCATCCTCGTGCCGCTGCTGCTTTTCCTGCCCGATTTCTTTGCCGGACAAGGTTGGGGCGGTGTGAACGGTGTTTGGTGGTCGATGCCGATTTCCGATCTCATTTCGTCCGTCATCGCCGGTACGCTGCTATACCTCCAGCTGAAGCGGTTCAGCAAACTGACCGACGTGGCGATGGGGAAGTGAACGACAGACATTGGACAAAACCATAAAAAACAGATTAACCTTAAAAACCTGAAAACTATGTATTTCGTTATAGCCGATGACATTACCGGAGCCGCCGAGATTGCCGGATTGGGCAGCACCTACGGGCTCTCGACCATCCTGCTGACCAAGTTGCCCGATGCGATGCCCGATGCGCAGCTCGTCGTTCTGGCCACAGATACCCGTTCAATGACCGAGGCCGAAGCCGTCGCCGAGACACGCGCCATCGGCCAGTGGTTGTGCGGGATTATTTCATTGGCCAATGCCCCAATCACACTCTACAAGAAGGTCGATGCGGCCGTGCGCGGTCATGTCGTGGCCGAACTGCAGACGCTCATGGAGACGCTCGGCTACGAACAGGCGCTCTATCTGCCGGCCAATCCAAGCAAGGGGCGCACCATCAGCGGCGGATGCTGCTACGTGGACGGCGTACCCATCGACCAGACGCAGTTCGCCCTCGATCCTGACTTTCCGGCCTTCACGGCGAGCATCTGCCTGCGCCTCGGCATCACACCGTCGAGCCGTATCCGTGTGGCCGATGCCGTTACCCTCGACGATGTGCGGCAAGCCATTGGCCAAGCCCTCCAGAATCCCGAACCGACGCTGCTGGCCGGTGCCTCCGATCTCTTTGCAGCGTTGATTGAGAATCAGGGATTTATGCCATTGGCCAATGCTCCATCTTTCGCCGGCCTGTCACGCACGGGCGCCGCGCTCATCGTGTGCGGTTCGACCCAGAGCACCGACCTCACCACGCGCCACTACATCCGACAGCGTGCCCTGCCGCTCAATCCCATGCCGCGCGACGTGTTCGACGGAACGCAGGGTGCGGCCTATTGGCTGATGAAGATACAGATTCTGCATTTCGCCAAGTCGGCCATCCGTCCCGCCCGCCACGGTCTCATCCTCAACATCCCGTTCGAGAGCAGTGGATCATCGGCCGCAGCCCTCCGTCTCCGTACCGAAATGGCGCAGGTCGTCTTCGCGCTCGTGGGGCGGATGCAGCCCGCCGAACTGGTCGTCGAGGGCGGTGCGACAGCTTTTGCCGTCATGCAGCGGCTTGGCTGGACGTCGTTCCGTATCACCGAGCAGGTGGCTCCCGGCGTCGTCCGTATGCAGAGCCTCGATGCGCCCGAGACGCATGTCACCTTCAAGCCGGGCAGCTACCACTGGGGCGACGACCTGTTTGACTGGAAAGTTGAACTGTAAGAAAATTCCCATTGGCCCTAAACCTTATGAAACATTCCATTATCACAATCCTGCTCACGCTCGTAGCCATGACGGGCTGGGCAAAAGGAGAGAAAATCATTGGCCGCACAGACCGCAGTATCACTTTTGTCGTCGATGAGGGCCTTTCGCCTTGCCAGGAAAAGGACAACTTTCTGTCCAATGGTGAGCAGATAGCCAAACGCTTGCTTTCCGATGAGGACATTCCGTCCGAGCGGCAGCAGCTTGTATCCTCCAGTTTCGCTGGTGAAAAGTCGCTGTACTATTACGAGCAGGATGCCTTCTTCCGCAGTGTCGTCACCGCCTATGCCCAGCATCGGCCTGTCATACTCTCGCCCGATATGATTTGGCTGCTCATTGGCCAAGGGTTCGCCCGCTACGTCAATGCCCATCCCGAGGAGATGCGCGATGCATTGGTCAGCCATTCCGACAAGATGGAACTGATCGTTGGGGCCGATGGCGATTCTTTGGATTGGCCAATGCTCATCGACCAGTTCGCCGCGCGGATTGACCGTCACACCAAGGGCAATCTTGCCCAGATTCTTACGTCCGACTTCACTACGACAGGCTCCGTCAAACGCACCGCATCACAGATTACGCTGATGGAGAGCGTCAAGGCCTACTTCGAGTTCGTCGTCTTGCGCCTGACGTGCGGCATCCCCTACATCACGCTCGAAGGCACACCCGCCGACTGGCAGAAACTATTGGACAAGACCCGCCAGCTGGAGGTCTATTCTTCGGATTTCGGCCAATGGCTCAAGCGCCTTGAACCGATTCTTTCCGAGTTCGTCGCTGCGGCCGATGGGCATCCCGACCAGAGCTTTTGGCAGAACATCGTCATGCGCCGGCCGCTCGACAAGTTGGCAGGTGGCGCTTGCAGCATGGACAAGCCGACTGTGATTGACGGATGGCTGCTGCAGTTCTTCCCCAACAAGGAGGCGGTGACCCGCGACAGCGTCTCATACACCGCCGATATGCCGAAAGAATACGTCCGCGTCGGCTTCAAATATCGTGTGGCGTCTCCAGACGGAACCCTCATGAGTGAAACTCCGATGGAACTCTGGTCAGGCTTCATCGGCACCGAGGTGGATTCCGTGACGCACGCCTTCCGCCCGAAAATCGGCTGGCTGGTGCGCAAGTCCGATTCGGAAGAAGACCTGCTGAAGAAGATGAAGCATGATTCGAGAACGGGTCTTTGTCTGAGAGTCCGTGAGATGCCGGAAATTCTTGCCCGGATGGACAGCATCGGAATCCTTATCCTTTATTTCCCCGACGACGTCGTCATTCCGGATTGGTTTTATGACCTGAAAATCAGATTCCTCAACATCTATGGTATGGTGAGTGACGAGGTGAAGGCCAGAATCTGGAAGACGTTCCTCAATGCTCGCATCAACGGCCACTATTCAAGTGAATTTGAAGAGTCCTGGCGGCCGTAGCGCTTCTCATTGGCCACAACCCAACCCCCGAAAAACAAGAGGATGCACCGGAATTCCGGTACATTCTCTTGGCGTGTATATGTAAAGTCCGTTCGTTAGTTTTCGTTGGCCGATGCCAATTCCCGCGTTGCCTGCCTGCGCAGGTTGATCGTGATGCCCAGGCTGATGAGATACAGCACGCTCAGGACCCAGAACAACTGCTGGTACGTGCCGCCATGCACGTTGATGATCAGGTTCGTCAGCTGGTTGCCCGACATTCCAGCCCAGGCCCAGGCCGACAGCGCAAAGCCGTGGATGGTCGAAATCTTCTCCATGCCGAACTTGCTGAATAGCAGCGTAGGCAGGGTCGAGAAGCCGCCGCCATAGCCCGCATTGATTACGCAGAGCAGGATTACGGCGAGCACGATGTACGGCACAGTCGTAAATGAACAGCTGATTGTGGCCAATGCACTTGACGCGAAAATGATGATATAGATATGCTCCTTGCGGCGCATGAAGTCACTCACCGACGAATAGCCGAAACGGCCCACTGTGTTGAATACCGCCGTGGCCGATGACAGCAGGCCCACGCTCGTGATGCCCACCAGCAGCGCCAGGTTCTTCTCGAACGAGATGATGGCCAGACCGCACGTGATGTTCAGGTAGAAAATCGTCCAGATCTTGATATACGTCGGGTTCGTGATGATGGCCAATGCCGCTTTCATCGAGAACGGGTCCTTCTTCTCGACCCAGCCCTCCGGCTTGCGGATCAGCAGCGCAGCCGTCAGCATGAAGAAGATGCTGATGCAGGCCATGCTCGCCAGCGTCGTCTGAACGCCATAGGCCACATTACACCACTCGATGAAGGGCGAAAACAGCACCTTGCTCAGACCAAAGCCCGAAATGGCGATGCCCGTGGCCAATCCCTTGTGACGCGAGAACCACAGCATCAGCGTCTTCACAGGCGACAGATAGCCCAGACCGAGGCCGATGCCCATCAGACAGCCGTAGCTCAACATCAGCCCCGCAACGCTATGTGCGCGGATGGCCCACACCGAACCCATCAGGCCCGTCGCAAAGCAGAAGCACGACAGCAGGCTGCTCAGCCGGACGGCCTTCTCGACGAAACGGCCGCCGATCGCCGCACTCATACCCAGGAAGAAGATGGCCAATGAGAACGCAAACTCAATGCGGGAGACCTCAACGCCCATTTCCGTGGCGATGTCACCCTTCAGCAACGACCAGCAGTAAACGCTGCCGATGCAGCTGTGTAGAAAAAGTGCGGGAATTGCTCCGCGCATCCATTTGTTGTTGAGCATAGTAGAGATTTTTTGATTTGACGCCGCAAAGGTAGGGCTTTTGGCCGATGTGACTGCAAACAAAAGATGCCAAATAATGGTAAATTACGGAACATTGGCCGTCAAACTCCTGAATTTACCATCGAAGATTTGCTTTTTACAATCCGATGTCCCATCTTTGCAGCATGAAAGACAACAATTCCATTACAAACTACGAACTCTCGCAGCCCACTCATCAGGGCGAAGAGCGTTTCCGCCTGCGTCACATGCCGGAAGCCTTTGAAAAAGAGGGCCTTCGCGACGAGCGGCTGCACACCCATTCCTTCTATACGGCCATCTGGTTCCAGTCGGGCGGCGGTGAGCATTTTGTCGATTTCGGCCGATATCCCATCGTCCCGGGCCGCATTTTCTTCCTTTCTCCCGGCCAGCTGCACCGTTTCGACAGTCTGCACAACCAGACGGGCTACATCCTCGAGTTCAGTGACGATTTCCTGCAGGACGAACTGACCAGCGAGAGCCTTTTTCTCAAGTATGACGTCTTCAACGCCTTCGACACGTTGCCCTATCGTGACCTTTCGGCCGATGCCGTCGCCGGTCTCCAGCGCATCGTCTCGGCCATCGAGCGCGAGGTGGACTGTGAGGCCGATTTTGCCCATCACGACTGTCTTACGATGCTGGTCCACCTGTTCCTCATCGCCATCCAGCGGTCGGGGCGCATCGATGCATCGGCCATGGATATGAATGTCACTTCGTCCCGGAATCGTCTCTTTGTGCGTTTCCGCCGGACATTGGAGCAGCATTACCGCCACATCCACACGGTCCAGGAGTATGCCTCGCAGCTCGGCGCCACAACCAAGACACTCACGGCCTGCACCCTCGAGTGCGCCCACGCAACGCCATTGGCCCTCATCAATGCCCGTCTGTTGCTCGAGGCGCGCCGCCTCTTGCGTTACACCGACCTTTCGAGCAAGGAGGTCGCCTTCCGTCTCGGGTTTGACGACCCGTCCTATTTTGTCAAGTTCTTCAAGCGCGAGGCAGGGATGCTTCCGCTGGAGTTCCGTGAGCAGGCGTCAGTCTGATGGCTGTCACGATGCGTCCCGTCCCGATGCCTTCCCGTCGCGCGGAGTAGAGCAGATCGGCCTCCTGCATGGTGCAGAGGGGTGTGCAGTCGATTTGGCCAATGTCCAGGCCCTCGTCCAGCATGTCCATCACGTTGCTCTGCCACAGGTCAATGTGTGGTTTTCTGTATTGGCCGAAGACACACTCCCTGCGGCCTGCTGCGACAAATTCATCGGCCACTTCCTGTCCCACCTCGAACCGCTCGGGCGAGATGCTCGGCCCCACGAAGGCGTAAAGGTCATTGGCCGCGCACCCGAATTTCTCCTTCATTTCCCGTATTGTCTTGCCCACGATATGCTTCACTGTGCCTCGCCAACCGGCGTGGACGGCTGCCACCACGCGCCTCTTCGGGTCGTAGAGCAGGACGGGGACGCAGTCGGCCGTATGCACGCCGATCCACTCGCCATCGACGGTGGTGATGACCGCATCTGCTTGTATTTCAGTTGATTTTGGCCAATGTTCTCCTTCGACGACACAATCTGTTTCGTGCACCTCGACAATCGTCGTGCCGTGCACCTGCTTCGGCATCCAGACGCCCTCGTCGGCGTGTTCGGTCGCCTTGGTCGAAGAGAAATGCTCTACACCGGCCTGTTGCAGCAGCAGTTGCGACTGCAAGACTTTTTTCCGTTGGCCAATGTCCGAAATCTGCATGGTTTTAGTCCTTTTTAAAAAATGACACGATCCAAAGTCACGTCCCATGCGTCCGTCGGCACCTCGCGTACGATTTGGCACGGGAACGCCACGCCCCACTTCGGGCAGCCCAGCTTGGCGAGCAGGCGGTCGTAATAACCCTTGCCGCGCCCCAGACGGTCGCCGCGTCGTGTGAAGGCGCGTCCCGGGATGATGGCCAGTTCGACTTTCCGCAGCTCGTCGTCGGGCAGGGCAGGGGCATCGGCCGAAGCCTCGGGCATGATGACGCGCTTGTCGCTCCCTTCGGCATCCTGAATCAGCAGTGAGAGGTCAATCTCATCGGCCAATGCCTTGTAAAGCAAGACCGTCTGGGCGCGTTGCCACTCTTCTGTGCCGATGATTTGCAGGCACACGTACAGCGAGGCCGTATCTCGCTCGCCGGTCTTCATCTGTGCAATCGTTTTTTTTATTTGCGCACGGAGCTCCTGTTTTGTCATTTTTATTCGTTGTTTACTTTATATACGATACGGAAAATGCCGTCCTTGTACGAGGTAGAAGTGATGCGGAACGAACCTATTTCTCCCGTGCTGGCCACGTGCCGCCCGATGCAGGCACACACGTCATAGTCGCCTATCCGTACCAGCCGTAGCGTATCTGATGCGTTTTCAGGCAGTTTGTCCAATGGTACATTGGCCGGAACCTGATCTCTTGTCACGTATTCGTAGGTGATGGCAATATCATTGGCTATCAGCTCGTTGATCGTCTGCTCGATGAGCGCGATCTGATCCGCTGTCGGGGCGGTAGGCATCGGCCAGTTTATCTTGCTTTTCTTGCGCTCGATGTGGGCGTCTTTCGAACGACCGCAATGGAACATCCGGTCCATCGTCTGGTTCAGCAGATGTTCGGCCGTATGAGCGGGTGCAAACTCCTCTTTGTTGTGCAAATTCTGTGCAACAAAATCCATATTGTTACGTTTTAGTGCCACAAAGGTATGTTTTTTTGCCCAAAATGCAAAATTTTTTAATTTTTTTGTAGAAAAATTTGGAACTTTAAAACTAAATCCTCACCTTTGCACCAACAAAAGTTGATAACCCAACAACTTTTCGAGAAAAAGATATTAAAACCCAATGTTTATTTTTTGACTTGACTTATTTTTGATTCGAACTATTTGACTCACGAAGGAATTTGAAAATTGACCCAAATGATTTGATAATTTGCCTAGTGTTAGTTACTTTACCTCGAATCTGATTTGTCACTAAAACTTTACAGTTATGAAGCCCTTTAACAAGAACATCTCGTTTCTGCTGCTTTGCAGCCTCGTTTGTCTCTTCAGCGCATGTTCTAGCGCAAAAGATCAGGCATTTGCACGTTTGAGCAACCTCTATGAGGATGCTAGAGTTAACTCCAAGACTTACACTGCCGAGCAGTGGGGCGTCTATCTTTCGGAGTATCAGGTGGTTGATTCACTTATCTCTGAGTGTAGTTTCTCTGGCGATGAGCAGAGTGAAGTGAGCCGCATGAAAGGTCGCTGTGCAGCCTATGCACGCGAGGGTACTATGGTCGTTGCATCGCGTCAGGTCAATACGACGCTCAGCCAGACCCGTGGTATGCTCAAGGGATATTCGGACACGCGAGAATGATTAGCTTCGTTCCAGTCCGAGATATACTCACGACTTTGTTGCGCATCTGCATATCTGCACATTTCTCTCTCAAGATATTCGGCCTGCCGTCTCCCCATTTAGAGGGACGGCGGGTCGCCTCGTTATACATTGGCCGATATGATAAGTAAGGAGAGCATCGAAACCGCCTACTGCTTCCTGCACCAGAAGGAGCGTGTCTATCGCTATTCCACGATGGAGTGGCAGCGTGACGACATCGAGTATGCCATCGCCAGCTATGTGGACAGTATGCCCGACGAGCTGTATGATCTTTTGGCCGATGGACGTCGCGACTATCTGCTTGATCACAAACGTTTTGGTGAGGATATGGCCGATGCCGTTGACCAGCTCGAACGGATGCTCGGGTGACATCGGCCGGCAATGGAAATCCATTGGCCAAGAATGAGAAAACAATAAAGGCTGCTCGTCGGGAAATCCTGCGGGTAGCCTTCGTCTTTTGTGTGGGTTGTGGCCAATGCCGTTCGGCGTCTTACTTGGCCGGATAGCCCACCGGATTGTTGATGAGTGGAATCTGGTTCTCGTTGAGGTTCAACAGCTTGCTGATGGCGGCGTGGTCCATCGTGCCACGCGGGACGGTTGCCAGTCCGACGCTGGCGCAATAGATGTTGATGTTCTCGCAGGCGATGCCCGTATCGACGGCGACCATCTGCTGCGCGTGCTGGTTGTTGCTCTTGAATTTGTCCAGGTCGGCCACGAGGAGGAGCATCACGGGCGCATTCTTGACGGCCTCTTGACGGCCAGCAACGATGGCGCGGTGGTCTCCCGTCGTGATTTGCTGCAGCTGGTTCGTCTGCGGCAGATATTCGGAAACCTTATCGGCCGTGAACACAAAAACGCGGATTTCCTGGCGGTTCATCGCTGTGGGTGCGGTGAGTTTGCCGTCCTTGCGGTTCTTGCCGGTGGTCGCCCAAAGCAGGTCGCTGAGCTCCTGATCGGTGAGCTTCTGGTCGGAAAATGTGCGCTCGGAATGGCGTGCGGCGAGGGCCTCCATCACGGTTGCGGTCTTCTTGGCCTTGTTGGGCGCGGG
>JAEEGH010023317.1_pt1 | contig 12597 bp, 12 predicted proteins | sample 9134181 | NCBI WGS metagenome assembly JAEEGH01 (sample SAMN16246544, study PRJNA631951) | gut metagenome | biome: gut microbiome; feature: rumen; material: DP-attached | host: Bos | place: Iran: Karaj | collected 2018-10 | reverse complement strand
TGTACGCACAACACAGAAACAAAGAAGACGGTACCCGGTGGGTGCCGTCTTTTTTCGTGCCCGGCGGGGGCGGCAGGCGCGGAGAATGCGGGGTCACGAACCGCGATGTGCGCTCCGAGTACAACAGAGCATCTGTAACAGTATTGTTATTGATTTCCAATACTGATTTGATAGACGAAATGTGAAATGTGACGAAAGGGATAATAATCCCGCTCTTCGACTACTTTATCGTATTCAGCCTTTGAAACAGTATTGGAATCTTGGCAACCGCAGATAAGCAAAATGGACAACACAAGTATCACCATTATGCGGAATTGCTTCTGTCTAACCATAATGACCTTCCCTAAAATACGTATTTTGAGTTTACCACAATGCGAAACAATTCGGCGTATGAATCTGCACAATCTATAGCTCTGCTTGTAGTCATCGCAGTATTTTTAGCTGCCGGCTATGTTGCATGGGATCAATCTTTCCGGGAAGAAATAGCAGAACAGGAAAACCCGTGATGAGTAGAGATGTACGTCCTGCAACAAACCATTGCGTGAAGTTTTTGACAGTTCATATTATACTGAAACCGGTGAGAGGAGCCGGAATATGAATGCTGTGGCGAAAAATCTGAAAACAATACGGACGCAGAAAGGCTATACGCAGGACAATGTTGCGCAGGCGCTCCATGTGACCCGCCAGACGGTCAGCAGCTGGGAGACTGGCCGCAGCGAACCCGACATTGAGACGCTTACTGCGCTGGCGGGTTTTCTGCAGACGGATGTGGCAGTGCTGATCTATGGTCCGGAAAAACTGCCTTATCAGACCATGCAGAAGAAATACAAGATCTGGTGCCTGCTTTTAGGGCTGCTTGTGCTCGCCGGTCTTGCAGCTTACGTCTGGCTGCAGCCCCGGCTGCGGGATTATCAGGGCCGAACCTATGATATGCGTTCCGGCATTTTGTATCAGACTCTTCTAGTCCCGGTCTGTACTGCTGCCGCAGGCGCGTTGCTTCCCTGCATCCTTTCCCTGTGGACCAATACAGCGATTCGGAGTCCTTGGCGCTATCTTCTGTTGGCGCTTGGCGTTCTGGCGCTTGTACCTATTCTGGGCACTGCTTTGCAATTTGCAATATGGGAGCAGCCTCCGGGGTTTAAGGGTGTGTCTCAAATGACTCTATGGTTTCCGTTTGTTTCCCGGAACATGATCAGTTTGGGTATTTGGGCGCATGGCATGCCTTTTCTCAGCGGGATCTGCCTTTTTCTTGGATTGAACCGGGAGATCAATAACTAAAATGGATTGACGGTTTTCTCTATATATGAGTTGTTTGGCGGCGACACGATCATCGGGATCGACGAGATCCACCCTGTCGATTCCGTTGAAACAGGAGTAACTAAGATTTTAAAACTGTCCGGCATGTTCCGGACAGTTTTTTTTTCTGTCTGTTGGACATTTGCTGGACAACTCGGGGTATAATAAAGCCGTAATGAATACAGGAGGAAAAAGAAATGCCTAAGACGAATCAGACCCGCGGCGTGAACCAGACCGACGGTTCCTTCGTGACCAAAGATCTGATCGCGAAAGAGGGCAAAGAAAAGCTCGCTGACATTGAAAGAAAGCTCGGGTTGAACACCGAGTTTAATGACGGTATGGATCTTGGTCGTGTGTCGGGACCGATCTTCTGATGAAGGAACAATATCCCTTGGGCAGGAACTGAAATTCAGTCCTCCCCAAGGGACTTTTTTTATATTAAAATAAGAAAAGATAGAGAACATATCTTCCGCAGCGGAAAGGAACGCAAGATCATGTACGATAAATACGAATCCCCCCTGTCCCAGCGCTATGCTTCGGACTACATGCTTAAACTGTTTTCCGCCCAGACGAGGGCCGAGACCTGGAGAAAGCTCTGGGTAGCCCTGGCCAGGGCCCAGCACAATCTGGGTCTTCCGGTGACCGCTGAGCAGGTCGAAGAGCTGGAAGCTCACATCTCCGACGTGGATTTCGAGGCGGTCAAGGTCAAGGAAAAGGAGATCCGCCACGACGTCATGGCCCACGTGTATGCCTACGGGCTGGCAGCTCCCAAAGCTGCCGGCATCATCCATCTGGGCGCTACGAGCTGCTACGTGACGGACAACGGGGACATCATCCTGTTCAAACAGGGGCTGGAATATCTGAGAAAAGAGCTGAAGGCGGCCATGCGGCCCCTGGCGGAATTCTGCCTGAAGTATAAGGACATGCCCTGCCTGGGCTACACCCATTACCAGCCGGCGCAGCCCGTTACGGTCGGCAAGCGGGCCAGCCTGTGGCTGCAGGATTTCTACAGCGATCTGGAGCAGCTGGATTTCGTCATCAGCCAGATGAAGTTCCTGGGGTCCCGGGGCACGACCGGCACCGAGGCCAGCTTTATGGAACTGTTCGAAGGCGATGAAGAGAAGATCGACGAGATGAACCGGCAGATCGGCGCGGAATTCGGCTTCGAAAAGCGCTTCGACGTCTGCGGGCAGACCTATCCCCGAAAGCTGGACAGCCTCATCCTGAACTGCCTGGCTTCCATCGGCCAGAGCGCCTACAAAATGGGGGATGACATCCGCCTGCTGCAACATGACAGACAGATCGAGGAGCCCTTCGAAAAGAGCCAGGTCGGTTCGTCCGCCATGGCTTACAAGCGCAATCCCATGCGGTCCGAGCGCATCTGCTCGCTGTCCCGCTACCTGATCGTCGACGCGGAGAACGCCGCCCAGACCGCCGCCACCCAGTGGCTGGAGCGCACGCTGGATGACTCCGCCAACCGCCGCATCTCCATGCCGGAAGGCTTCCTGGCCTGCGACGCGGTGCTGCGCCTGGTCAAGAACGTGGCCGACGGCCTCGTCGTGAACGAAAAGATCGTCGAAAAGACGCTGCGCGACTACCTGCCGTTCTCTGCGACGGAGAATATCCTGATGGAGGGGGTCAAGCGGGGCGGTGACCGCCAGAAACTGCACGAGGTCATCCGCCGGGCGTCCATGAACGCGACGGCGAAGATGAAGGCGGGCGAGCCCTGGGATCTGCTGGAGGAACTGTCGGCCGAGCCGTCGTTCGGCATGACGAAGGCGGAGATGGAAGCCCTGCTGGATCCGAAGGCCTTCACCGGCCGCAGCGCGCACCAGGTCGAGGCCTTTGTGGCCAAGGTGCTGCCGCGCATCGCGGACGAAGACGGAACGGCCATCAACAGCCAGATCGAGATCTAAGATAGGGATAGGGTTGCGGTAAACGATTGCTGAAACTTGTTGAGATAAACGAACAAAACTGGCTGGACGTAAAACAGCTGAAAGTAAATGCAGAGCAGGAAGGCTTTCTGGACAGCGCCGTGGGCATCCTCGCGAGAGGCTACGTCTACCGCGGTCAGCGGGCTAGGGTGCTCGGGATCGAGCGCAACGGCGAGATGATCGGAGTCGCACTGGTGAAGGATCTGGATGAGGAACCGGCCTGCTACGACCTGCAGCAGTTTATGATCGACTCCCGCTGGCAGGGAAAAGGTTACGGCACGGAGGCGCTGCGCCTGATCCTGGCTATGCTGGAAGAAGAGCGGAAGTACGATTGTGTGGAGGTGTGCGTTAAAAGGACGGATGCCGCTGCGCTGCGCGTTTACGAAAAGGCCGGCTTTAAGGATACAGGCTATGTGGACGGGGACGCGCCGGACTGTGTAAACTGGATGTACCATTTTTGAAAGGAACAGAAATGAATGACCTGAAGATCGTAAAAGTGGATAAGGATACGCCTTTGGCCGCGGATTTCCTGCAGTTTGTCGAAACCTGTTCCTGGGTCGAGGTAAGGGACCACATCGCGGAAAAGGTCCGAACGTGGGACTTTACGGACTGGGAGACCATGTTCGCCGCGGTGCAGGACGGGAAGATCGTCGGCATGGCCTCCGCCCTGAAGACGGATTATTACCCGCTGCCGGAGATCTATCCCTGGGTGTCGTGCATCTTTGTGTCTGAAGAGTATCGCGGTCAGCGGATCAGCGGAAAACTGATCGACGGCGCGAACGGTTACCTGAAAGAGTGCGGCTTTGCGCGCAGCTATATCCCGTCGGAGTATATGGGCCTCTATGAGCATTACGGTTACCGCTACCTGAAGGACATCGTGAATTACGGCGGCGGTACTGATCATCTGTTTGTAAGGGAATTTGAATAGCTTACACACAGGCCCCGGCTATCCGGGGCTTTTTTGTGCCTATTTTTGCAAAACCATGTAAGATAGAGACTGAAAATCCGTCTATAAGAGTGAGAGGGGGAAAACACTTTATGGATGACGAAAAGATCGTCGGGCTGTACTGGGATAGAAACGAGCAGGCGATCGGAGAAACATCGGCAAAATACGGGGCCTACTGCGGACAGATCGCCCGGAACATCCTGGACAGCGGGCCGGATGCGGAGGAGTGCGTCAACGACACCTGGCTGCACGCCTGGAACGCCATGCCGCCCCAGAGACCGTCACTGCTGGCCGTGTTCCTTGGGCGGATCACGCGCAATCTGGCCTTCGACCGTTGGCGCAGGAACCGTTCGGAAAAACGCGGCGGCGGGCAGATCGACCTGGTGCTGGACGAACTGGCGGAATGCGTGTCCGGCGCCGATGACCCGGCGCACACCGTCCAGGCGCAGGAACTGGTGAAAGAGATCGACCGCTTCCTAGCAGGGCTGCCGGAAGACAAGCGGGCCATGTTCCTGCAGCGCTACTGGTATGCGGACAGTGTCCGGACGATCGCGCTGCGCTTCGCCGTGAGCGAGAACAGCGTCTCCGTGACGCTCAGCCGCCTGCGGGGGAAACTGAAAGCACATTTGCACGAAAGGGGTTATGAGCTATGAAGAAGGAGGATCTGTTCGATCTGCTTGGGGGAGCGGACGAAAAAGAAGTGATGAACGCGCGGGAATACCGCGCGCAGAAAGCCCGGCCGGCCTGGGTGAAATGGGCCGCGTTGGCTGCCTGCGTCGCACTCGTTTTCGGCGCGGTGGCAGGCTATCCGCTGCTGTTTTCCGGCGGGTCACCGGAGGTGGCGGGGAACTATCCGCCCGGCGTGACCGTCGTCAGCGCCGAGACGCCGGATCCGGTAGCGGCTGAAATGAACAACCAGCAGTTCATCGAAAGCGACGCACACTGGAACTGGTGGCAGGCGTACCGGGAAAAAGTGAACGAATCCACGAAGCTGCAGGAGGATCTGAGCGTCTACTATACGTCCATCATGTCGCAGTTGCTCGATGCGGAAGACGAGAACACGGTGGCTTCCCCGCTGAACATCTACATTGCGTTCGCTATGCTGGCAGAGACGGCGGACGGAAATACACGGCAGCAGATCCTGGATCTGCTGGGGTCGCCGAACATCGAAACGCTGCGGCAGAACGTGCGGACGATCTGGCAGAGCAACTACGTGGATACGCCTATGGTCAAGAGCCTGCTGGCGAATTCCCTGTGGCTGCGCGAAGGTGATACCTTCAACGAGAAGACGCTGCAGATCCTGGCGGAGAACTATCTGGCATCGTCCTTCCGCGGACAGCCCGGTTCCGACGAGATGAACAAGGCGCTGCAGCAGTGGACGGACGCGAACACCGGCGGGCTGCTGAAAGAATATACGAAGGATCTGAAGCTGGATCCCTCCACCGTGGCGGCGATCATGTCCACGCTGTATTACAAGGCCATCTGGAGCAACGAGTTTTATGCAGACGACAACACGCAGGAGGTATTCCACGGCACGAAGGGCGATACGGACGTGACGATGATGCACCGTTCCGATACGATGTTCGTGTACCGGACGGATGCGTTCACCGCGGTCAGCCTCAGCCTGGTCGACAGTGGCTCGATGTTCTTCTACCTGCCGTCGGAAGGTAAGGACGTGAACGATCTGGCCTCTGACCCGGACGTTCTGAACGCGATCTGGCACGACAACGATCCAACGGACGAGGGCTGGGCCGTTCCGCTCGTCAACCTGTCCGTGCCGAAGTTCAAGGTCTCGGCAAAGACGGATCTGTTGGACGCCATGAAGGCTCTTGGCCTGACCGACTCGCTGGATCCGGGCACTGCGGACTTCACCCCGCTGAGGGAAGAAGGCGAGAACCTGTTCATCAGTACGGCGGAGCATGCAGCCACGGTCGAGATCGACGAGAACGGCGTGACCGGCGCAGCCTATACGATGATGGCCTACGGCGAAGGCGCACTGCTCGTTGAAGAGGAGATCGACTTCGTCCTGGACCGCCCGTTCCTGTTCGTGGTCACCGGCATGGACGGTTCTGTCCTGTTCTCCGGTATCGTTAGAAATATCGAATAAAGCCGGAAAGCGGCGCAAAACCTCGGGCAGTACAGCCCGGGGCTTTTGTATTATTGCCTATATTTCATATAATGTTGAAATAATTTCGGGAAAGGGATATAATACTCGGAACCCTTAAAGCACCTTTATTTATGGAGGGAAAACAATGAACCTGAAAGACAGCGTACGCGCTATGGCGATCCGCCAGGCGATCAAGTACCTGGAGAAGGATCCCGCTAACAACATCCCGAAACTCGTCGACTGGGTCGACCGCTTCGACGTAACCGGCCAGCTTGACAAGCATATGCGGGCCATCAAGCCCGTGCTGAAGGATCCGGACAGCAACTGGTCCAAACTGATCCTCAGCATCTACACCGACATCGATCAGGGCGTGCGCATGAAGCTGTTCGAGAACTTCGTCATCAACGCGTCCATCCTCGGCGGCGAGCGCCAGAGGGAGTGCGAAGCGAAGTACGACTGCAATATCCCCTGGGCTATCCTGTTCGACCCGACCAGCGCCTGCAATAAGCACTGCATCGGCTGCTGGGCCGCGGAATACGGCGCGAAGATGAACCTTACGTACGAAGAGATGAGCAGCATCGTCTCGCAGGGCAAGGAACTCGGCACTTACTTTTATCTGATGACCGGCGGCGAGCCCCTCATCCGCAAGAAGGATATCATCCGTCTGTGCGAAGAGCACAACGACTGCGTGTTCAGCACGTTCACGAACGCGTCCCTGATCGACGAGGAATTCGCCCAGGACATGCTGCGCGTGCAGAACTTCATCCCCGCGATCTCCATCGAAGGCTTCGGTGAAGCGACGGATGCGAGAAGAGGCGAGGGCACGTACGACGACACGCTGCGCGCCATGGACATCCTGCGCAGGAACCGCCTGCCGTTCGGCATCTCCTGCTGCTACACGTCCGCGAATGCGGAGGTCATCGGCAGCGAAGCCTACATGGACAAGATGATCGAGATGGGCGCGAAGTTCGCCTGGTTCTTCACGTATATGCCGGTCGGCAAGCAGGCCGTTCCGTCCCTGATGGCGACGGCCGAGCAGAGAGAATTCATGTATCACCAGCTGCGCAAGTTCCGTTCGACCAAGCCCATCTTCACGGTGGACTTCTGGAACGACGGCGAATACGTCGGCGGCTGCATCGCGGGCGGCAGAGCGTATCTGCACATCAACGCGAACGGTGACGTGGAACCCTGCGCGTTTATGCACTATTCGGATTCCAACATCCGCGAAAAGACGCTGCTTGAGGCGTACCAGAGCCCGCTGTTCATGGGTTACCGGCATAATCAGCCCTTCAACAAGAACATGCTGCGTCCGTGCCCGGTGCTGGACAATCCCGGCCGCCTGACCGCGATCGTGGAAGAGTCGCAGGCGAAATCCACAGACTACTCCGACGTCGAGACCGCGAAGGAATACTCCGACAAATGCGTCGAAAAGGCTGCCCTGTGGGCACCGGTGTCCGAACGGCTGTGGACGGAGGCGGGTCACGAGCTGTAAGGCGATCGCAGACGTCTTCGGACCGCTTCGAAACGCTCGGCACCACTCCTCACTGCGCTCGTGCGTCAGCGATTGCCTCGCTTATCCGAAGCGGCTCCTCAGCCGTCCTTATATGATCACAAAGTCACTGTCATTTTGACGGTGGCTTTTCTTTTTAACGATCATTTTACATTCCGTAAAAAATATTAAATTATTTGTAAAATATACTTGACATAAAGTAAGGTGAATAGTATGATAGTGCCAGAAACAGACAAGAAGATCCTTTCAAAGGGGGAAGGAAATACATGAAGAACTTAAAACTCAAATCTGCGCGGGCAGCCAAAGATCTGTCCCAGGGAGACCTGGCAGCGCTCTGCGGCGTATCGAGGCAGACCATCAACGCCATCGAAAAGGGCGACTACAATCCGACGATCAACCTGTGCATCGCGATTTGTAAGGCGCTGGGAAAAACGTTAGACGAACTGTTCTGGGAGGAAGCATAAATGTTTACGAAGAAGGAAAAGAAGAGCAATCTGGATGAAAGACAGGAGCAGATCATGCTGCAGATCGAGCATGTCGGATGCTGGATCGCCTATTGGGGACTGCTGATCTCCATCCTCGTGCAGGAGATCGTTTATCACGGAGATTTCCGTTACGTGCTGGGCGAGTGGATCGTCTTCCTGGTACTGTGTGTCTACGTGCTGGCCGGATGCATCCGGAACGGCCTGTGGGACCGCCACATCAAGCCCACGATGAAGAACAACGTGATCGCTTCGCTGATCGCGGCCGGGGTCATCTTTCTGTTCACCTTCATCATGATCATCCGCAACTTCCCGGATAAACCGGTCGGCGCCGTCGCCGCAGGGCTGTTCTCCGCCGCCGCCGTCTTCGTGCTCTGCCTGATCGCGCTCAGCGCGGCGAAGAGAGCTACGGAGAAGAAGCAGGAAGAACTCGAGAAGGAAGATCCGGAAGAGGATGAATAAAAACAACCAGAGTTTACGATAGAAACGGCCGTTCCGGCAGGGGCGGCCGTCTTTTCTTGTTCTTGTTGATCCCCTGCATTTTTGATATATTTTTAAGAGGAAAAACCGCAGAAGAATCAAAGGAGGACGACCCATGGCATACATCCAGACAGACGTACTATATACCAGAGAATACCGCGACGACGCGATCAACATGGGAAAGGCGGAGTCCTTCCCGTACTACCCGGCGACGGCTTTCGGCGCCACGGCGTTCGAGGAGATCAAGACCGCCTACCGGCAGGGCTACACGTACATCCGCACGAATAACCCGGACCGGGACGTGCTGGCCGGCCTGATGACCCGGCTGGAAGCCCCCGAGCTCGAAGCGGCGAGCACGGTGCTTTCCTCCGGTATGGCTGCGATTACTGCGACGGCTGCCGCGCTGCTGAAGAGCGGCGACCACATCCTGAGCAACCGCTGTTTGTACGGCGAGACCATCGAGCTGTTCGACTTCCTGTTCGGCAAGTTCGGCGTCGAAACGACCTACGTGGACATGGCCGATCTGGACGCGGTCCGCGCGGCGGTCAGACCCAACACGAAGATGATCTACACCGAGATCTGCGCGAACCCCACGATCGACCTGGTGGATCTGCCCGAACTCGTTAAGATCTCGAAGGAAGCCGGCGCGCTGCTCGTCGTCGACAACACGTTCTGCTCTCCGCTGTCCATCCGTCCGTTGGAATGGGGCGCGGATATCGTTATCAATTCGCTTACGAAATTCCTGTCCGGCCATTCGGACATCCTGCTGGGCTGCGTCACAGCGCGGCCGGAACTGGTCGAAAAGATCTATGAGTTCTCGCTGTTCATGGGGTCACCGGCGGATCCGTTCCCGGCGTTCCAGATGATCCGCGCGCTGGAGAGCGCGCCCATGCGCATCGAGCGGCAGATGTCCAACGCGGCGAAGCTGGCCGCGTATTTCGAGACGGACCCGCGCATCGTCAAGGTCAATCATCCCTCCGTAAACAGCTTCCGCCAGAGAGATCTCGCAAAAAAACTCTGGAAGGACGACGAAAAGATCACGGGCATGATGAGCGTGGAATTCTGCACCGAAGACGACGCCAAGATCGACGCGTTCATGAAACAGCTGAAGTACGTGCACTACGCACCGACGCTGGGCGGCATGCGCACGACCATGAGCCACCCGGTCACGTCGTCCCACAACACGACGCCGGACGACGTGCGCAGAGCCATGGGCATTACGCCGGCGCTGATGCGCATCTCCGTGGGCATCGAAGACATCGACGACCTGATCGAAGACTTCAGGCAGGCGATGTCGGAACTGGAATAGAAGCATACAAAAAGCCCGGAGCGATCCGGGCTTTTTGCTTGCTGTTAAACTACTTATAGTCGAATCCGCTGGGCACGTTCAGGGGCTGCTCCAGCAGTTCCGGATGCGCAAAGATGTGCTTCACCAGTTTTAAACTGCGGGCGAAATAGAACCCGTCGCCGATGCGCTCGTCGATCGTGGCGCCGATATCGACGACGTCGCGGATCTCCTTGTGGCCGTCGTCCATCAGCATCTCTTCCTTGTGCAGCGTTCCGATGGTCACCATGACGGAATTCGTTCCGTAGTTGTTCAGATGATGATACACCGACGGGCATTTGATGCTGCCCAGGTTGCTGACGAGGATCGAGGAATAGTTCGGATCGCCGGCGGTGATGAATTTCGGGTTGATCCCCCAGAAGTCCAAATAGCGGATGATGCGGATCAGGAAGGCCATCAGGAAGCGGGGCATGGCGGCGAACTTATCCAGAAGTTCGTCCACACCGCCGGTCGCGACCTCGCTCTTGCGGGTCTCCTTCACCTCGCCCATGATCCATTCGGATACTTCGTTCACGGTATCCGTAGGCTTGGGGACGAAATACAGAAGCGCCTCCGCCGATCCGTCCACGAACGTGCGCCGCGCGACGAACGACAGCGAGATTTCGTTGCGCTCGTAGATGGCCCATCCCTGGATGAAGTGATTCATCGTGGGCCGCTCCATCAGCATGCGGGCCAGCGCCGTGATCGCGCAGTGGAAGATAGTCATCTTGCGCTCCGTGCGGCTTTCATTTTTCTTTTCGAGATATTTGATCAGCTCCGTCGCGTCGATCTTGTCGTTCAGGTAGACTTCGCAGCCTGTCCGCTGGGGCAGCAGCGCCGTCATGACGGTCTGAAGGCCCGGCGCTTTTACTCTCTTCCCGTCTCTGCGGTCTCCGAATGCCATAGCTCCTCCGATCCGCGGCTAACGCGCCGCATTTTTCTTGACTTCTTCTTCCTCCAGGATGCGGTAAGCGACCTTGCCGACCAGCGTCTTCGGAAGTTCTTTGCGGAATTCGATCTCTTTCGGCAGGGCATATCCGGCGACGTGCTGCGCCATGTGCGCCAGCAGCCGCTCCTTTGTCTCTTCCGTTTCCAGCCCGTGCTTTTTCAGCACCACGTAGGCTTTGACTTTCTGACCCCTGCGTTCGTCGGGAACGCCGATGATGCAGCTGCAGTCCACCAGCGGATGGGCGTCCAGCACGTTCTCCAGCTGGCTGGGGTAGACGTTGTAGCCGTTCGTGACGATCATGCGCTTGATGCGCTGGGAGAAGTACACGTAGCCGTCTTCGTCCATATAACCCAGATCGCCGGTGTACAGCCACAGGTCGCCGTCGGAGCGCCTGCGCAGCGCCTGGGCGGTCTCCTCCTCGTTGTGCAGATAGCCCAGCATCAGCGACGGGCCTTTCAGCACGATCTCGCCCTCTTCCATGGGCGGGCAGGTCACGTCGGTGCCCGGCTTTACGATCTCGTAATACGTGTCCGGGAAGGGCAGTCCGATGGAGCGCTCCCGGTATTCGTTCTTCGGCGTCAGGCAGCTGGCCGTGACGCATTCGGTCAGGCCGTAGCCCTCGCGGATCTGGCATTGGGCGCCTCTGTCCTGCAGGAACTTGTCCACCCGCTTCTTCAGTTCGACCGTCAGCGAATCGCCGCCGCAGAAGCAGCCGTGCAGCATGCTCAGGTCCGCGTTCTCCAGAGGCGGCGCGTGCAGCAGAGCATCGAACAGCGTGGGAACGCCTGCGATGAAGTTCGGCCTGCGTTTGATGAGCATATTCGAATAGGTCTTGATGTTGAACGTGGGCATCAGGATGCAGCACACGCCGTGGGTGAGGGCGGTGTGGATGTTGATCCCCAAGCCGAAGCCGTGGAACAGCGGCATGCAGCTGAGCATCCGGAACCCTTTCACGAACTCCACGCCGATCGCCTCCCGCGCTTCCAGCGCGCAGGCGTTGACATTGTAATCCGACAGGCAGATCCCCTTGGGGGTGCCGCTCGTCCCGCCGCTGTACAGGATCACGGCGGTCTTCGTTTTATCGAAGACCGGTTCCGGCAGCGCTGTCGGTCCGTCGCCTCTCCTCAGAAAATCCTTCCAGAGAAGATGGGGCGCGCGGGGGTATTTCAGATAGCTTTTCCCCTTTTTCAGGATATACAGCGCCGCGAGGTGCGCGGGGAGCTCGTCCTGCATCCGGCAGGTCAGGATCGTGACGGTCCCCTTTGCCGCCTTCACCGCGCGCTCGACCTTTTCGTAGAACAGATCCACCGTCAGGATCATTTTGCTCTCGGAGATGTCGAGATAATCGGTGATCTCACACTCGGCGGACAGAGGATGCACCATATTGGCGACGGCGCCGATCCGGTTCAGCGCATAGAAGCAGTCGATCGCCTGCGGGGTATTCGGCATGCAGATCGTGACCGCGTCCCCGGCCCTCACGCCGGAGGAGACGAACGCGCGCGCCGTCCGCTCGATGCGGCAAATGAACTGCGTATAGCTTGTCTTCCGTCCGTAAAATTCATAGGCGGG
>JAEEGH010023316.1_pt1 | contig 12598 bp, 8 predicted proteins | sample 9134181 | NCBI WGS metagenome assembly JAEEGH01 (sample SAMN16246544, study PRJNA631951) | gut metagenome | biome: gut microbiome; feature: rumen; material: DP-attached | host: Bos | place: Iran: Karaj | collected 2018-10 | reverse complement strand
GATCATCGCCCCGAACGCCACCACCAGGATGTCGCCGGTGTTCAGGACCCGCTTGAAAGAACTCTTTTGCCTGGCCATGGTCACTTTCCCCGGGTCATCGCCCTTGCCACCAGAATTCCTTGCCGCTCCAGAATCCGATCAGTTCCTCGAACTCCCGTTTCATGCCGCGTTCGCGGAACAATTGCCACATGAAGTCGCCCTTGGCGTTGCCCTCCATGACGCACCAGCCCTTCTTGGAAAGGACCATGTCCCATCCGACGTAGCGCAGGGTGGGCAGCTTCAGGGCGAGCTCCGTGACCATTTCGACCAGCTCCCGCCACCGGGGGATCTGGAACCCGTGGATCTGGAATCCCGTGTCGGGATGCCGTTCAATCTTTTCCAGGGCCTCGCTGAAGGCGAGTGTCTCCACGACGCCCGTCTCCGGATCGATGCCGGCGTCGAAGGTCCCGTAAACGGCACTTGTCACGAACTGGCCGCCGCGCCCGATCTTCCACCACGGTTGGTAGAGGACCACCTTGTCCCACAGGCGGACCGTGGTGGCCCGGATGCCGTTTGCGGACGCCGGATGCACCTCCGCAAGCTCGTCCGCCTGGTCGATGAGCTCCTCGAAGATGATGGAGTCTCGCCTCTTGGCCATGTGGTATTTGGTCTTGTTGGTCGTGTATTCGCCCAGCAACGACCGGTAGCATTCCTTGAGCTGCGATTCGTCCATCCCTTCGACGCTGGCGGTGTGCACGCCGTTGCCGTAGGCCATGTCGGTCGGCTTGACGACGAACACGGGATGCTTTTCGACGAATTTCCGGAAGAGGGGCCATTCCGCATCGTCCACGCACTGGATCATGTCCCGCTTGTAGGCTTCCGGCCCGAAGAATCGATAGGCCTCGTACTTGTTGACCAGCAAGTGGCGGTCCGCCGGGGGATCCAGGAAATCGTACAGCGGGTTCCGTTCCTGGAACGTCGCGTAGGTCTTCCGTTCCTCGTGGGAGCGCTCCGGCAGCCGGTAGTAGAAATACTCGTCCGCGGTGCTGCCGTAGACCCAGTAGAAGTAAATGGTCTTGAGGGCGGTTTCCCGCACCAGGGCTTCGTCGGCGCCGCCGCCCATGTGGTGGCGCACGGATTTCTCCACGACCTCGAGCATGTCGGGGGTGTAGCGTCCGGGCTTCTCCGCAATGATCTGCCGCGCGATATCCACCATTTCCTGGGGATTGTCCGTAATCTTGATGGTGTCCATTCTGTCTTCTCCTGTTGTGCTTTTCCGTCCCGCGCCGCCGGGCATGGCCAGCCGCGCCGGTTGTCTATTCCCACCAGAAACGCTTGTCCAGTTTCCAGCCGATCAGTTCCTCGAAATCGCGGCGCATGCCTTTGTTGCGGTAGAGTTGCCACATGAAATCGCCGCTGTAGTTGCCTTCCATCATGCACCAGCCGTTGCGTTTCGTCAGGGCGAAGTCCCAGCCGACGTAGCCGAACCGCGGAAGTTTCCGCGCGCATTCCCTGGCCATGTCGACCAATTCCTTCCAGCGGGGCACTTGGAAGCCGACGATGGGGAGGTGGTTGTCGGGATGGATGGAATGGACTTCGTCCGTTTCGTTCATTCCGGGCGTGTCGACGATGCCGGTTGCCGCGTCGATGCCCGCGTCCAGCGTGCCAAACACGGCACTGGTCAGGAAGTGGCCGCCGCGGCCGATCTTGAGCCAGGGCTGGTACACGTGGATTTCGCCGTTTACGTTTACGGTCGGGAGGCGGACGCCGTTGACCGAGGCGGGATTGAAGACGGCCAGTTCGTCCGCCTGGTCGATCAGTTCCTCCAGCACCACGGAAGGCTCCCTGCCACGCATGTATTTTTCCCGGTTGGAGGCCCCTTCCGCCAGCAACGCCCCGAAGAAGGCGCGCTTCCCGGCTTCGTCCAGGCCCGCGACGGAATCCTTGCGGACGCCGCGCCCGCCGCTCATGTCGGTGGGTTTCACGACAAATTCCGGGTGCTTGTCCGTGAAGGCGTGGAATGCGTCCCAATCCGCCTCCGAGGAGCAAAGGATGACATCGCGCTTGAAGTATTCCGGGAAAAGCCGGTAGGTTTCGTACTTGTTGAAGAGCAGGTGCTTTTCCTCCCTGGGGTTGAGGTGGTCCATGTAGAGCAGGCGCACGCGGAAGGTCATGTACTCCAGCTTTTCGGCATGGGTCTTGCGGCCGAAACGGTAGTAGAAGTATTCGTCGTAGGTGCTGCCGTAGGCCCAGTAGTGGTAGATGGTCGCAAGGATTGCGGCCCGGACTTCCCCGTCCGTCGCCGCCGTCATCCGCTTGCGGACGGCGGCCTCAATCTCCGCCATGGCCTTTTCGCCGTACTTCTCGGGCTTCAGGGCCATGATTTCCCGGGCAATGGCCTCCATTTCGGCGGGGTCTTCGGTGATCCGGACGATGTCTTCCAGCTTGTCTTTCATGGTTGTTCCTTCATTCAGTTTCCCCCGGGGCGGACGGCGGATCGGCCTGGAGGTAGGCGTCGAGCATGGCGCGTTTTTGGCGGATTTCTTCGGGGGACATCGGGTTTTCGGGTTCCCCCTTGGCGTAATCGACCTGCTCGCGGAGGGTGGTGCCGTCCTTGAGGCGGACGGTCACGGCGGCGACCCGTTTGGCGGGGCAGAGTTCGCTGAATCCGGCGTTTTCGGCGACGCGGATTTTGGGGGCCAGTTCCAGGGCGGCGGGGTCCGGCGGTTCGAAGAGGGAGAGGTCGGCCCGCCCGTGCAGCAGCGCGCAGGCGACGGCGTAGGGGGTGCTGAGCTTGGCCGAGGCGGCGCCGCGGATGTCGGAGTGGTCGTGCCCGCGCACGCCCAGGCGGTAGGTTTCCACCAGGACGCTTTCGATCTGCCCCGGAACGATGCCCGGATGGAGGCGGATGGCGGCCTCGACGGCGGAATGGCTGTGGCGGCAGGAGGCGTACGGCTTGACGTAGATGCGCTCGATTTCGAACCCCTCCGCGGGCCCGGTGAGTTTGCCGGCATCGAAGCCGTCGGAGAAGATCTTGAAAAAGCCCCTGTCGCCATCGAGCATGTCGTCGGGGGGGACGAAGCCGGTGAAGCCCATGAGGGTGGCGGCGACGCCGTCCATGGCGGCCCGGCCGAGGTTGTAGGGCTTGAGTTCCGACTGCTGTTCCTGGATTTCGAGCATCCCGGCGGCGCTTCCGGCGGCCACGGCGATGACCCGCTTGAGCTTCCCGGCGTCCATGCCCAGGGCAAACGCCCCGCCGACGGCGGCCCCGACCGTGCCGCAGGTGCCGGAGGCGTGGAAACCCTTCAGTTTGTGCCCCGGCTGGATGGCGATGGCCAGGCGGCAGGCGGCCTCGTAGCCCATCACGATGCCTTTGAGGACCGCGTCCTCCCCGAGCCCGCATTCGGCGCGGACCGATTCGATGGCGGAAATCACGCAGGCGCCGAGGTGGATCATGGCGAAGCGCTGTCCGTCGTCCAGCTCCAGGCTGTGGGCGTTGAAGCCGTTGACGAGGGCCGCGGTTTTGCCGTCGGTGCAACGTCCGCACCCCAGCAGCGGGACGGGGCCGTCCGGGCAGCGGGAGAGCAAATCCCGCCATTTGGCGCGGTTTTTGCGCGCGCCGGCGGCGGCGACCGCGAGGTAGTCGGCGCGGCAGTCCGCGGCCTTCGCGAGCACGGCGGGGCCGATTTGCCGGGCCTTCCCCGAGAGATATCCGGCAAAACGGTCCTGCATGTTCCCGCTGGGCATGTCCGGCTCCGCTCAGATGTACCGGAAGCGGGCGATTTCGTCCGCCCTGCCGGCCTCGAAGAGCGCGATGTTGGTGAAGGCGCCGTGCATCATCGCGCGGAAGGAGTCGCCGGTCACGCCGGCGATGTGGGGGGTGAGGATGGCGTTGTCGAGGGCCTTGAGCGGATAGTCGTCGGGGATCGGCTCCTGCACGTGGGCGTCGATGCCCGCGAAGGCGAGCTTCCCGCCGCGCAGGGCGTCGGCCAGGGCCTGGACGTCGACGATCTGGCCCCGCGCGGTGTTGACCAGGATGGCGCCGTCCTTCATGCGGGCGATGGCGTCCGCGCCGACCAGGTTGCGCGTCGCGTCGGTTAGCGCGCAGTGGATGGTGACGATGTCGGAGCGGGCCAGCAGGTCGTCCAGCGGGACGAACTCCATGCGGTTCTCCTCCTCGAAGGCGGCCGGTTCCCGGACGAGGTTGCAGTAGAGGATGGTGACGCCGAAGGGTTTGAGGAGCGCGACCAGGGCCTTGGCGATGTTGCCCATGCCGACGATGCCGACGGTTTTCCCGCGGAGTTCGGCGGTCTGCACGCCTTGTTCCTGCTTTTTCCAGACGCCGTTGCGGGTGTTGGCGTGGATGACCGTCAGCCTGCGGAGGCAGGCCAGGATGAGCATGAGCGTGTGCTCGGCGCCGCTTTGTGCGTTGACGCCCTGGTTGACGTAGAGGGGGATGCCGTGCGCGCGGATGGCGTCGAGGTCCAGCGCGTCGAGGCCGACGCCGGAGCGCTGGATCATCTTCAGGCGCGGCGCGTTGTCCAGAACGTCCGCGGTCAGCTTCATCCGTCCGCCGGCGAGGATGTAGTCGGCACCGCGGGCCTGCGCGACCAGGCAGTCGTGTTCCTGGCGGTCCAGGAATTCGAGGGCGAAGCCGGCGGGGAGTTCGCCCTTGACGATTTCCAGCGGGGCGCCCGTGTAGTGGTTTGTCAGCAGAATGGTTTTCATGGCGGCAGCTCCCGTCAGTCGAGCGATATCCACGCGATCGGTTCGCCCTTTTCGTTCTCGATGCGCAGGTGGGACAGCATGTCTTCGGCGACCTTGCGGCGGCCTTCCTCGGGCAAAAACTTGTAGAGGACGCTGCCGATGACCTGCGCGGTGGTGCCGGCCTTGCCGACGACCGTCCCGGGCGAGAGGGCCGCGCTGGCCCGCAGCACGCGGGGGACCTTGGAGAGGGCTTCGAAGCCGTCCATCCGGGCGATCCGCTCGCCGGGCGTCCCGAGGATCCGCAGCATGCCGTAGTGCTCGCGGAACCAGGGGGTCTCGCGGTCCGCGTCCCAGTCCCGGGCGCACCCGCCCGTCACGGCGAACTGGATGAGGAGCGCCAGCTCGTCGATGCCGGTCTGGTCCTGCACCAGCTGGTAGTGCTGGCCGCCGCTGGGGCGGTAGCACATCTCGCAGAAGTAGAAGGAGGAGTCGTCGACGAACGCCTGCAGGGCGATCATCCCGTTGCGGAAACCGTTGGCCTTGAGCATGCGGACGACGGCGGCGTCGACCTCGTCGATGTAGCGGCGGGTGTATTTGGAGGGGTATTCCGAATAGGCCGACACGGAGGACCCCGAGTCAGGGGCCTTGTACACCAGGCGGTCGTCCGTGGTGGAGAGGCGGACGTTGCCGTCCGCGGCGAAATAGGAGACGGCGATGTTGTCGCAGTCCAGGTACTTCTCCACCATGATCTTCTTGCAGGCCGAGAACGACATCGCGTAGTCGAACGCCGCCTTCAATCCGTCCGGGCCGGTGCAGCGGATGACGCCGCGGGAACCGCTGTTGTCCACGGGCTTGAGCATGAGGGGGAACCCGGTGCGCGCGGCGAAGGCTTCGGCTTCGGCCGGCTCCGACGTGGATATGCCGGGAATCACCGGCACGCCGGCGGCAAGGCACGCCTCCTTGAACACGGATTTTTCCGTGGCGATGGCGATGGACCGCGCGTCGCCGTAGCAGGGCAGGCCCGCCTCCTCGCAGATGCGCAGGTAGAAGGGCATGTAGGAGTCGGTGAAGCCGGTGAGGACGCCGTCGATGCGCTCCTCCCGGACCAGGCGCACGATGGCGTCGATGTCCGAGAAGTCGATGTCCCGGTACTCGTCGGCCAGGAGCTTGGCGGGGGCCTTGTCCAGGGGGCGGTTGTCGGTCACGATGGTGTGCACGCCCAGTTGCCGGGCCTTCGCGACGATGCCGCCGATCAACCGGGTGCTGCCGAGGACAAGCAGTTTCTTGCCGTGTATGTTCATGCCCGCAGGGGTTCCTTCCTTTTCAGGGAATTGATTCCCCTGTGTAGCACAGTTGGACGGCTTCTGCCAAGTATTCCATGTCCTCCGGCCCGTACCGCTGGTCGAGGGGCAGCGGCAGGATGTCGCGCGCCAGGCGGCTTTCGGCCGCGTCCTCCCCGCACCAGCCGGAGACGGCCGGCCAGAGGGTCGGAACGTAGATGCGCCGGGCTTGGAGGCGCTTGCGGACGGCGGCACCGTTATCCAGCAGCAGCGGGTACATGAAGGTGCCGGGGGCGTCGGGGAGGGCCAGGCCGTTGAGCCCGCCCAGGCGGGCGTGGAGGAGCGCGTAGTTCCTCTCGCGGACTTCCCGCACGCGGGCGTAGTCGATGCCGCGGAGGAGGGTTTGGGTCAGCCGGGACATCCGCTTGACGGGTTCCGCGGCGAAGCGGGCGTTGTTCGCGACGTATTCGGCGTAGAACTCCGAGGCCGGGCGCTCGACGCGGCCGAGGAGGAAGCGCATCCGGTCGAAGGATTCATCGAGGGGGAGGGCGTCGCGGTCACCGGGGGCGTCGGAGTACAGGAACGCGCCGTCGGCAACGCCGAAATACTTGCGACAGGTGTAGAGCGTGTCCAGCCCGGGGATGGGCGGCTGGAAGTAGCTCTGGGCGTTGTCCACGACGACGCGCCCGCCGAAGCGCGCCGCGGCGGCGGCGATTTCGTCGTTGCCGAACCGGGAGTAGTAGTTGACGAAGTAGAACCACTCGCCCTCCCCAAGGGCCACCTCTTCCGCGGGCCGCAGGTCGGGGCCGATGCCGTAAAACGCCCGCGGAACCCCCTCGCGGTCGCATACGCCCGTCACGGAATCGCAAATCAGGCGGGGAATCCACAGCTTCTTGATGCCGCGCGCATGGAGGAGCCAGGCCAAGGCGTTGCGGCCGCAGTTGAGGGCCAGGGCCTCCCCGTGCAGCAGGGGGCGGTCGCCGGCGTCCAGCTCGATGTAGCCGCCGATCTCCTTCACGGCGCGGCCTCCCGCACGATGACGCGGATGTGCCTGCGGATGTCGCGGAGCACCGACGCCATTTCGTCCGCGCCCGGGAACCGGAAGAACACGATGCCCAGGGCGTAGGCCGCGTGGGTGAAGCGGTGGACCTCCGCGTCGGGCTCCTTGTAGATGCATTTGCGGACGATGAACGGCTCGATCGCCGGGTCGAACTCGATGCGTTCGAGGATGCCGTCGCGGTCCGCGTGGAGGTTGTGGGTCGCGCAGTACGGCGTGGGGGCGCGGTCCGGCACCGACACGCTTTCGCCCATGGCGGCCCGCACGGACATCTCGACCACGTCCACCCCGAAAATCAGCCCCAGCAGGTCCGGAATCATGTTCCCGCCGCTCCGGGGGCCGATGTCGATGGGGAACACGCGGCCGGACTTGTCCACGACCAGCTCCACGTTCATCGGGCCGAAGCGGATGCCGAGGGCGTCCACCAGCCGCTGCAGCGTCTCCTCCACGGCCGCCAGGTCGGCCGGGTCCAGGAGCGCGGGATAGCTCTTGCCGACGGGCACCAGCGGATTCACGGCGGCATCCCGGTGGCAGTTCATCAGGCCCCACTGGATGACCTTGCCGTCCGACACGAAGATGTCGCCGCCGACCAGGTACGGATGCCGCTTTTCGATGAACTCCTCCACCACGATCCGGCCGCCGCGCGAGAACGAAAACGCGAAATCCACTGCCGCCGGGTAGTCCGCCGGATCCCGCACGACCGTGACCCCCTTGCTGCCCGAGGAATCCACCGGCTTGACGATGAGAGGGAACTTAAACCCGTCCAGCGCTGCGGCGAGCGCCGCCTCCCGGTCCGCAAAGCCGGCCGCCTTCGGCGTGTTGAACCCGTTCTCCGCCAGGAACCGCCGGAAGCGGTCCTTGTTGCAGAGGATTTCTACGGCCCCGCACGGATTGGTCGGCAGCCCCAGCTTCTCCGCCACGAAGGCCGCCGTGGGCGCCGCCGGATCCGACGCGTAGGCAATGATGCCGTCGATCTTCTCCTCCCGCGCCACCTCCAGGATGGCCTCCCGGTCCGTCGTGCTGGTGCAGTAGAACTTGTCCGCGTGGAACTGCCCCGGATTGTCCGGCAAATAATCGCACAGCACCGTCCGCAGCCCCAACCTCCGCGCCGTCTCCAGCGCCACCACCTGCTGCGCCGACCCGCCCAGCGAAAGCAACGTCTTCATCCTGCCGCCTCTTCCCACCAAGGGAATATCGGCCACTTTGGGGAGAACACAGGAATCGCCAGCCGCCCCGGAACGGGGAGATGCAAACATCGCTGTGCGTTTGTTCAATCTTGATGGCATGACCAACATCTCTGAATGGGCGTGTGTATAGCAACGCAACAAGGGTGAAACAAGGGAAATCCATGCTGGGGCCGTGTGGCCGACGTTCCGGTAGAGCCCGCGCCTGACGTTTGCCTTGCCGGGCGGTTGTTCCGCTGGTAGATCTGCGCCGTCAACCGAAAGCCACCCTTCATGCCGCGGCCATCCAAGCCATTGAAATTCAACGTTGCCGGGCCCTGCAATCCGGACGAACACTACATGCTGCCGCCGCTGGACCGCCTCCCCGGCGTCATGCGGCTTGTCGAGGAAAGGAACTATTTCGTCCTGCACGCCCCGCGCCAGTCGGGCAAGACCACCGCCATCCAGGCGCTTGCCGGGGCCGTCGGCGCGGCGGGGAAGATGCATGCCCTGTATTTTTCCCTGGAAGCGGCCCAGCCGTTCACGGAACCGTCCGCGAGCATCGCGGAAATCGTCCGCCAGATGCGCTCGGATCTGCTGGAAGACCCGCTGTTCCGCAATCTGGCGCGGACGGCCGGGGAAGAGGGCGACCTGCTGGACCTCCGGCGCCTGCTGGTGCTGCTGGCCAAGGCGTCGCCCAAGCCCCTGGCCGTGTTTTTCGACGAAGTGGACGCATTGGCGGACGGGACCCTCATCGCGTTCCTGCGCCAGCTCCGCAATGGCTTCGTCCAGCGGAGCGCCATTCCCTTCCCCGCCTCCGTTGCGCTGGTGGGGATGCGGAACATCCGGGACTACAAGGCGCAAGTCCGCCCCGCGTCGCAGACCTTGGGGTCCGCCAGCCCGTTCAACATCATCACGGCGGCCCTGACGCTCGCCACTTTCACGGAAGAGGACATCCGCGCCCTCTATGCCCAGCACACCGCCGCCACGGGGCAGGCCTTCACCGACGATGCGGTAGCCGCGGCCTTTTCGCTCACGCGCGGACAGCCTTGGCTCGTCAACGCCCTGGCACGCGAATGCGTCGAGAAAATCCATGCTTTCCGCTATTCGGAACCGATTACCGCCGCCGACATGGAGACGGCCAAGGAAACCCTCATCCGCAATCGCCCCATCCACCTCGACTATTTGCTGTGGATGGCACAATCGGAGGCATGCCAGACTGCCACTTGTGCGGTTTTGGCAGGCCAACCGGTTGCAGCATGCCGTGACAATAATGGATTCAGCTTGCTGAAGGAACTGGGCCTTGTTTCCGAGACGGACGGAAAAATTGCTTTCACGAACCCGTTGTACGCCGAGGCATTCGCAACGTATTGTCCACAAACTCCAAATGTCCACAATTGTCCAAAAATCCAAATATAAATGACTGAACAGCCCGTCCATTTTGAATCCCGTGTTCCGGCAATTGCCGTTGAATTTCTATTTCCCCGCAAGCCCCTCGTCTTCGCAAAAGGGTGCTCCTGGCTGTGTGTTCTGCCCCATTTTCATTGATATTTTCATTTCTGGCAATGATGGACAATTGGGGTTTGTGGACAATTGCCACTCCCCTCGCCGAGGGCTGGATGTCCGGCTTCGACGGGGACAAGGCCTAGCCCTGGGCCGACAAGCTCTTCACCCGCGACCTCTCCCACTCCGGCAAGACCATCCACCTCGTCGGCCTCTGACGGTGCCCCATGGGGTGTCCGGGAGGGCTGTTCCAGGTAGGGCGAGCTCTCCGAGCGAGCCGTTCCTGCCTCCCATGCGGCTCGCACGGAGTGCTCGCCCCACCATGTTAGGCCACGCGTTTTTGCAAAACACTCGAAATGCAACCGCCACGAACCAGAACGTTCTTTCTTTTTCTTTGGCGTTGACAGGGGCATGGGGGGGTGGTGGAATGCAAGGCAATCTGACCGCCCGGGCTTCCCGTCGGAGTGCCGGGACGGACGGAGGAAAATCTGATGTTTGCACCTGCAAACAGCCGCTTTCCGGAATCTGGACAATTCCGGCCTGGCGACAGCCGCATGGGACGCATTCGTGCGCGCCTTTCGTCTGATTGCTCGATGGGCAGTCCAGAGCCTCCGAAAAGGATCAGCCGAGAGGCCTTTTTCTTGCCCCGGAAAGGTCTCCCGCGAACGGAAACACAGGGCGGAGGTCGAGTCATGGACATTCGAATCGCGAAGAAGTGCCTGGGAATGCTGGTTGCAGGCGCTGTGTTGCTCGGGACGGCGGCTGACACCTGGGCCGACGTGGCGGAGGTTGACGGGGTGGAGTGGCACTATTGGGTGTCCTCGGACAAGGATGTAATCGTCAGGGGGCCCTGGGAAGATGAGGATTATTATGAATCCGCCATTCCAAGTTCCACGAGTGGCTCCATTACCGTTCCATCCCGATTGGGGGGGTATCCTGTGTGGAAGATTGGGGAGTGCGCGTTCGCTTGGTGCAACGGATTGACCTCGGTGACCCTCCCGGGCAGAGTAACGGGAATCGGGGACCACGCGTTTTTAGGATGTAGCGGATTGACGAATTTGCCGATTGCCAGTGGGGTGGGCTACATTGGATACAGGTCCTTTGCGTACTGCAGGGGGCTGACGGAGATAACGATTCCCGGATGGGATATAGGGGAGCGCGCGTTCGCTTGGTGCGACGGATTGACGTCGGTGAGCATTTCGGACAGCGTGTGTGAAATCGGGGCAGGTGCTTTTTCCTACTGCAGCGGATTGGAAACGATTGACGTCGCGGACGGGAACACGGAATACGCGAGCGAGGACGGGGTGCTGTTCACCAAGGACAAGCGCCTCCTCGTTGGTTTTCCCGGCGGCCGGAGCGGGACATACGACATTCCCGGCAGCGTGACCGGCATTTGGAAGAACGCGTTTTCGGGTTGCAGCAATTTGTCGGCAGTGGTGATTCCCGGGAGCGTGAGGAGCATCGGTGATTATGCGTTCAGCAGTTGCGATGGACTGACGGCGGTCGTGATCCCCGACAGCGTGGCGGACATCGGGCGCGGGACGTTCGACGAGTGCAGCGGACTGGTGTCGCTGGAAGTGCCGGCGTCATGGTGGGGGACGACGAACGTGGCGAAGGCGAGTGTGCCAGACACTTGCACGGTGACGTACCGGGGAATCGGGCCGTTGGCGGTGGCAACGGAGACCTTGCCCGCGGGGACGGTGGGGGTGGCATACGAAGCGGCGCTTTCTGCGTCGGGGGGAGTTGTTCCCTACTCGTGGATGGAGGTCGGCGACTACACGGAAAACGAGGGGACGAACACCTTTGTCCAAACAGGGACGGCCAAGGGATGGCAGGCCGACGATGGGTGTTGGAACTTGGCGTTGCCGTTCGCATTCCCGTTCTTCGGAAAAACGTACACGAACGCGAAAATCAACAGCAATGGGGCGATTTCGTTCGGGCCAGACGACTTTTCATACAGTTATGCGACAGTTTGGGATGATGACTGGTGGGAGGAGGTTGATTACTTCTCCCCCAACCCCGTCATTGCGGTGCTGTGGTATGATGGGACGACGGAGGGAGGAAATATCTACGGGGACAGCGGAAAAGACGCCGGGACGGTGCGGTGGGAGGGGCGCTGCTGGGGGGGGGAAGTGAATTTCTCGGCGACGCTCAAGGCCGACGGCACCATCGTGCTTTCCTACGGGCCGGGGAATGCCGAAGGGGGGACCATCGGCATCAGCGCCGGAGACGGCAAGACGGTGCTGTATTCGTCAAGAAGCGACAACGGGGACATGGCGAACGCGCCGGACATCGTGTTCGCGATGCCCAAGTCCTTGCCTTCCGGGATGGAACTGACAAGCGCCGGCGTGCTGCGGGGGACGCCGCAGGAAACGGGCGAATTCACATTCACCGCAGCGCTGACGGACGCGGCAGGGGTGAAGGTGGAGAAGGAACTGACGCTGGTGGTGGGCGAGACGGCTCCCGGGCCGGAAGTCGTGTCGTTCGGCGGCGTGGAAGCCGGTGCGGTGGTCGCGGCATCGCCGGATGCGGTGACGGTCGGGTTCTCGGCGGACGTGGACGGGGCGACGTTCGGGACGGAGGATTTGGTGCTGCGGCACGAGGGGGAGACGGTGGATGACCTTTCGGGGCTGTCCATCTCGGGTGCGGGGGCGGACTGGACCATTTCGGGGGTTGGGAACGTGTGCAGGGCGGACGGACTGTACGAGCTGGTGGTGCAGGCGGAGGGCATCGCGGGGGTGAACGGGGCAACGGGAGGGGGGGCCGGGAGCGTGTCGTGGACGGTGGACACGGTTCCGCCGGCGGCGGTGGCGGGGTTGCGGATCGAGCCCGACCTCGGCGAGTCGGACGCGGACGGCGTGACGTGCGAGGCGGAGGTGGCGGTGAAGGGTACGTTGCCGGCGGACGCG